>Ga0209102_1000240_pt1 | contig 37984 bp, 30 predicted proteins | sample ConPoolayeHmetaG_FD_185483 | JGI IMG/M metagenome (GOLD analysis project Ga0209102, IMG submission 185483) | Hot spring microbial mat communities from California, USA to study Microbial Dark Matter (Phase II) - Cone Pool mat layer H metaG... ...
CTTATACCGAAGGTGTGCACACAAAGATGAAATTAATGAAGAGGATGAGTTACGGGTTTAAAAATGTGGATGTGTATATAAAGAAAATGCTCCTTTCTTTTGTCCCCCTTACCCTCATCCCTTTAATTAAATTTTACCACACTTTTTAAGGATGAGCCTAGCCGCAGAAGATGATTTTGAGGGTGAAGAGAAAGAAAAATTTCTCCTCAAAGATCGGTCTCTTTAATTTCTCTTTCTTTATATCTATTTTTAGAATAGTATTAAGTTTTATAAATCCTCGTTCTTAGTCGAATTCAGGAGGGAGAGAAAAGAGGATTTTAAGAGACCTCTTTAAAAATGGCTGGGAAGCAGGGATTCGAACCCCGATTCCATGATCCAGAGTCATGTGTCCTACCATTGGACGACTTCCCAGCTAGAAAAATAATAATGAATATTTAGTTATTTTTCAATGCCTCGAATTGAAGTTTTCTCCTCTTTTAAGTTGGATAAAAATTTAACCCTATGTTTTCAGAATTTTAAGAACCTCTGATAGCGTTGACTCGACCTATCTATGATGATATTATTCTTCATTAATTATGAAAAAAAAATTGACTCGAGTTGGAGTCATCCTTTTCCTCACCGTTATTTTTCTTTATTTCTTCTTCCGCAGCGTTGATTGGAAGGAAGTTCTCGCTTATCTCACAGATATAAATCTTAAATTTTTTCCTTTTGTCATTCTTCTTGTTCCTGTGCATTTTTTGACTCGAGCAATAAGGTGGAAATATCTTTTGAAGCACGAGAAAAATGGTGTTAAATTATTCAACAGATTTGCAGGTAATGCAATCGGATTTACGGTTACTTTCATTTTTCCTGGAAGATTGGGAGAGCTGGTAAAGCCTATCTTCCTGGCACAGAAAGAGGGGATGAGAAAGGGTTTTGTTCTGGGGACTGTGGTGGTGGAGAGGATTTTTGATATTTTTACCATGTGTTTTCTGCTGGGATTATTCCTCCTTTCCAAACCGCTTTATTCCTCCATTTTCAATCTAGACAAAGACGCCTACTCAAACCTCTATCTTTGGGGAATAGTAGGAGTATCGTTTGCCACTTTTATGCTTATTGTAGCCTTATCTCTCTATTTTTTTAAAAATAAGACATTATCCATAGTCTCTTTCCTCTTGAAGCCGTTGCCCAGGAATATTTCCCAGAGAATAGTTGACATTTTTGAGGAATTCATCAAAGGTTTGAAGTTCTTTCACTCACTCGGAAATCTCTTGGTCTACATCCTTCTTTCATTTGTAGTTTGGATAGGGATAATTTTCTATTACTGGATTTTCTTTTTTGCCTACAACATCTCTGTCCCGTTCTTTTTCCTTTTCCCTTATGTTTTCTTAACCATGGTTGGGGCTTCTATTCCAACTCCAGGCATGGTGGGTGGCTTCCATTATTTCTCTAAGCTTGCCCTGACTTCAATCTATCATGTAGATTTGAATCTCGCAGTGAGCATGACGATTGTCGTTCATGCTGTTCAGGTGATTATAACTTGCTTTATTGGTTATGTTATCTTGTGGAGGGAAGGTTTGTCTCTTTTCCAGCTCAGAAAATTAGGGGTAGGAAGCCAGAGATGAAGTGTCCTTTTTGTGGACATAGGCAGAGTCGGGTCGTCGATTCTCGAGAAAGCAAGAATGCGCTTCGTATCAGGCGCCGCAGAGAATGTCTTTTTTGTAAAAGAAGGTTCACAACTTATGAAAAAATTGAAGAGCTTCCCTTTATGGTGATTAAGAAAGATGGGAGGCGACAGCCTTTTGAGAGTCAAAAACTGCTGAAAGGTTTGCTCAAGGCCTGTGAGAAGAGGCCGATTCCTCTGGCAAAACTTGAGGAAATTGTGGAGGAGATAGAAACCAAGCTCCAGGAAAAACCGGAAAGGGAGATTCATGTTTCAGAGATCGGGGAGTTTGTGATGAAAAGGCTTAAAGAACTGGATAAAGTGGCATATGTCAGGTTTGCTTCTGTGTACAGAGAATTCAAGGATGTGTTAGAATTTAAACAGGAACTTGAAGGACTCTTGAAGGAGAAGTAAATTCGACTCAACCTCCCTCTTGCTGAACGCCTTGTTCTAAGTATTATTTTTCGGAACAGAAGGTAAGGGAGAGTTGAAATTTAAGGCTAAGAAATTTATATTTATTATGTAAATAAGATCCTTGATGTTATTCCGCTGAAGATAAAAGGGGAGAGGAGGGGGTTTAGATTATCGATATCTACGATATCTCTTAGGAAAATAAGAGAGATGAGGTTTTAGCTGAATGAAGTGAAGTTGGAAGGAGTGATTAAGATCGTTCTTTTTTTTGAGCTAGCTGGCGAAAAATGAAATCAAAGAACAAGCATGAGATGAGTAACAAGAAAAGAAAGGAAGAGAGTGAAGGGTAAGGAAATGGCCAAGAAGCAAGCTGACAATCAGGAACAATTCGAGGGTATTATAGAGGAAAACGGCCAGAAGCTTAACATACCCGGAAGGCTCCCTGTTTTACTTCTGAGAGACATCGTGGTTTTCCCCTACATGGTGGTTCCCTTATTTGTGGGTAGGGAAAAGTCTAAAAATGCCATAGAGCATTCTCTCTCTTCTCATCGAATGATTCTTCTCTTAACTCAGAAGAGCGTGGAGATTGAAGAACCGAAAAAGGAAGATGTTTATGAGATAGGGACAGTAGCCTTGATCATGAGGATGCTCAAGCTTCCTGATGGAAGGGTGAGGATTCTTGCCCAGGGCCTTGTCAGGGCAAAGGTTGAAAATCTGGATGAGAAGAAACCTTTCTACTCAGCAAAGATAAAGGTGATTTACGAGCCCGAACAAAAGGAAAAATCAATTGAGGTAGAGGCTTTGATACGGAATGTTCGCTCTGGCCTGGAGAAGGCATCAACGCTTGGAAAAAACATTCCTCCTGAGACCTTAATCATAGCCGCGAATGTAGAGGAACCGGGGAGGTTAGCAGACATAGCTGCTGCAAACCTTGAGCTCAAGGTCAAGGAAGCGCAGGAGATTTTAGAATTATTTGACCCTTATTCAAGGCTAAAGAAGGTTTATGAGTTTTTGGCTAAGGAACTTGAGCTCTTGGATGTCCAGTCAAGAATAAGCAGTGAAGCAAAGGGAGAGATGGAGAAACTTCAGAGACAATACTTCCTCAGGCAGCAGATGAAGGCTATCCAGAAAGAACTTGGTGAGGAAAGTGAGATTCAGGAGGAGATTAACCTCTATCAGGAAAAGCTCAAGAAGCTGAAGGTTTCAGAGGAAGTTAGAGAGGAACTCGAAAAGCAGATAAATAGGCTCGCACAGATGCATCCTGAATCTGCGGAAACAGCTGTGGTCCGCAACTATCTCGACTGGATGTTTTCCCTTCCCTGGAATAGAAGTACTGTAGATAACCTAGACTTAAAAAAGGCAAAGAAAATCTTAGATGAAGACCACTATGGACTAGAGAAGGTAAAGGAGAGGATTATTGAGTATCTCAGCGTGAGGAAGCTCTCGAAGGGGATAAAGGGGCCAATTCTTTGCTTTGTAGGACCCCCTGGAGTGGGTAAGACTTCTCTGGGTCGCTCCATTGCTCGAGCTCTGGGGAGGAAATTCATTCGCATTTCCCTTGGGGGAGTAAGAGATGAGGCGGAAATTCGAGGACACAGAAGGACCTATGTAGGGGCTCTGCCCGGGAGGATTATTCAGGGGATAAAGAGAGCCGGTTCGAATAACCCTGTCTTTATGATGGATGAAGTGGATAAGATAGGTGCTGATTTCAGAGGAGACCCATCTTCGGCTCTTCTTGAAGTTCTTGACCCTGAGCAAAATTATTCCTTTCGTGACCATTATCTTGGAGTCCCCTTTGACCTTTCGAAGGTAATGTTTATAACCACCGCAAATCTTCTCGACCCTATCCAGCCTGCTTTCCGTGATAGGATGGAAATAATTCATCTGCCTGGGTATACCGAAGAGGAGAAGCTGGAGATTGCCCTCCGCCACCTCATTCCCAAGCAGATGAAGGAGCATGCCCTGAAAAAGGGAATGCTTTCTTTCTCTAAAGGAGCGATTCAGAAACTTATTTCTTTATACACAAGAGAAGCAGGGGTAAGAAACCTCGAAAGAGAGATTGCCTCAGTTTGTCGCAAAGTTGCTAGAAGGGTGGCAGAGGGGAAGAAGGGGATGGTGAGGGTTACGGCCCAGAATATAGAGAAATTTCTTGGTCCTCCCCGAATTTTCAAGGACCAGCTACTCCAGAAAGATAGAGTGGGCGTTGCCACTGGGGTTGCCTGGACTGCTTCTGGTGGAGAGATTCTTTTCGTTGAAGCAACCAAGATGAAGGGGAAGGGAAATTTATTGCTTACTGGCTCACTAGGTGAAGTAATGAAGGAATCGGCACAAGCTGCGTTGAGCTATGCTCGAGCCCATGCCAAGGAGCTGGGCATAGACAGCATGACCTTTTCGCAGAACGATTTCCACATTCACATCCCTGAAGGCGCCATCCCCAAGGATGGACCTTCGGCCGGAGTGACAATAGCCACTTCACTAATTTCAGCCTGCACCAATAGGAAAGTGAGGTGGGATGTGGCTATGACAGGAGAAATTACACTAAGAGGAAACATTCTTCCCGTCGGAGGAATCAAGGAAAAAGTACTCGCTGCCCAGCGAGCGGGGGTAAAGAAGATAATCTTGCCCATAGCTAACAAGAAAGACCTGATAGACATACCCAAAAAAATAAAAAGAGACATGGAGTTTATCTTCGTCGAGAATATAGAAGAAGTTTTTGAACACTCTTTAGTCAAACCTTCACAGAAATAGGAATGCAACATGGAGCGCATTGAAAGAAAGAATTCCTGGTTTTAATGAGAATTAGGAAACTCACCGAAAAAAACCTCATCCAAGCCATAAGAGAAAATTTTTCCCAGAAGATGGAGGATCTTCTCCTCGGTATAGGAGATGATGCCGCCGTAATTGAAGCTGGGGGAAAAAAGTTCGCCATTACCAAAGACCTCTTGATTGAGGATTATCATTTCAGAGCTTCACTCAATCCCCCCTACTTTCTTGGGCGGAAGAGCCTCAGCGTTAACCTGAGCGACATCGCCGCCATGGGTGGCAGAGGGAAATACGCTCTTTTAGGGTTGAGTTTTCCTGCTTCAATTTCTAAGCAATGGGTTGAAGATTTTTTTTCAGGCTTTGAGAGTGCAGCAAAGGAATATGGAGTAGCTCTCATCGGGGGCGATATTTCTGAAGCGAAGAAGATTATGATTTCAGTGAGTGTTCTGGGTGAGGTGAAGAATATAATCACAAGAAGAGGAGCGCAGCCTGGAGATGAAATTTTTGTCTCAGGCACCCTTGGAAATGCTAAGGCAGGGATGATTCTCCTGGAGAAGAAACATAAATTGGGAAGAGAAGAAAGCGTGGATTTTCTTCTTATGGCTTTTTTAGACCCAGTTCCGCAACTTGGTTTGGGAGAGGCTCTAGCTCAAGAAAGCCTTGCCTCGGCGATGATTGACATAAGTGATGGACTTTCAGTAGACCTTCATCACCTGTGTGAAGAGAGTGGCTGTGGAGCGGAGCTTGAACTCAGGAAAATCCCCATCTCAGAGCAGTTGTTTGTCTCTCATAAGAAGGCTCATGATTTTGCTCTCCACGGTGGCGAAGACTATCAGCTACTCTTTACAGTCTCTCCTCAAAAGCTTAAATCTGTGCTCGAACTGAGAGAAAGATTCGTGGTCACCTCTATAGGAAGGATGATTCCCGGAAAGAGAATTTATATAATCGATAAAAAGGGGAAAAGAAAACTTGTTAAAGAAATGGGTTATCAACACTTCAGCAAATTAAGAAAGACCTAGGCCGAGAGTTTTTCCAAAGCTTGATGATTTTCTGCCAAAATTAAAATAAATGCCATGAAAATTTCTGAGCGAGAGGAGATGGAACCAATTATCTTGTTGACAAAAAAGCAGCAATTTTATATGAGTTTGAGCAGAAGATGGTAGTTTCAAAAAAATTTTCGGGAGGGGAAGGATGAAAAAAATATTGGTTTTCTGGATGGCTTTTGTTTTTATTCATTCCTCAATTCTCTGGGCAGGTGGATGGAGTAATATGCTCATGGGTGCGCGAGCAATGGCAATTGGGGGAGCATTTTCGGCAGTTGCAGATGACCCGAGTGCTATCTTCCACAACCCAGCCGGGCTTTCCTTTCAGAATGAAGGATTGCAGTTTTCGCTCGATGGGTTCTATGTCTGGCCAACTCATGATTTCGTGACCCCATCTGGAACGAGGGCCCAGAGTAAATGGAATAATGCCATACCTCAGATTTTCGTTAGCTACAAGGTGAATGAAAAAACTACAGTCGGGTTTGGGGCTTATGTTCCTTATGCAGGAGGGGGCGTAGATTGGAAGAAGGAAGACTTGGGTATTCCCTTGAAATCTTACATGGGTGTTTATTGTTTGACCCCTGCTCTTTCTTATCAACTGAGCAACAGGCTTTCACTTGGTTTTGAGCTAAATTTTTATCGCGCCCTTTTGAGTGTGGATACTGAGGTGCCGAATGTGGGACAGATGAATACAGAGGAGAGCGGTTCTTCACTTTCTGCCAGCCTCGGGCTTTTGTTTAGACCTTCGCAGAGGGTAGCCTTTGGCTTAAGCATAAGAGGACCTTCTACAATCAAGCTCAGCGGCGAATCTTCTTTTGTCACCGTGGTTCCTGGTTTAGGCACGATAAAATTTACCCGCAATTCAGAAACAGACATAAAGCTTCCTTGGGACTTGGAAATTGGTTTTTCCTTTAGATTAGCAGAGAATTTTCTCTTTTCAACAGGTGCTCAATACACCCTTTGGTCTGTGCTGGATAAAGTGCATAAAAAGATTGAGGACGTCCCCTTTCTGGGAGACATCGAGACAGACGAAGTCATGAATTTCAAGGATATTCTGGTCCTCAGAGCGGGCCTTGAATATCTGCTTCCTGGAGGAATTGCTCTGCGCGGAGGAATTGGCTATGACCCTTCTGCTACTCCAAATGAATCTCTCAATGAGAGAAACATAGATGTGGATAAGCTCAGTCTTTTGGGGGGAATTGGGTATCGCGCCGGAAGGATGCAGATTGATTTTGTCTATATCTATGTAAGCGGAAAAGAGAGGGAAAAGACAATAACCAACTTCGGTTTTCCCCTCACGACAAGATATAACCTCAATGTGAATATTCTTGGCTTAGGTGTGACTTTTTCTTTCTGAGTTACTTCACTCAGCTAAGTAGTTAGCCTCGAAGACAATCTGGGCTGGTCCTGATTGATAGACCTTTTCTCCTTCCCATTCAACCATGAGACTCCCCGTGCTCGTTCTGACATTGACTTTTCTCTCGGTTAAGCCTTTGAGGATGGAGGCAACAGCTGCAGCGCATGCTCCGCTTCCTGAAGAAAGTGTTTCTCCAACACCCCTTTCCCAGAAAAGGACTTCAATTTCTCTCCTAGAGAGAACCCTGATAAATTCGATGTTTGTCCTTTTAGGGAAAAAGGGGTGGGATTCAATTTCTCTTCCTATCTGATGCCATTCTATTCTTGAGGGGAAGCGCTCAACGAAGATTGCACAATGAGGGTTTCCTAGGGAAACGAGAGTTATGGGATAAATCTTCTGATTTATGGAAAGGGGATAATCGATGATTTTTGTATGGAGAGATCCATCATCAAAAGGTATATCATATGAGGAAAGTCGGGGAATGCCCATCTCAATTTTGATATGAAAAAGATTATTTATCCCACTGAGGAGTTCGCACTCTCTCTTTCCAGCGGGGGTGAAGAAAAGTGTACGGGGAGTTTTAACTTTCTTCTCAAAATAGAGGTAGGCAGCTGCGCACCTCAATCCATTTCCTGATACTTCTGCTTCTGTTCCATCTGCGTTGAAAATCCTGAAATTTACTTCACCCCTTATCTTATTCCTCAAGGAAATAAAGAGAACACCATCTGCACCTACCCCTGTGTGGCGATCACAGATGCTTCTTGCTAGCCCTCCTATATCAGAGCTAAGAATCTTGATTTCTTTCTGTTCGATAACCAGAAAATCATTTCCTAAAGAGTGAACCTTGGTCAGTTTCATTCATGGAATCCTTAGAGTGATGATAAAGTCCTGGGCTTCTCCATCTGTTTCTCTGCGCACAAGGAGCATCAGAGCGTCTCCTGATTGAGACTTCCTGAGGATGTTTTCCAGGTCCTCTACGCTCTCAACTTTTTTTCTATTGACTTCAAGAATGATATCCCCGACTCGCAGCCCTTTTCTCTCTGCTTCACTGTAGGGTCGAATCTGGGTGATAAGGAGACCTTTGCCTGTTCGATAGCCGTAACGTCGGGCGAGGTTTGGAGTCAAGTCCCTCACCGAAAAACCCAAGTCTTTTCTTGATTCTGCGGATATCTGTTTTTCCTCTTCAGGCTCAAGCTCCGCAACTTTTACTTTGACTTTTCTTTCCTTTCCTTCTCTTATGATTGTAAGCTCTATTTCAGTTCCAGGCTGGATATCCACTATTTTTAGCTTCAAGTCGTTAGGGTCTTCCACAGGCTTTCCGTTGACTTCTGTGATTACATCATAACGTTCAAGCCCAGCCTTCTCTGCAGGTGTACCAGGCTCTACACTCTGGATGAATGCTCCCTTTCTTGACTTTAAATTTAGAGCTTTCCTGTCGTCCTCTGTGATGGGGGATATCTTCACTCCCAAATAACCTCTTACCACTCTTCCTTTTTCTTTAAGCTGGGTCACTACCTTTTTTGCTAGATTGGAGGGGATGGCAAAGCCAATTCCGATGTTTCCTCCTGTTGGAGAAAGAATGTTGCTGGTTATTCCGATTACTTCGCCCTGAATGTTTACCAGCGGTCCCCCACTATTCCCTCTGTTGATTGCGGCATCGGTTTGGATGAAGTCCTGTATTTCCGGGACATTCATCCCTACCCCGAGTTGCCTTCCTTTTGCACTTACGATTCCCGCCGTTACTGTATGCTCCATTCCAAGAGGATTTCCAATAGCCAAGACCCACTCTCCAACCTTGAGGTTGGCTGAGTCTCCAAGCTCAGCATAAGGGAGGTTATTATCTTCAACTTTCAGGAGGGCTAGGTCGGTCTTGGGGTCTGTGCCTACTATTTTTGCTTCGTATTCGTTGCCAGAGAGGGAGGTTACTATGACTTTTATCGCATTTTCTACAATATGATTATTGGTGAGGATGTACCCATCACTTGTTATGAAGAAGCCTGTCCCTTGGGATTGGGTGCGATATTCCTTTTCTCTACGGCGGGGGGTTCCGAAGAATCTGTCCCAGAAGTCTTCAAAGGGCCACTCATCGCCAAAGAATGAGGTTTGTTTTTCTATCCTTTCCGCCACAACCTTGATCACAGCAGGGCCTATTTTTTCTGCAACTCTTACGAAATCAGGTAAAGAGGACGTTTGAGAAAGAGGGCTGGCATAGAGGGAAGAAGAGAGAGGGAATGTTGAGGGTTCATTTTTGATTCTATATTGAGTATTCCTATCGGGAAAATAAATAAATATTAACCCTGCAATAATGATTCCCAATAGGAAACCAATCGAGGCAATATAAAGTGTCTTTTTCATTTACTTTCCTCCTTGAATTAATAGTTAATTTATCATATGAGTCTAAAAAATTCAATTAATGTTGAATCTTCTTTTTAAAGAAAACAACAAAAAAAGCAAAAAGTTGCATTTCGATTTCTTTTCTATATCATGAAGAGAGGAAATATCGATGAAGCTTAAAAGAGGTTTTTTGATAGTCATCGAAGGCATAGACGGTGCGGGGAAGACTACTCAGGCTAAGGCTTTAAAAAAAAGGCTAAGGCTTAAGAGTTTTGATGCCGTGTATTTCAGAGAGCCCACTAAAGGAAAATGGGGGAGAAAGATAAAGAGGAAGGCGCGCCGGCCAGATTCTATCTCTCCCAGTGAAGAGCTTTACCTTTTCATTCAGGACAGGAGAGAAAATGTGGAGAAGAACTTGAAGCCAGCTTTGCTAGAGAAAAAGATAGTAATTTTGGATAGATACTATTTTTCAACCATCGCTTATCAAGGAGCGAGAGGTCTCGACACAGAGATGATCCGAAGGATGAATGAGGAGTTTGTTATTAAACCGGATTTAGTTTTTATTCTCGACCTCGAGGCAAAAAAAGGGCTGGAAAGAATATCCAAAAGGCTAGCTAAGGACTTGCTTTTCGAACAGGAAGAGTATTTAAAGAAGGTGAGAGAGATATTCAAAGGCTTTAAGGATGATAACGTCTTCCATATAGATGGTTCTAAGATATGCGAAGAAATAACCCAAGAGATAGAGGGAATTGTTTTGGCGAGACTGATGAATATTGTATAATTTTTTCAGTTATCAAGATGTTTAGAAGAAAAGGGCTAAAAATCAAAATAAAAAAGATAAAAAAGCCAGCCCCCCAGACTCTTCTGAGGATAATTATCATCGGCTTTCCTATTTGTGGAGCGTCTCTCGTTGGTTTTTTCCTGGGAGCATATGTAGCCATCCTTCAGAATCTCCCTTCTGTCTCCCTGCTGGAAGAATTTGAGCCCAGTATCATAACTCATCTCTATTCTGATGATGGAGAGGTGATTGGTGAATTTGCCGTAGAGAAGAGGATTAAAGTGACTTATGAAGAGATACCTGATGTCTTGAAGAAAGCTATTATAGCCACCGAAGACCCTAGATTTTATTCTCATAAAGGCATAGATTTCCGAGGTATCTTGCGTGCGCTCAAAGAGGATGTAAAATTAGTATTGAGGCCTCAAAAATTGCAAGGGGGAAGCACCATCAGCCAGCAGCTTGCTCGAGAGCTTTTTCTCCATCGAAAGCAGACCATTCAGCGCAAATTGAAGGAAGTTATTCTCGCCCTTCAGATTGAAAAAAGATATTCCAAGCAAGAAATAATGACCCTGTATTGCAATCAATTCAACCTTGGCCATGGAGCATATGGAGTAGAAGCAGCCTCCCAGCTTTATTTTGGAAAACATGCCTCTGATTTAACCCTCGAGGAATCTGCACTTATCGCTGGTATTTTGAGAGGGCCTTCTTACTATTCACCCTATGAAAGACCACAAGAGACTCTTCGCAGACGAAATCATGTTCTTAATCGCATGGTTGAGGAAGGGTTTATAACCCAGGAAGAGGCCGAGGAAGCAAAGGCAAAACCACTCAATGTCCTTCCTCTAAACAGAGAAGATACTGAGTTTGCAGCCTATTTCAGGGAAGAAGTAAGGAAATATCTTGAGAAAAATTATGGAGCTGATGCGCTTTATCACCAGGGGCTGAGAGTTTACACGACTCTAAATCCAACTTTGCAGAAGTTTGCAGAAGACGCTTTACGAGAGGGACTCAGAGCTCTGGACAAGAGATTAGGCTGGAGAAAGGACAAGAAGAACTTATTGGAGGAAGGAATAGCAAATATCGAAAGCCTGGGAGAAAAATCCTTACCTGGATGGTCAAGCGTAATCATCAAAGAAGGAGAAATAGTTCAAGCTGTTGTGCTCAATGTCTCGAAAAAAGAGGCTCTGGTTAAGGTTAAAGACTACAAAGGGAAGATGGGCAATGAAGATATTGCCTGGACAAGAACTAAGGACCTTGAAAGACTCATAAAGAGAGGGGATGTTATTCACGTAAAAATAAAGAAGATCGATGAAGAAAATCGAGAGCTTTTAGTTTCTCTAGACCAAGAACCGATCCTTGAAGCAGCCTTAATCGCCATTGAACCTCAAACAGGGCAGATTAAGGCAATGGTGGGAGGATATTCTTTCAAAAGACTCAAATTCAATCAAGCTACGCAGGCGCTAAGACAGACGGGTTCAGCTATAAAGCCTATCCTTTATACCGCAGCGCTTGAAAATGGTTTCACACCGGCCACTCTTATTATAGATGAGCCCACCGAATTTATTGACCCCTGGCTGGATGAACCTTGGGCTCCTCAGAATTATGACCGAAAATACAAAGGAGCTGTTACCTTACGCATTGGACTGGAAGAATCAAGGAATATCGTCACTGCCAAGATTCTGGAATCGATTTCACCTCAAGTCGGGGTGGATTATTGTCGCTTATTCGGAATAACCTCACCAGTTTTTCCCTATCTCTCTCTTTCTCTGGGTACTTTTGAAGTAAGGTTAATCGAGCTTACCTCTGCTTTCAGCGTTTTTCCTAACATGGGCACCCGGATAAAGCCCTACTTCATCACTCGCATAGAAGATAAAGAAGGTAACATTCTTGAAGAAGCGAGGGTTGAATCTGAGACCGTAATCTCCCCTCAAATTGCTTATATGATGACATATCTGCTTCAAGGTGTGATTCAAAGGGGGACGGCACAGGCGGCTAGGAGTCTGTCTAAACCTCTTGCGGGAAAAACTGGGACCACCGATAAATATACGGATGCCTGGTTCATAGGTTTTTCCCCCTCTCTCTGTGCTGGGGTTTGGGTTGGCCATGAGAAGAAAAAAGAGAGTATTGGAGAGAGAATGACAGGAGCAGTAGCTGCTCTTCCTATCTGGATGGCTTTTTTTCAAAAAATCATAGCTGAAGAAAAGAGAAAAGCCGAGGAAGAGGGAATCGAGCCTCAGAAAGAAGAATTCGAAGTTCCTCCGAACCTTTCTTTTGTAGAGATAGACAGAAAGACAGGTTTATTGGCAACTCCATTTTGCCTCTTTCCCTTTCGAGAGGTATTTCTCCCTGGAACAGAGCCTGATAGATTTTGTTCCCATGAAGCTCATTTGATGATTCTTGATTATTATTCAATTGGAAAAGTGGACGAAGTTGAGGAATGACTTTTTATTTCTTTCTTTCCTTTTTAATTCTTGATTTTGATAGCCCCCGAGGAGCCATGCCTACCTGAGTTTTTTTGGTGCGGGCGCTAATCTTTGGGGGAGGAGGTAGAGAAAGATTTCTCTCTTCTTGCTTTTTACTGCCTGTTATATAATTTAGGATATGACCGAAAACAGAGTTCGATTTCTTAAAAGAATAGCTCTTTTCAGGGGAGGGACTTTTCCTGATAGCTCCCTTTCTAGCTACCTGTTTTCTTATTTCTGATTCTCTTTTTTCACTCCATCTTTCAAAGTCATCTTCAGGAGCAGGGTAGAAGTAATCAGACTTATGGATGAAGAGACCGTTTTTTGACTCAAGCCTTTGTTCATTCTTAAGCAAGGTAGCACCTTTTTTTCCCGAAGCCTCCACGAGACCTTGATAAACTGTTATTTCGGTTTCACCGCTTTCCTTTACATCTACTCGGTATAACCCCTTCTCAAGGAGATAGATTGAAAGGTCAGGAGTGTTTATTTCAAAACTCTTTTCCCTGTCTAGATAATCGAGACTTAGATAAACATTTCCTCTCCAGATTTGAATTTGAGTATGATCTTTCTTTTCTCGAGTGAGGTCGATGATATCAATCTTAGTTTGAAAGTCAAGCCTCAGATAATTTCCTTTAAAAAGATACAATTCAGCTCTTCCTTCTTCTGTTTCCAGTCTGTCTCCTCTCGTAAGAGGCATATCAACCTTGGCTTCCTCAAAGCCTAGCTCAAATGCCCTCTGAATGTATGTCTTGCCCTCCACAAAGTTAAAGCGAGCGTATGAAGAGCTTTTTTTCGTTATCTCTTCTGAGTTCAAGATAAACAAGGAAAAAAGGAAAATAATGCTTCTTGCTTTTTTGTACTTCATTTTTATGATAATTATTGCAATTTATGTGCCATATTTTTTGTCCTTTTTTACACAACTTTTCATCGCATTTCGTCCTAAGAGGATGACGCACTGTCTCTTAAATAGACACAAAAAATAAGTGTTTTCCGCTTGATATAAACTTGTGAAAGATGTTGAAGAGGTTCCTTGGCTAAAATCTCCAGTATTTCTTTTGGATTTCAAAAATAGGGGTAAGCTCTTTTTCTAAAGCCGGAGAAACTTTTAGTTCCTTTTGTTCTCTCTGCTCTTCCTGGCTGAGTGTAAGGAGAACCTGTTTTACCCCTTCACGCAGGCCCTTCAAGTTGTAACCTCCTTCTAACGTAAAGAGGATTCTCTTTTTCGAAGTCTTTGCGGCGAGGGAGAGGAGCTCTTCGGTGAGCATGCCGAATCCTTCTTCGCTGATCATCATTCCTCCTAAAGGGTCTCCCTTATAAATATCAAATCCAGCTGAGACGAGAATGAAATTGGGTTCATATTCGAAGGCTATGGGCAAGAGTATTTTTCTGAAGATGAAGAGATAATCTTCGTCGTTTTTACCGGGTAAAAGAGGAATATTCACCGTGAAACCCTCCCCCTCTCCTCTGCCTATTTCGTTCCAGTATCCAGTTCCAGGATAGTGAGGGAATTGGTGAAGAGAAAAATAAAGCACATCCTTCCTCTCATAAAACGAATTCTGGGTGCCATTTCCATGATGGAGGTCCCAATCGACGATTAGAATTTTTTCCATTCCATATTTTTTTCTCAGATATTCGGCTCCGAGGGCGACGTTGTTGAAGAGGCAAAATCCCATGGCCCGATTTCTTTCGGCATGATGACCAGGTGGCCTGACGAGGGCAAAACCATTCTCAATTTTTCCCTCCATCACTAAATCTATTGCCTTCAATAAACCTCCTGCGGCAAGGAGAGCAGTTTCATAAGAGCGGGAGCAAGTTGATGTGTCAGGGTCAAGATATACCCTCTCTTTACCCGCTGTTTCTTTAATAGTCTGGATGTAGGAGCGAGAATGGACCATTTCTATCTCCTCTTCTGAAGCGAACCTCGGCTTTATCTCCTTGAGAGGAAGGGGAAATTCTTTATCGAGCATCTCATAAATTACATTTATTCGCTGAGGGTTTTCTGGATGGAAAGCCCCCATTTCGTGCTCAGTGTAACGCCAATCCCTGACGATTCCTGTCTTCATCTTTTACCTCCATTTAATAAGATTTCATCTAAAATTATCCTATCGGCAAAGCATAACCAAGGTCATAAAAGGGAGGTGGGGAAGAAGGTGAGAGAGATGGGAAATTGAGCCTTGTGATTTTAATTTATTCGCATCCATTCTTAAATTCCTTGCACATTTCTTAAGCTTCAGGAGAAATATTTTCGAAAAAAATAGTGAAAAAACCTCACCCTCAGAATTTTTTTCTTGAATTCTTATTTAAGATGCTAAAATAGCATAAAAAAAACAAGAAGATAAGGCAATTATCGCTTCAATTTTTTGAATGAGGATTTTTAGTTAGTTCGTTTTAACTTCTGCTCTTTACTCTCTATTGATTGGTTTTTTAATTTCATCCTCAGAGAAATTTAAATTTGGGATTAGGTCTAATAATTTTTATAAAATTATTCTCATTGATTACTCTTGGGGAAAAACTTTATCAGTGTTTCAGGCTCCGGTTTTTTGGTAAGCAGACTCACTATTATCAGGGACAAAACTGAAACCAAAAGAGAAGGATAGATGAGAGGTATTCCCCATGGGTCACCCTCGGGTGCCTTTTCCGCGGGAAGAACCTCGGCAAGTATCCTCAGGAAAATGCAGACCGTTGTTCCCGAGGTGATTGAGGCGAGTCCGCCTGCCTTGGTCGCTCTCTTCCAGGAAATGGCAGCTATTAGGGTGGGTGTAATGGCGACTCCATAGATTGTATAGGCAAAATACGCCATGGATAAGACTGAGGTTAACCTCGTGGCGAGAAAAAAGGCAAGGAGGCCAAGCACAACCACAAAAACCTTCTGTAGGGCTACGAGGGAACTTTGACTTGCTTCATTTCTAATGAAACGCTGATAGAGGTCCCGGATGATGTTTGTAGAGGGGGAAAGGAGGTAATTCATGCCTGTTGAGATTACCACCGCGCAGGCAGCCCCAAGAAGAAGAACCCCTACCGGTGGTGGAACTAGATAACGAGCAGCCATGAGGACCACTTTTCCTCCTTCCTTGGGAATAGAAAGGTCAATCTGGTCTTTAAACTTACTGTAGGCTAGAACGGCGATGACGACGACTACTGTCTCAACGAAGATTGTCCCGATTGTCCAGAGCACAACGGCTTTTTTTGCATCCTTGGGAGTTCTGGCACTGTAAAATTTCTGATACATACTCTGCACGCCCATCAAGAGGAGCATTGTGGAGAGAAAGTATCCTCCTGCTTTGAGGGCAGGGTGTGCTCCAAATTGTTCATTGATCACAGAAAAATAGCCTGGGGAAAGGTTCTGAGTTGCCTGAGAGAGTCCACCTGATGCTAGATAGACAAAGGGCACTGAAAGGAGACAGGCAAGAAGGATGATGATTCCATTGGGGAGATCGGTATAAGCGACAGCAACCATTCCTCCGAGAGCAGTGAAGAGAATGACAAAGGCAGCGGCAATTATTGTTCCCACTGAATCGGGAATAGCGCCATCTGTAACCACATTGAGAATGAAACCACCCGCTACGAATTGATATGAAACTATGACCGTAAAAGAGATTATGAGCGCTATGGCGCCGAATACTCGGGCCACCGGTCCAAAGCGCTCTTCAAGAATATCTCCTATTGTATACTGACCAAAGGTTCGGATTTTTCCCGCAAGAAAGAAGATCAGGATAATGCCCACCCATGCTCCTGCAGCTAGCCATAGAGCTGAGATTCCAGCCTTGGAAGCAAATTCTGCTCCAGCAATGAATGTCCCGGACCCGATCCAGGTACAGATGAGAGTGAAGACCATGACCGAAGTTTTAAGCCTTCTGCCGGCTACCATGAATTCTTCCTGACTCTTTACCCTTTTTGACCTGTAGAAGTTGAACCCGGTAAGCACAAGTAGGTAACCAAGAATTATGTAAAGATAGGTTGACATTCAATCCTCCTTTACTTTTGATTTCTTTTTTGGATTTTCTTATTCAGTATAATTTGCCAGCTCTCCAAATTGATTTGGAATTTTAGTAAAATGCGAGAACCTTAAGGGAAAAAATGCCTATCCTCACTTAATTAATATTTTCATTTTTATTAAAAAAAGGATAAATTTTTTCTTGGAATTAAACAAGAGCCCATCTCATTTTTTCTCTTTCAATTTTTGGTTCTTTCTTTTTTTCTGAATAAGATTTTTTTGAGTTTTACCTTGACATAGACTAAGGCCATGATGAAATACCTTCTTAAGTCTCCAAAAGAGCGAATGCTTTTTATTATTCTGGGGATTTTTTGGAGAATCGAAAATTTTCCGCCACTCAAAGACCAGCGAAAAATTAACTCGCTTATCTGAGCCCAACTCAGCTTATCCAGGAAGAGAGGGACATCACCTTGAGCCAGGGGGAGAGTGATTATTTTTCGCCCAGTTCTTTTAGCCCAGCTAAAATCCTTGGGCAACACTCCCGTCTCTTTTGCTGTTTTTTCAAGAGCAGTTCCAGGATAGATATGGAGGATAGCGATGCTCGGTTCAATTTTATTTCTGTATTGCTCGATGATGCTTATAGTCTCTTGTGCTTCTTCCCATGTCTCTGTGGGGTGACTGAAGATGAAGAAGGCATTGGGGATTATTCTTAACTCCAAGCACCATCTCACTAGGCGATGGAAATCTTCTAGATCAACCCATTTTTTGATTATTTCATTTCTTATTCTTTCGGAGCCAGCTTCAAGCCCAAAAGAAAGATGAAAGAGTCCTGCTTTCTTCATTTTTTCTAGAAGGGCTCTATCGATGAGATCCATTCTGACATCACATTTCCAGAATATTTTAAGGTTTCTTTCGAGAATCAAATCGCATATTTCTTCGACTCTCCTCTTGTTTGCGTTGAAGGTATCGTCGAAGAAAAAGATAACCCGTACTCCATACCTCCGGATCAGGAATTCAATTTCCTCGATGACGTTTTGTGCACTTCTCATTCTTACTGTTCTTCCCCAATTAACAGGAGTTGCACAGAAGTTGCAATTGAAAGGGCATCCACGGCTTGTGATCATATTTACTGCGGGTAGTTTCCCTTCTTCAGGAACCTCGAAAACAAAATTATACTTCTCAAAAGGGACGAGGTGGAAGGCTGGATAGGGAAGACTATCCAGGTCTTTTAGGGGAAGACGAGGAGGATTAGTCTTTACCTCACCGTGGAGCTTGAGCGATATTCCCTGAACGTTGTTCAACCCCTCTATGTTCTTCTCATCCATCAATTTTCGACAGATTTCGAGCATTGTCATTTCACCTTCACCTCTGACTACAACATCCAGCTCGGGGAGATGAAGGAGTGTGTCCTCAGCAGCCATGGAGGCGTGAGGTCCTCCGAGGACAGTTAGGGCGCTGGGATAGGTGCGCTTGGCTAGCTTTACCAGAGAAAAGCTTTGAAATCGGTTTTCTGTGGTGGAAGTAACTCCTATTATATCAGGCTTAAAATCCAAGATTTCTTTTTTTATTTCTCTATTTCTCAGTCCGAGCACATCCGCTGGGATCACCCTCACCTCTATCCCTTCTTTCTCGAGGACCGAAGCTACATAAAGAAGACCAAGAGGAGGCATGGAAGACCCTTTGCTCCACCTTTCTGCAAAATAACCTCCGGGAGGAAAAAAGAGCTGAACTTTCATTACAATTAAGGAAGCTCCTTCTTTTCGAGTTTCACAGAGTAAACGCTGGTGATGTTAGGTTCGGCCATGGTAGTGCCATAAATGTAATCAGCAACTTCCATTGTTTTAAAATTATGGGTGATAAGGATGAACTGAGTCTGATTTTTTATTTTTTTCATTAAGTTTAGAAAGCGGGCGAGGTTGATTTCATCCAAAGCAGCATCCACCTCATCCAGCACACAGAAGGGTGCAGGCTTATACCGAAAAAGGGCGAAAAAGAAGGCCAGACTTGTCAGGCTTTTCTCCCCGCCTGAAAGAAGCGAAAGAGTCTGAAATTTTTTTCCCGGGGGCTGAGCAATGATTTCCACCCCACTTTCCAGGGGATTTGCCGGGTCTATTAGTTTTAGTCCCGAAGTTCCTCCATTGAAAAGGAGGGCAAAGACTTCCTGAAAATTCTTCTCCACTTCTCGGAGAGCTTCAAGGAATTTATTTTTGCTTTCTTCATCAATTTTACGGATAGCTTCCTTTGTGGAAGCTATTGATTCACGAAGATCCTGCCTCTGTTTGATTAAAAACTCATATCTTTTCTTCTGGGCCAGATATTCCTCCTCTGCTGTCATGTTGACTGCCTTAAATTTTTGGAGCTCTTCTCTTGCCTCGAAAAGAGCTTTTTCAAGGTTAGGTTCATAGAAAAGTGTTTCATCGTTGATTTCTTTTTTTATTTCTGCGACGCTTTTTCTTAGTTCCTGCCAGCAATTTTCCTCCAGATTCACAAGGTCTCTTTCTTTTTCTGCTTTTTTAATCTCCCATTTAAGTCGTTCTTCTTTTCTTGCTTCATATGTTTCTTTGAGTTTATTAAGTAATTCCTCCTCTCTTTTTTGCTCTTCAAACTCCGTTTTGAGCTCAAATTCCTTGAGGGAAAAGGACTTTTCTTTTGCCTCTATTTCCCTTTTGAGTTTTTTTATTTCGTGGTCAAAGCTTAAATTCTTTTCCTTGAGTTCGGTTATCTCTTTTTCAGAGATATCCATTTCTTTTTGAGCCTCGTCTATTTTAGAGGCTATTATTATTTTCCTCTGTTCAAGATTCTTAATCTGGGAAGAAAAATTTCTTATTTTCTCTTCAATAAGGCTTGTTTTTCTTTTGAGTTCAAAATATTTTTTTGCCTCTTTTTCCCTCTTTTCTCTGTGTTCTTCTAAATTTTTCTGTTCTATTTCAACTCGATTTTTCAAAAGCTTTTCTTCCTTTTCTGCAAGCTCTATTTCTTTAAAGAGAAAATTGAGTTTTTCCAAAATTCTGGATTTTTCTCCAACAAGAATTCTCCTCTCATTCTCATATAAAGAAATTTTTCTTTCAATGTTTTCTTTTTCTAGAGCTAAGAGAAGCCTTTTTTTCTCAATTTCCTCTCTTTTCTTTTCAAGCTCAGCTAGTTTTATTTTTCTCTGAACCAGGTTTAAATCGACTCCCTGAAGCCTTTTTTTCTTTTCTCCGATTTCGAGAGAAAGAGGGTTTATGTTATCTTCCACCTCTTCAATTATTCCCCTGAGTCTACTTATTTCTGCATTGAGGAAGAGGAGTCCGCGACCTGTTTCTCTTGTTTTTAACAGGCCTGAGGAAAATAGAACATCTCCTTCAAGGGTGATGTAATTAACACCTGGGTTGATAAGCCAGAGCTCAATTGCTGTCCGAATGTCTTGGACTATGAGGGCTTCCTCAAGCTGCCAGATGTTATCCTTTATTTTTGAATCAGGTTGAAGAGTTTTTTTCAGCCGTCCCAAGATCCGGTGGTCTTCAAAACCCTCTAATTTATCTTCTGTCTTTTTTTCTTTATTGAGGAGGAAGAATTTCCCCGCCATTTTCTTTTGAGCTAAGAGGCTAAGAAAATGCTTCGTTTCGAAAACCAAAGCCTTTGCCTCTTCCTTCCAGAAAGTGTCCACAAGAGGAATGTATTCGAGTTGGCACTTAAGAAAGTCTGCAAGAAGACCCATACAGCCTGAAGCCTGTGGATGCTTTTCTTCTTTTATTACTTCTTCTTTCATTTTTTCTAAAGCAGAAAGCTGATGGATGGCTTCCTTTTTTTGCGCTTCTAATTCGGTTATTTTTTCTTCAAGATGAGTGATTGAGCTTAGGATTTCTTTCTTTTCTTTTTCTAAGTGCAGAAGGTCTTTTTCCCATTCCTGTTTTATCTCCAGGATTTGCTTAAGTTCCTCTTCTTTCTTCTTCAGATTATTCTCTTTCTCAGAAAGGTTTCTTTTTTCGGTGGAGTGTTCAAGAGCGAGTTTTTTTTCCTGGCGGAGAATTAATTCTTGTTCTTTTTCATTTTTTATTCTTTCATTCTTTAACTCTGTTAGCTTCAAAAGAGCCTTGAGCTGTTCTTCTTTCAATCTTTCTACTTCTTTTTTTAAGAGAGCGAACTCTTCTTCCGTTTTTTTTTGCTCAACTTCGAGAGCCATCAGCTCTTTTTCTCTTTGGCCGAGCTCTTCATTTAATTCTTTAAGACTCAAGATGTCATTCTTACATTCTTTTTCAAGAGAGGTATAATCTTTTTTCATTTCTTCGACATTTCTTTTTGCGCTTGAGCTTTTTTCCCGGAGAAATTCGATTCTTTTTGAATTACCCTCTTTTTCTCCCTCGATCTTTGAAAGGTTGGAATTTAACCTGAAAAGAAGCTCCTGTTCTTCTCTCAATATTCTTTCGAGCTCTGTCGCTTTGATTCTTATGGAAGAGAGATTTCTTTCCTCATTTTTGACTCTTTTCAATGTTTCATTCTCAATAGAAAGAAGCTCTTCAAGTTTTAGGTATATTTCTTTCTTTGCTTTTTCAAGTTCATCAATTTTTCTCCTGAGAAAGAGTGAAGTTAGATGGCGTACCTTTTCTCTTAATTTTCTGTATCTTATCGCAGCTCGAGCCTGTCTCTGAAGGGTGTTTTTTGTTCTTAAGACCTCTGTGAGGATATCTTCAAGCCGGCCTAAATTTTGTTCGCTATTTTCGAGCTTTTGTTCAGCCTGTCTTTTCTTTTCTTTGTAGAATGCAGTTCCAGCTGCTTCTTCCACAAGCAGCCTTTTCTCTGTAGGCTTTGAATTTAAGAAGAGTCCGATACTCCCCTGTTCAATGACGAAATAATCTTTTTCTCCTATTGATTTTTTCCAGAGAGCATCTTGAATGTCTTTTAGCCTCGATATTTTTCCGTTTAGCCTATACTCACTTTCTCCTGAACGGAAAAAACGATGGTTTATGGCAAGCTCTTCTTCATTATTCTCTAGGTAAAGTGTGACATCTGCCATGCTCAGAGGTGGCCTTTTTGTGTTTCCGTTGAAGATTATTTCTTCTCCTCTTTCTCCTCTTATGCCTTTAAATCTTTTACCTCCAAGAACCCAGAGGATGGCGTCGACAATGTTACTTTTTCCTGTCCCGTTAGGTCCGATAATGGCAGTAATTCCTGGGTGAAAGATGATTTTTGTTTTTTCTGGGAATGACTTGAATCCTTGGAGTTCCAATGCCTTAATAATCATGGAAACTATTTTTCCTCTCCTTGACAGCCCTTACTATTTTTATTAAATTTTATTTATTCCTAGAAAAGACATTTTATTCAAAAGAAAACTTTTTTCAAAGAGCCAGTGTAGCTCAGTGGTAGAGCAACTGATTCGTAATCAGTAGGTCGAGGGTTCGAATCCCTCTGCTGGCTTTCTTTTAAAATAAAACGAGGAAGAGAAGATGTGCATCTAGAATTAAAAAATAGCCTTTTCAAGGCTCCGGATTTTTTTGGAATCATGACTCCTCGCGGTGGAAAAACTATAATCTACCCCATCCTCTCCCTCTTTCCTCAAATCTTCATTCCCAAGATTAAGGAGCCACTATATTTTTGTGTCGCTGAAAAGGCTAAATTAGTTCTCAGCGTGGAATCCGCAGAAATTGTTTCTTACTTTGTTCAAGATGTAAAGGATTATTTTTCCTTATTTCAAGATGCCCCTGAGGGAAGCCTGAGAGAAGAAGCATTGACCTAGTATCTTTATCATTATCAAAGAGTCATATCCAGGATGAGGAAAATTTATGAGGAAAAATTCAGGAAATTAGAAATAATTTTTTTTGCACGAAATCTTGCAAAAAGAGTCTGGTTTCATCTTTATTTGAAGAGGCATATGGGGAAAGAGAGCCTCGATTTTGTAAAGGCTATAGATTCAAGAACAATTGAATATAGGCTCAAGAAAGGAGATATTCCTGTATTTGACCATAGCGGCTTCAGCAGAAACTTCGATCCAATTAGAGCATATCGGCAAGATTTTGAGCAGGCGAAAGTGATACTATTTGAGGACCTGAGAAGAAATCTTTCACCTGGAATCTCTGAAATTTTCGATTTCTTGGGTTCGAAGCCTTTCAAGGTTAAAATCCAAAAAATAAGGTTCAATTCATTGGGAATACCAAGAAATATGATATTTAGCTTCCTCGAGACACTGGTGAGTTTCTTAAAGTTTATCTTAAAAAGTTCCCTACCCTTGAGATTAAGAACTGACCTTAAATATAAATTGTGGGGAATTCTTTTGCGGAAAAACCCCGTGCCTCATCCCTATAAAGAGGCCCTGAAAGATTTATTTGAAGAAGAGAGAGAAAATTTAGGCAAGCTTTTTCAGAAACAATCAAGAACAATATGGCCGTTGGTAAAATGTCGTATCCTAAATCCAATTTGAGCCGGAGATTTTTGTGTTAAGGAGGAAAGTCGGTCTGGTATGTTCTTCAGGTGGGCATTTCTTTGAACTCTACTCTTTGCGAGCCTTGTGGGAAAAGTGGGATAGATTCTGGGTTACATTTTCTGCTACGGATACATGTTATCATCTTCAAGGAGAGAGGGTTTACTGGGCATTTTCCCCCACCAATAGAAGCATAAAAAATTTTGTCCGTAACTTAATCCTTGCTATCAAAATCCTTTTAAAAGAAAGACCCATGGTTATAATTTCAACAGGAGCAGGAGTAGCTGTGCCATTCCTTTATGTGGGAAGGATTATGGGAGCAAAGACAGTGTTTATCGAGTCTATGACAAGGATTGGAGAACTTTCCTTGAGTGGGAAATTGGTCTATCCTTTTGTTCATCATTTCTTTGTTCAATGGCCTAAGGCAGTGAAAAAATACGCAAAGGCTAAGTTTCTGGGGCAGGTGATATGAGGGTATTCGTGACTGTTGGCGGGGAAAACCTTCCCTTCAATCGCTTGATAAAAGCCATAGACTCTGGTGTCAAAGAAGGAAGAATTCAAGGTGAGGTCTTCATCCAGATAGGATATTCACAATATATCCCGCGCTTCTGCAATTTCAAGATGTTCTTAGAATACCCTGAAATCATTGCCTTCCTAGAAAGAGCAGAGATTGTGGTGAGCCATGCAGGAGTAGCGACGACCCTGATTTGTTTGAACATGGGCAAAATTCCGGTTCTCTTTCCTCGGAAGCTAAAATTTAAAGAACATGTAGATGACCATCAACTTGATTTTTCACTAAAGATGAAAGATTTGTCAAAGGCACTGGTTGCTTTGGAGGAGGAAGAGCTTATTCAGACCATCGTCAATTACAAATCGCTCATCCAAGAGCTTGCTCCGAAACCACTCCCTTTTTCAAGTGATGGACTCAAGAGCCATCTCAAGGAAATTTTAACTTCTTTGGATAATATTCGAATGGGAAAGAGGAAATGAATCCAGGATTTATCCTCAAAAACATGTTTTACCTTCTTTTAAAGCGTGAACTTCATTTTGAATTTGATAGGATTCCTCTAAGAGCGAGAAGAATTTCTAATAAAAAGCTCAAGAATCTGTTCAAGATAGGTGTAAATAGAATCTTCAGAATTTCAAAGCCTTTAGGATTTCCCTACATGGCTCACATCTCCCCCTCAGGCCTCTGTAACCTGAAATGCACGATATGTCCAACTTGGTTTCCAGAGACAAAGGGGAAAACGCTCCTTACTTTTGAAACCTTTAAAAAGTTTATTGATGAAGTAGGGGAGTATCTTCTTTACCTCATCCTCTGGAGCTGGGGTGAGCCTTTTTTAAACCCAGAAATCTATAAGATGATAAAATACGCAGAAGAGAAGAATATCCTCACTGTCACAAGCAGCAATCTTACAAGACTCACTAGGGAAGATGCGGCGAGGCTAGTTCGCTCAGGACTCGACGCATTGATTGTCGCCGTGGATGGAATTACTCAGGAAACATATTCAAGATATAGGCAGGGGGGAAATCTTTCTTCAGTAATAGGAAACACAAAGATGATTCTTAAGGAAAGAGAGCAGGCAGGCACAGCTAAGCCCCTTGTAAATTTGAGAATGGTGATTTCAAAGGAAAATGAACATGAAGTTGGGGCTTTTAAACGTTTGGCTCAAGAAATCGGAGTAGATATGGTCAGCTTTAAGACTTTTTCTACACGCCAGATGGGATATGAAGACCCTTCTGTTGACAGTCAATATGCACCTGATACGAGGAAATTCAGATGGTACAGGTATTTAGATGGCTTCAAAGCAGATAGGCGGCTTAAAAAGTATGATTGTAAATTTCCCTGGACAAAGCCGACTCTCTTTGCAGATGGAATGATTCTATCCTGCGAGTTTGATTTCTACTATACTCACCCTTTCGGAAACATCAACAATAAGAGCTTCAGAGAGATATGGTTTGGTGACTCAGCGATGAGATTCAGAAAGGAATTTTTGAAAAATAGAGACAGCATAAGATTCTGCCGTGATTGCGTTTATGACTACACGCTTATCCCAGGATGTGTTGTTGAATGGGAAGTGCTGAGGAAAAAGCCTTAAAGCAAGCCATGGCTTCTTTAGGAGAAGAATCCTGTATCTCCATTATTGTCATCTCTTACAATGAAGAAAATAATATAAAAGATTGCCTTGATTCTTTAACCGCTTTGGATTATCCTCCGCAGAAATTTGAAATTCTCCTTGTTGATTCTTCAACGGACTCTACCCCTCGAATTGCAAGCGCTTATCCAAGAGTGAGGATTATCAGGGCAGAGAAAGGTTATAGCCAACAAAGAAACGTAGGGCTCAAGGCTGCCTCTTTTGAGATTGTTGCCTTTACTGATGCTGATTGTATTGTTCCCCGTGACTGGTTGAGAGTAATAAATCGATCTTTTAGAGATGAAAAGATTGCCGGGATAGGGGGGAATGCTTTCCCTCCTCCAGGAAGTAGTAGATTTGAGATCTGGGTTTCCTGTGTAGGACATCCCTCTGGTGGAGCGATTGGGTTTGATGCCAATGTGAGGAGGAGTGAGAAAGGGGTTGAGTTTGTTGCTGGGTGTAATTCAGCTTTCAGAAAAGAAGCCCTGCTTGAGATAGGTGGATTTGACCCCTCTTTTTATGATGGGGGAGAGGACGTTGACCTTTCGGGGAGGATGAGGAAAAAAGGGTATTTTTTAGATTATATTCCGGAATTAACCGTGTATCATAAATCGAGAAAAAATCTATGGAGCTATTTAAAATGGAACGTTGGGGTTGGAGTCACTAAGTTTAACCTTAATAAACCTACCCTGATAAAAATAATCCTCCACCCTTCTTTTCCTCTCTGGTCCTTGCTTTTCTTAATGGCTATGATTTTGACCGTAAAGACTCTTTCTCTCTTCTTGGTAATCTTAATTTCAACCTGGCTACTTACTTTTTTTCTTCTTCTCTTTGCAACCAAACCTTATCCCCTTCTCCTTAAAAGAAGGAAAAAAATCGGAGCAAGTCTTCTTTCTGTGCTTACCGTAATCCCCTTTCTCATTTACTTGCGCCAGATTTCTATAAATGTTGGACAGCTTAAGAAATGGATTGAGCTCAGAGGGAAAAAAACAGATTGCCTTCAATAAAGCGTCTTCTTAATCTACGGCAACGAGCTTGATTTATATCTGCAACCTCAATAATCCGTCAGTTACTATTATTCACGGGGGAAATCTCCGGTCTTTATGTGAAGAGGCCTCCCGTTAAGTGCTTATCTTCGTCGACGAGGCTTATCACGAATATGGGGAAGACAATTCCTATACCTCCATGGTCGGCCTCGTCAGGGAGGGGAAAAGGATACTTATAACTCGAACCTTTTCGAAAATCTTTGGGTTGGCTGGCCTACGCATCGGTTAGGAATGGTCCATCCTGAAATCATTGAAAATCTTAAAAAGCTCAAAATGAACTTTGCTTCTACCGCCTAGCCCAGCTTGTGAGCTGATATGTCCACCTATACAGATTGGGAATTTACTGGGAATTTACGCGCTCCGTAAAAGAAAAAAATAAGTTGGTTATAGCTTTTCTCGAAGGGGAAGGGGACAGGCTTGGGTTTTTCCGGGTTCCGTCGCAGACGAAATTTCTCCTCTTTGAAGTTCATCAGGACTCAAAGCAGGTAGCAGCTGCCTTGGAGAAGCGACAGGTTCTGGCGCGTCCTTTTACCTTTGGTGGGAGAAATTGGCTTCGGGTAAGTATCGGCATGATGGAGGAGATCCAAAGTTTCTTTGCAGCCTTGAAAAGGATATTAAATCGCTAATCATGAGAACTTGAGGATCTACAAGCCGTTCTATTAAATTAGAGGAAAAGTTTATTATTGGGATAAAAATATAATATAGTATAATTAGTTTATCCATTGAAGAAAAGACAGGATAAATCAGCATATAGTATAAATTAAATAAGGGATAGATGAATTATGAGCAGTCAGTTAAGCCGGATATTTCACGATGAAGCCCTTAAAGAAAAAATTAAGAAAAAGCTTCCCTATCTCTTTCAGCTCGCAGAATTGGAGAGTTCAAGAGCAGGTAAAGCCGGAATGGAAGTAGGATCGCTTCGCGAAAAGATTATTGTAGCGCTTCTTATATATAAATTTGGCGAAGCAAATGTATTAACAGACATTCCGATAACCGAATCGGAAGTAGATGCTAAGCTTTTTGGTGAGCCAATTTCTATTAAAACGATTAGTGGGAAAGCCCTAAGTGGAGTCAAACTTATATGGACAGTAGACCCGCACAAAGCACAGGAATTCAGCCAAATATATTATCCTAAATATGACATGCTTTTAGTTCAAATCAACTGGGGTTCAAAAGGCGGATTTTACTACCTTCCTCAAGAAGCCCAAATAACCATATTCAACGAAATAGGCCGAAATAATTATATTAAGCTTCCTAAACCGGGTACAAATCCCAGAGGAGTAGAAATTGCTAAAGAAGCTCTTACCAAGGTTATTGGGCATAATCTTTCAAAGAATATCATCATCGATTGGCAAAAGACAGAAATAGAACTTAGCTCTTATAAGAGATGGGTTGAACTCTGGGGGGAGGATTGAAGTGGGTTTAATACGAAAGAAAATAGGCACCAAGACGAGCTCTTTTGGTTCTCCGGGCAGGATAAATCATGATTCTACTCCATTTTATAGTAGCAGGTTATATGAGGGTTTACCAATTGAGAAATTGGAAAAATACGCAGAAAACTCTGTGTCTCCAAATTATCTAGATAAGATATTTTGCAAGACAAGTGAAAAAATGGAGGAATTGCTTGATAACAGCATTCATTTGATGGTTACATCTCCTCCCTATAATGTGGGAAAAGAATATGATGAGAACTTAACTCTCAAAGAATATAGAACCTTCTTAAAAAGAGTGTGGTCAGAAGTTAAAAGAGTCCTTGTTCCTGGCGGAAGAGCCTGTATCAATATCGCCAACCTCGGAAGGAAACCTTATATTCCCTTGCATTCCTATGTTATTGAAGACATGCAGGATTTAGGTTTCTTAATGCGGGGAGAGATCATCTGGAACAAGTCCTCAAGCGGGAGCCCATCAACTGCCTGGGGCTCATGGATGTCAGCTAAGAACCCAACTTTAAGAGACATTCATGAATACATCTTAGTTTTCTCAAAAGGGATGTTTTCCAGACCCAATCCATGTAAGAGAAAAAGTACTATTTCTAAGGAAGAATTCCTCGAATTTACCAAGAGTGTGTGGACCTTTGCGGCTGAGCCTGCCTCAAAAATAGGCCATCCCGCCCCATTCCCTGTTGAACTGCCTTATAGATTAATCCAATTATATACTTTCGAGGGCGAGGTAATTTTAGACCCATTCATGGGAAGTGGACAGGTAGCAATCGCGGCCATAAAGACCAAACGACATTATGTTGGGTATGATATCAATGAGAATTACGTAAAATTGGCTGAAAAGAGAATAAAAGATTTTTGCTTAGACTTTCAGGCACCAAAATTATTTTATTTGGAAGATAAAAAAAAGCGGGAACCTCTTCCTAGATAAAAAAATAACTTTCTTCCTCTTAAAACATCAGAAATAGACGAACACTAAAAGGCAATATCATTTTTAGATGCTAAAAATAATCCTCCACCCCTCTTTTCCTCTCTGGTCCTTGCTTTTCTTAATAGCTATGATTTTGACCGTAAAGACTCTTTCTCTCTTCTTGGTAATCTTAATTTCAACCTGGCTACTTACTTTTTTTCTTCTTCTCTTTGCAACCAAACCTTATCCCCTTCTCCTTAAAAGAAGGAAAAAAATCGGAGCAAGTCTTCTTTCTGTGCTTACCGTAATCCCCTTTCTCATTTACTTGCGCCAGATTTCTATAAATGTTGGACAGCTTAAGAAATGGATTGAGCTCAGAGGGAAAAAAACAAATTGCTTCAATAAAGCGTCTTCTTAATCTCTTTGTTCAAAGGGATTGTAAACAGATTTCGTATATCCCTGGGGAAGATCATATATTCCTGGAGGCGCGCCTTTTTCTTCCACAGAGACAACTTCTTCTCTGTATTTTGTTTCTGCGCCCATCATCGTCATAGAAAAATTGGTAAGGACAGGATAGCCATCTATCTTCTTAAATTCTTCCACAAAGTTCCTTGTCATCGGATTTAAGGCGAGCATTTCTTCAGAGAATTTATTGTAAATTTTAAGGTCAATTCCTATATCCTTTGTCGCCCACATTTCCATTTTCATTGGCATGCTCATTCCCATCATTGACATTGAAATTTCCACTAGGTATTTTTTGCAGTTCCAGTTCTTTATTTTCTGGGTCTCACTTGTATCAGTTACTTTTGAGCTAGCTTGCATCATCTGCATCATCTGTTTTGCTTCAGGTGGAAGGATTTTCTCAAGGTCGATAGGGAGGTCCATTTCTGAATAAGTTCTTTTAGAATGGTCGAGGAAATAAATCTTATTTAGGTCAAAACGGATGATGAAAGTTTGATTTTCACCCTGGTCTTCCCTCATTTTGTCTTTAGCCAGCCAAGTTCCTCCCTCATCGTCTTTGGCAGGTTGTGTTTGACCCATGATTGTTACTGCGTCAGTGTGTCTTAATTTCTTGATGTAGAAGTCGGCTTTTGAAGAAATTGGAGAAATGAGGAAGCTAAGAGCAATGAGGCAGATGAAAGATGCATTCCATAAATTTTTTTTCATTTCGGTTCCTCCTCTTGAATACCTAAAATAGTTTATTTCAATCTAAAAAGCAATCAATTTTTTTCTCGAGACGAGTTAAATATAAATTTAGGAGAAAGATAGAAAAAAGAAGAGAAAGAGTAAAAATCCAAACGGTGCTTTCTCTTAAGGGAAGGAAATCGGCACCCACAGGGCTCCTATAGGAGGCCATCTTATCAATGAATTTTTCAGCTTCTTCGAGATTTCTTTTACTCCATTTATATGAGGATTTTTGGAGAGTCTTCCCAAAATATTTATCCAGAATAAGGTTTTCCTTATAGGCAATGAAAAAAGCCTCTCTTTTTTCTTTAAGATCGTTAGTTTTCATAGCCTTGATGTATTTCTGGTCTCTGCGAAAGACCCGGACTCTAAATTCATGGAGAAAAGGGAAGAGTTGTTCAGGAAATTGATCAAGAAAGTCCATGTATTTTTTCTTTTTCCAGGATTTAAGAATTTCAGAATTTTTAGAGGCCTCTTCTCTATCTATGGATTTAAGTTCCCTTAGGGTAAGGCGAGAAAAGAATATTCCAATTTCTTCATCTTTATGTTTCTTTTTGATTTCTTGCATCGGCTCCTCATTCTGGAGAAAGAGCAAAAAAGGGAAATGTCGGGTGTAAGCTGAAACTCGCTGAGGAGTATTTGAGAAACAGAGGCTGAGAAGAAAGATATTTATTCCCAGAAGAAAGGAAGAAATCCTTAGGGAATTCAGATTGATTTTCTTTAAGGTTATTTTTGGCTCTATTCCTTTCCATATACCCAATTGAATTAGGAAACTTGCCAGAGCATTTAGACCAACATCCCTGAAGCCCCAGTATCTACCAGGGACGGCCCATTGGAAAACCTCATCGAAGATTCCTACAAGAGAACCGATTAAAAAACCTATTAGAAAAACTCCCTCGTCTTTTAATTTGAGGCTGAGGGCTTTAAAAAGGAGAAAACCGAGAAGTCCATACTCTATGAAATGGATCGCTTCTTCTGGACGCTTCCAGAGACGGAGGGTAAGGTAGAAGTAGGCGAAAGCAATTAATGAGAGCCATAGATAATTTGTAAGTTTTCGTATCTTCAGGCGGAAATAAAGAAATAGTCCTGAAAGAAGGGAAAAAAGGGCGGTGATAGTGATCACAAAATATCCAAATGCGGAGCGACCAAGGTTTTTAGAAACAAAATCCTGAATCAATCTTGCTAAAGGTACGATAAGGAAGATTCCCAGGACACAGAGGAAAACCCAGAACCAGGCGAAAAATTCCCTTCTTCGGCCTTTTTTCAGAAACATGGTTTAAGTTCTTTCTTCAACTTACTGCTTTCAATTTATAGAATAACTCAAACATATACAAATGATTTTTATCTTTAAAGGGCTTTTCCTCTGAGGAGAGAAGAGATAATTTTTTTGACTTTTTGAAAATGGATTAATTATAATTAAATTGCTGGCTGGAGAGGAATCCTCCTTAGCCCCGCTTCCTTTTCCTTTTCCAAACCTTGGCACCTCAACAGCCAGCGAAATTTCCTTCTAATTAAAAATGATTTTATGTTTTCGAGCTAGCTTTACTTGGTTTGAAATAGTTAATGGGGAGCAGAGCTTCTTCTCGGAGGCTCTTTATGAAGGATGATTTTGGGAGTCATCTCTTTTTTTGAGATCGATTTTTCTATAAGACGAGATTTTTTTGTTTGATTTTTTTTAGTTCTTTAGGACTTTTTGGGGTGAACCTAGAGAATCAAGAATTTTAGAAGTCCTGCAGAGGAATATTAAATGAGGAATTTTAGGGAAAATTTCATAGTGGATACCTCTTATCTTATTGATATTCATCAAATTAGACTCTTCCGTAATGAACTCGTCCGCTGTGAATCCATCCTTGTTAACCTTAGAATTATTCTTTTTTTACCCAAAATAAAGCCGGATGGTGTATTTATTGCGAATTATTTCTTAGGGTATTTTGATAAATTAATTAGAATGCCTTGTGTCATATAGATATTCATCAATTAGACCGAGAAAGGATGAATTCACTTTTTCTTGATTCGTTGATTGAGGTATGAAATTTATCTTTTCTTCCCTACGAAGCCGGAATTAATTTATAGAGTTTAACCTTGGGGAAGATTAATCTTTGAATAATCAAGCTCAGAGCCCAGCAGGCTATGCGGTATAAGAAAGACAACAAGCTGGAAGATTGAAGCATAGATGAACCACCAGTGGGAGCTCTTTTTTTTGCTTCCCATAAAGATGGCGAAAGCCCATCCCAGAATGGCAAGCAGGGTCTTATTATCAGTTAAGTCATGCCCAAAGGGGAAGCCTGTCCACCAGGTGTTAAAGGCAAATTTTTGGACAAGTGGCCCGAAAATCATCCCGCCCACAAAGAGAAGAATCAATGTCCAGAGAGCGTATTTTCTAGGCCTACCTTGCGAAACCAAGGCTTCTAGCCCTGCTCTTGTAGAGAAGAGCATGGCAGCAAAAATGATGACGACATGAGGGAGGAGAGCAAAAAGGGGAACATGTCCTTTAAAACGAATGATTAAAGGCTCTTTTCCCGGAAGAGAAACCTCTTCATCTCCGAAGGTGAGGAATACCCAGTAGATGAGTTTTCCTGCCGGGGGTTGATGTGGCAAGTATCCCTCAAGCGAATTACCTTTTCTTGTCATCGTAATTTTTGTCCAGGGGTCTTCTGTTTTGTATCTTTTAAAAATAAGCTCCCCTTTTATCTCCTGGTTAGTTGTGGAAATTTTTAACAGACAATTTTTGTTGCTTTCATGACTTCTCGGGAGGAAATAGCTTATTTCTTCACCTGCAAGAACTATTTTTCCTTTTCGAGGATAGGTGGGACCGCTCTGGCGCTGGTAAATTGCCGTAAAGAATGTTATTAGCAGGGCGATTATCCAAAAAAATACTTTTCTCATCTCTAGTGATTTTTAAATTTTTTCTTTTATTTATATTTTTGGATCATCTCCTGATTAGTTGATAAAAAATAGAATATTTTGGCGCGTAACTATAAGATTTTATTGTAATAAGAGGAGGGTGCAGATTTAAAATATCAAAGCGAGAACGAAGAGAGTATCTCCTAAGTGTTTTGAATTTGCCAAACTTGAACAAAATGAAGAAATTATTAGTCTTCTTTCCTATATGAGATATCATATTCTCACCAACTAATTTGGAGAAGAATCATTTTTTTTTACCATCTCTCCCTACGAAGGGTAAATTTAGCGACGAAAATGTTATCTTTTCCTTATGGCTCTTAATTATACCAGCTTCATCCAGAGGATAAAATATATTTTTTCGGATTATAGGTGGTAAGCCTTGAGAATTCAGGATCTCAGAAAGTTTAGAGAGAGGCTTTAGAAGAGGTGTTTTAGAGTAAAATTCATACTGATTATTTTATCAATACTAATTCAATTGGCTTCCAGGCTAATGAAATCGATCGATATGAATCCGTCTCACTTTGGAGAAAGTATCTCTTTTACCCATGATAAGAGCTGATGAAACTAAGAAATTAATCCTCGAGGGAAATTAGAATTTTCATGCTATTAGAAATAGTTAAAGATTTTTTCCAAGTAATTTAACGAGTCTTTTAACCCCAGAGAGCTTATGTTGAAGATGAGGGGGATGTTTTAGGTGTTTCAAAGTCTTCTTCCTTTTCTCTTTCCAATTCGATACCCAAGAGGCTCGCTGTTGCTTCATAAATTTGCTGAAAAGACTTTTTTGATTCTTGCATCTTTGCCAGCTTTTCTCTTATTTTCTGGATTTCTTTCTCGATTTCGAGGTCAATTTGATCAAGTTGTTTTTTCACTTCCTCCATCGTTTTTCGATAAAGTTCTTCTTGTTCTTTGGTAAGATGCATTTCTCTCTCCTTGAGCTAATCTTTAAATTTTCAGCTTCTAAATGGCTCATTTATATATTTTTTCAGAAGATTTAAAAGTTCAATCCCCTTTTGAGGTGAAACTGAGGATGATTTTTAAGCAAACGTCTTCCCCCAGAGCGTTTAATTTTCTCGCCTTCAAGAGCGAGATTATGATCATAAGGAAAGAAATATTTTAAGGAGACGTATTTAATTTTTTCCTCTTAAAAACCTTAATCATTTAGCTCTTCACGAAATAAAGGAAGAAATGCCGCTCCAATGTCTCGGCAAATTCTAGCTAATTAAGGCTTGCAAAATGAGAATGTTATGCCTCTGGCTGATCTTGGTAATCTTCTCCTTCAAGTCTTATTCCCAAGAGCTGGGCAGTTGCTTTATAAATCTTCAGGTAAGATTTTTTAGATTCCTGGAGACGAGCCAGCTTTTCTCTTATCACCTGAATTTCTCTGCCCATCTTATCATCGATTTCTTCTAATTGTTTTTTCGCTTCTTCCATTGTTCTTCTGTATAGTTCTTTTTGTTCCTTGCTCAGTTCCATAGTTTGACTCCATTCATTTCATTCTTTCTTGAAAGATATCAATATTGGCTTCCAGACTTTCACTCTTACTCCTGCCTTAGTTGCAGGTTTGAATTTCCATTGAAGGACGGCTTCTATGCTTGCCTCATTGAAACCTAAAGCTTTGTTTGCTTTCCTGATTATTTTAGCCTTTATGACATTTCCATTCTCAGAAATAAGCGCATTCACTAAGACCTCATCCTCGATTCCTTTACTAAGAGCAAGAGGGGGATAAACTGGGTCGACCCTCTTTATCACTTCAGGAAGCGTATCAACTTGATTTAGGGCAAAAATTTCCCCAATTTGCGTTTCTTCCTCGCCTTGAGAAGAAGGGGGAGACGGTTTTTCTTGTTCAAGGTTTTCCATTTCGTTTATCTTGGGTTGCAGAACATCTCCTTCTTCAGGAGTAATTTTTTCTTTTCCTATAATTTCTTCTAACTCAAGATCAGGGCTCATCTCTTCAATCTCCGGCTCTATATATTTTGGTTCCGGCTGCACAGTTATGGATTGAATTAACACAGATGTATCTTTTCTTTGAGGGGTTGAGCCTGGAGAAGAAAGATTATTTTTTTCTCTTTTTTCAGAAAGAGCTTCCTCTTCTTTTTCCTTGATTTGAGGAGACGAGAGGAGCGTGGAAGATTGGGGTTCTTTTATTTCCTTCTCCTCAATTGGGATAGCTGAGATAATTTTTTGTGATTGAGTTTCGCTTAAGGCCTTTTTTTCTGCAATCAAGGGGTTTGTTCTCCCTTTTCCAAGATTTGCTCCATTTCTAGGCATGAGAAGTAAAATTGTGGCTCCGATTGCTACAAGAGAAGCCAGCATGAAGGGGATAAGAATTTGAAGGGAGGGTATCCTCATTCCTTTGAGTTTTGCAAAAAGTTTCCTATTCTTTTCTTCTTCAAGTTCTATTTCTTCTTTTAAATCCTTTACTTCCTGTCCAGCAAGGCATTCGTCCACAAAGGACTCAATCTGCTCAAGTTTTTGAGAAAGCGGAGATGATTCTTGGCTTTTAATTTCGCCCTGAAGTTCTTTTCCATCTTGTCCATCTTGTGGAGGTTGCTTATTTTTCTCAAGAGTAATCCCGAATTCTAAAAGGGTTTCCTTAAGTAACTCATCGACGGAGCGTGTTAAAGTAGATTTTTTTATTCCTCTTGGAGAAGCATCATAAGAGGAAATGGAGGGGAAATTGTCCTCACCCTTATTAAATAAAAATTTTTCTGAGATTTCCTCACTTTTATCATTCTTTTCCTGCACCTTATTTTTCTTTTCACCTCCAAGAAGCTGTTCGATTCTAAAGAGGATTTCTTCTTTTCTGAATGGCTTTGTGAAAAAGGCAGAAGCTTTGAAAGAGTGAATTACTTCTTTTTTATCTTCGTCTTCTCTATAAAATCCGGTGACAATGATTAAGGGGATTCTTTCTCCTTCATTTTCACGGAGCCTTTTATAAAAATCTAATCCGTCAAGCTCCGGTAACATGGGTTCGAGAATGATTAAGTCCGGGCTTTCAATTTTGAAAAGCTTCAATCCTGTGGGACCATCTCTTGCCAGAAAAACTTGGTAGCCTTTATTTTTTAAGAAACTTGAAAGATTATTTACGGAAATGTCTTCGTAGTCGATGATGAGGATTTTCTTTTCCGTCATTTTAATAAAATCCTTATCCGATTTATGCTGATTCAATCTTCTCCGCGGCTAATTTCTTTATTTGCTTTTGTCTGAATATTTTAAGTCTTTTTTTTGAGAATAATTGGCTTTCTGATTAAAAGTGAGATTTCATTCATAAAAGTTTAGCCTTTTTTTGAATTTTATAATTAAGCACTATTATCTTAATTTGTTGCCCTAGTATAAGGTCAATCACCCTTTGAGGTGATTTTGAAGATGAATTTAAGGATGTTTTAGTTTTTATTCTTTGAAAGGGAATCGGGATTGGCTTTTCTTTTAAGCCCCATCGCTTCACGCACCTCTTTAATTACTTCTTGGGCAATTTTTTTTGCTTTCTGGGCTCCCTTATTAAGAACCTCGTGGACATATTCAGGCTGGGAGCGAAGTTTGGCAGCATTAATTCTTATGGGAGCCAAAACTTTCTCCATGTTATGGAAAAGATTTTCTTTACACTCAAGGCAACCAATGCTCGCTGTAGTACAACCTTTTCGCACCCAGTCAAGGTCTTCTTTAGGAGAAAAATAGCGGTGATAACTCATAAAGATGTTGCAGTCTTCTGGAATACCAGGATCAGTTCTTCTTTTACGTCTCTCATCGGTTTTTGCAGGACCAAGTTTTTTCCAGATGCTCTCAGGGGATTCCAGGATACCGATGGTATTCCCGAGGCTCTTTGACATTTTGTTCACTCCATCCAGACCCAAGATTCTTTTGGCTTCACTTAGATAAGCCTGACACTCAGGAAATACCTGGCCGAAGCGAGAATTAAAATTCCGGGCTATCTCTCTTGCTAGCTCAATATGTTGAACCTGGTCTTCCCCCACAGGAACTGCACTAGCTTTATAGAGAAGAATATCGGCTGCCTGGAGAACAGGATAGGTGAAAAGGCCGACATTCACGTTTTCTTTCATTTGCCTGGATTTTTGTTTAAATTGAGTCATTCGAGTGAGATCGCCGAAAAGAGTTACGGTGCCCAGCATCCAGGCAAGTTCTGTGTGTTCGGGGACTTCGCTCTGAACAAAGATTGTGCAACGCTCTGGGTCAAGGCCAGCAGCGATATTGGCTATTGCTGCGTCGAAAATTCTTTCGGGCATATATTTGGGTTCATAGGGGATAGTAGTTGCATGATGATCGACTATGCAAAAAAAACATTCATACTCATCAAGAAATGTCACCCAATTGGAGATTGCTCCGAGGAGATTTCCTATATGCAGTTCACCCGTTGGTTGAATACCTGAGAAGACACGAATTTTTCCTTCTTCATTCCAGTAGGTTAAGTAGCCTCTGGCATCATATTTAAGCATTTTTTTCTCTTGATTAACTTCCCGTTTACTTTTTTTAACATAGAATAGTTAATAATTATACTTTTTTAGCTTCAGGCGAGCAACAAAATCAAGCTCATTAGCCCCATTATTTAGAAAAATTAAATGAGATAAGGAAGGCTTCTTTTTGTAAGTTTTAAATATTTTTAAAGTCTTTATGGCTTTTCCTCTAATTGGCCAGTCAGAACATAAAAAAAAAATATAGATATTTTCTCTTGTGTTTGAAGGTTAGATCAAAAACAAACAAAAAAGGCTTATCCTTGAAACCTTAGATAATGTCCCGGCTCTTAACTCCACGTTTTCTTCAATTTTATCTTTCTATCTTTCGGTCATTCCTTCGATGATTTAAATTTTTATCAACTGATCTCATAAAGAGCCGTTTTGCTTATTGTTAGAAATAAAGAAAGGAGATATTAACGACTATTTTACTTATTTAATCTCAAAAAGAAGGGTGAGCGAGGGGTCTCGAACCCCCAACCTTCGGATCCACAGTCCGATGCTCTAACCAGTTGAGCTACGCTCACCATTAGAACCGAAATAGGTAAAATTTTCGCACCAATCAGAGATAAAGTCAACTCTCTCTTTACTGAGTGTTTCCCAAAATCAACTCAAAAAAATATTTAATTTATCTAAGAAGCCAGAAAACCCCAGGCTTTCAAGCCTGGGGATGAATGGCACACCAAACGAAGCCAGCAAAGCTGGCGGAGTGGAGGCAAATCCGGCATAATCTGGTTATGGCCAGATACACAACCGGAGCCCATACGAGACATAGGCT
>Ga0209102_1000241_pt1 | contig 37932 bp, 36 predicted proteins | sample ConPoolayeHmetaG_FD_185483 | JGI IMG/M metagenome (GOLD analysis project Ga0209102, IMG submission 185483) | Hot spring microbial mat communities from California, USA to study Microbial Dark Matter (Phase II) - Cone Pool mat layer H metaG... ...
GAAGATGAGGGGGTGAAGAGAAGTGTGATGCAGGTCTTGATCAAAAGTGCAAAGCTGGAGAGATCAAGGGTGAGGCAAAGAGAAAAAATCTAAGCCCTTGTCTCCATTTTGGTCTTCTCTTTTTTTCAGAGGAAACTTACTTTCATAAAGAACCGTATTCTCCTCCAACTCCCTTGTCGATCCCCGATCGCAGTCCAGATCGCAATAGTGATTCTTAAGAAGGCATCTCGAATGATCATAGAATTCGCATGATTTTTCTAAGCCCATCTCTTTCCCCCCTTTCTTGATGTTGTCTTCTCACCTTCCCCTCCACCTACCGTGAAGAAGAAAGGAGATAAATTTTTGGTTATTTTTCATACAATCATTAAATTGCAATCCCAATGCCAGAGAAAAGGGGCTCTCTTCTTTCCTCATTTCATCGAAGTTAATCCGAAGAGTGATAGGAGAGGGATAAATGGATAGGATCTTTCTACCCAGGCGATGACAAAAATGAACAGGGGTCTCTGAAAAGTAGAATTCTTGAGGTAGGTGCGATTCGTTCTACGCTTTTTCTAAGAATATTTTCTCTCCGTCCTTCACCTTTCGGAAAACCTTAGGGTCTCCAGAGACTTTTCCAACCAAATTCACTGCACTGGCCGCCCGAATCTCGCCTCCCCGGCTCACAGGGGTTGGACCAAAAAAGATACAGAAGGCATGCCCTTCAGGCCAGTATCCCAACTCCCCTTCTGAAACGAGTTCCCTTGACCCTGTTTCCAAACCGGTCTTCACAGGAATAGAAAAATAGATTTCCTCTCCCCAAGTATTTGCCCGACCCTCTATGGGGAGGGCGTCCCAGATCAACTGGGCGGTTTTCGAATCATTCAGTTCTGCTTCCACATGGAGTTGACCTGCTCGGATCTTAATCTTTCTTCCCATCCCCTTCTCCTTTCTCAAGAGGACTGAATTCATCGTAAAGGGCTCTTTTCTCTCCCATCTCAGAGAGATGATTCGAATAGAAGAGGATCTCGCGATCCATCTTATCCACTTCCCCTTTCATTGAAAAGAATCGATAGCTTTGCTCTTTTAAGAGAAAAAATCCTAACGCCACGATCACATAATTAGAGAGTTCTCTCGTAAGAAGATAAAAAAACCGGGACGAAAGACCAAAGAAATAATAGGACTCGAAAAGAAGTCTAAAGCTATTGAGGATCAAGGCCAAGGTGAGCAATTGGAGGAAACGATTGGTCCTGGTGACATTTTTTAAAAGGGTCTCCAGGTATTGATCATAAGTCCGTTTAAAATTTTTCCATCCTTCAGAAAGGTTCCTAAGGAGCTCCCGATAGGTTCCTTCATCCTCACCGTAAAGTTTCATTCGCACTTTAAGATCTTCCCGAAACAGGAGATAACGCCTGAAGGTTTCTTCCCTTTCAGAAAGAAGGATGTGATTCTTCTTCACCCCTTGATAAAGGATCCATCCCAAACCGATGAGCAATAGAAGGCTCACTCCCTCATTCAAAAATTTTATCCAGATGGCTTCTTCCATCTTCTTTCTTTTATATCTGATTGATGAGGCTCGCCATATATCCAGCCCCGAATCCATTGTCAATATTGACGACCGCCACCCCCGCAGCACAGGAATTCAACATGGAGAGCAGTGCGGCAATTCCACCGAAACTCGCTCCATATCCCACACTGGTGGGTACGGCAATGACAGGTTGACTCACCAGCCCACCAATGACGCTTGGAAGCGCTCCCTCCATCCCCGCCACGACGATCAATACCCTTGCCTTCTCTAACTTCTCTCTTTCTGAAAGGAGGCGATGAATTCCTGAAACCCCTACATCATAAAGAGTTTCGACACGATTTCCCATAAATCGGGCCGTAAGAGCCGCCTCTTCTGCTACAGGGATATCTGTAGTCCCTGCAGTAATGACGAGGATCATCCCTTTTCCAGTGATTTCTACAGGATGGGTAAGATAAATAAGGACTCTCGAAAGGGGATGATACTCGGATTTTGGGAAGACGCTCCGGATCGTTTTTGCTTTCTTCTCATCTAATCGGGTGACGAGGATATTCTGACCCTTCTCCTTCATCCGCTTCATAATGGAAAGGATCTGTTCCGAGGTCTTCCCCTCCCCCCAGATCACCTCTGGAAATCCTTTCCGTATAGACCGATGGTGGTCCACCCGGGTATGGCCAAGGTCTTCGAAGGGTAGCGATTTTAATTGATGGATGGCCTCTTCGATAGAGAGTCTCCCGAGTTTCACATTCTTGAGAAGGTTTTTTAGTCTTCGAACATTCATTTCAAATCATGGGATAAATCTTATTCTATTCAGTCTCTCGACCAAAATCAACCGACCCTTTTAACCCTTTACTGAAGGGTGGAAATAAATTTAAGCCCGACAGGGGTATTTCCGAAACCCATAGAACGCGGATGGATTGGATATAAATAGATCTCACGAGTCGATCCATAGTAAAAAATGGGTTTCTGATTAATACAAACCAAAGTAAAAATTTCTATGGACCATTTAAGGTAGCCGCACCATGGGTTTCTCCAATACCCCTCTCGGGCTTATTCCCCACCTCTGAGTGAGGGAATACCGGCCCTTATTCTATTTTTCTTCCGTTTGGCCATTTTTTTTCGGAGGTGGGGGATCAGGCCTCCGTCTCGAAGGAGCTCTTGCATAAAAGGGGGAATCGGCTTCGAGAGAAATCTTCTCTTCTTCGTGAGATCATAGATCTCACCTGTTGAAAGATCTACTCGAACTCGATCTCCCTCTTCAATGACCTCAGAAGCCTCTGGAGATTCAAGGAGGGGAAGACCAATGTTGAAGGCATTCCTGAAAAAGATTCGAGCAAAACTTTTGGCGATGACACAGGAGATTCCCGCTGCCTTTAGGGCAAGAGGGGCATGCTCCCTCGAAGAACCACAGCCAAAATTCTTTCCGGCTAAAAGAATATCACCCCTCTTCACTTCCTTTGGAAAGGAAGGCCTTTCGCCCTCCATCACATGCTTTGCCAGTTCTTTAGGGTCTGATTGATTGAGATATCTTGCAGGAATGATCGCATCCGTATCCACATCTGAACCAAATTTCCAAACCCTTCCTTCGAATCTCATCTTCTCTCCTTTTACGTTTTCCTTCTCATCACCTCATCGGGATGGCAGATCCTTCCTTTCACTGCGCTGGCAGCCGCTACGGCAGGACCTGAGAGGTAAATCTCACTTTCAGGGTGCCCCATCCTTCCTCGAAAATTACGGTTCGTGGTCGCCAAAGCCCTCTCTCCTGCTGCTAAGATTCCCATATAACCCCCAAGGCAGGGTCCACAGGTAGGAGGACTGACCACGGCTCCGGAGGATAAAAAGACCTCGATGAGGCCTTCCTTTAAGGCCTGTCGGTAAATGTCCTGAGTGGCTGGAATGATGATCAATCTTAATGTGGAGGCCACCTTTTTACCTCTCAAAATCTTTGCTGCAATCCGGAGATCCTCGAGATGACCGTTCGTGCACGAGCCAATGACCACCTGATCGATCTCCACCTTTCCCACCTCTCTCACATCCTTCACATTGGAAGGAAGATGGGGAAGGGCTACTTGGGGATAAATCTTTGAGACGTCGAACTCTAAGACCTGTTCATAGCGGGCATTCGGATCACTTCTAAAGAGGCGATAAGCTCTTTGGGCCCTTCCCTTGATAAACTGAAGGGTCACCTCGTCCGGTTCCATCACTCCATTCTTCCCCCCGGCCTCGATGACCATATTCGCCATGGTAAAACGACTCGCCATGGAGAGCTGGCGAATGGCTTCCCCTGAAAATTCCATCGCTCGATAAAGAGCCCCATCCACTCCTATGGCACCAATCGTAGCAAGGATCAGATCCTTTCCGCTCACCCAGGGTTGAAGTTTTCCATGGTAGATGAATTTTATTGTCTCTGGAACTCTGAGCCAGATCTCTCCAGTGGCCATGGCGGCACCAAGTTCAGTGCTTCCTACCCCTGTGGAGAAGGCTCCAAGAGCCCCATAGGTACAGGTATGGCTATCCGCCCCAATGACCACCTCTCCCGGAAGAACCAGTCCTTTCTCTGGAAGAAGGACGTGTTCGATCCCGCATTTCCCAATCTCATAGTAATGGGTGAGACGTTGAACCTTTGCAAATTCCCTCATGGTCTTGCACTGCTCTGCCGAAGGGATATCCTTCGCAGGAGCGAAGTGGTCAGGGACCAGAACGACTCGATCTCTGTGAAAGACTCTTTTTGCACCTATCTCTTTGAAGGCCTGAATGGCAAGGGGGGCGGTAATGTCATTAGCCAAAACGAGATCGAGCCGAACCTTCAGGATCTCCCCTGGTGAAACCCATTTCCGGCGGGAATGGGAGGCCAGAAGTTTTTCTGTCAGGGTCATCGGGTGGGGCATCTTCACATCCCAGTCAGTTTCTTCTTTTTGAATTCCATCTTGTTGAGGGCATTGATGTAGGCTTTGGCGCTGGCTACAATGACGTCTGTATCAGCCCCCTGGCCAATCACTGTCTGTCCCCTCTCTTCCAATTTCACCGTCACCTCACCCTGAGCCTCTGTCCCACTGGTAATGGCGTTGATAGCGAACTGAAGGAGTTTGGATCGGGTGCGGGTGATCTTCTTAATCGTCTTGAAGGTCGCATCGACTGGTCCATCTCCAAAGCCAGCCTCCTGAACCAGCTTCCCGTCCACCTCCATCTGGACCGTAGCCGTAGGGACGGTCAGATTTCCTGCTACCACATTGAGATAGACGAGTTTGAACCGCTTCGGGACTCGAAGGACTTCATCGACGACAATCGATTCAATATCTTCATCAAAGATCTCTCGTTTTTTGTCAGCGAGCTGTTTAAATCGTATGAAAGCCCGCTCAAGATCTCCTTCAGAGAGTTGATAACCCAGTTCTTTAAGCCTTTCCCTGAAGGCATGCCGTCCGGAGAGTTTTCCCAAAACAATGGAACTTTTAGGAATTCCCACAGACTCCGGAGTCATAATTTCATAGGTCAACTTCTCCTTCAAGATCCCATCCTGATGGATTCCCGATTGATGGGCAAAGGCATTGGCTCCAACCACTGCCTTATTGGGCTGAATGACCATCCCTGTAATTTTTGAAACCAACCGACTGGTCGAAAAGATCTGCCTGGTATTGACCTGGGTATAAAACTGGAAGAGGTCTTTCCGAGTCCTCAACGCCATCACGATCTCTTCCAGAGAGGCATTTCCAGCCCTTTCCCCAATTCCATTAATGGTACATTCCACCTGTCTGGCGCCATTTTCAATGGCCGCGATGGAGTTGGCTACCGCCAATCCGAGATCATTGTGACAATGAACACTGAGGGTGACCCTATCCATTCCTTTTACCTTTTCATGGATGGTCTTGATCAGTCTCCCAAACTCTGAAGGGATCGCATAACCCACCGTGTCCGGAACATTGATCGTAGTAGCCCCTGCCTGAATGACCCTCGAGAAGACTTCGCAGAGAAAATCGATATCACTTCGGGTCGCATCCTCTGCCGAAAACTCCACATTTTCACAGAGCCGTTTGGCATATCTCACCGCCTTGACGGCTTCCCTTAAGACCTCCTCTCGAGACATCCGGAGTTTATACTTTAGATGAATATCGGAGGTGGCGATGAAGGTATGGATTCGTGGGTGGGTTGCAAATTTGACCGCTTCCCAGGCCCTCTTAATGTCCGGGAGAGAGGTTCTGGCCAGGGCAGCGACCTCCGATCGTTTGATCTTCTTTGCGATCTCTTTGACCGCTTCGAAATCTCCCTCTGAAGAAATGGGAAAACCGGCCTCAATGACATCCACCCTCAACTTTTCCAGCTGTTCAGCAATCCTCACCTTCTCAGCGACATTCATCGTTGCTCCTGGAGACTGTTCTCCATCTCGAAGGGTCGTATCAAAGATTTTGACCTGCTCGCTCATCTCTAAAAATTCTCCTCTTTTAAACTTTTGAAAAAAATTGTTTAACCTATCTTTTAAAAAATTTCCAACACCCTCCTGTAGAACTCCTCTTCTTCCCAAATCTTCACATCGATCCGCAGAGCCACCAAAGGCATGGAGTTGAGATGAGAGTGGATCAATTTAACCATATCTTTCTCGGTGGTCACCAGGAAGTCCACCCCCCTGGCTTCTCTTCCAATTCTTTCTAAGTCAGAAGGGGAATAAAAATGGTGATCCGGAAAGGTCAACTCTCCCTTGATTTCCACTCCCACCTCCTCGAGAAGAGAAGAGAACGTTTCGGGTCGGGCAATCCCTGAAAAGGCAAACACCCTCTTCCCTTTCATAAACGAAAGCTCCTTGATCTCTCCATAGGGATTAACAAATTCGATCGGCTCATAGTGGCTATGGAAGATCTCAACCCGTGGATGGATCTCCTTGAGCTTTGACTCAAGGGAAAGAGAATCCTTTTTGTCTTTCACCTTGGTCAGAACGAAAAGATCGGCTCGTCGAAGAGCGCTAAGCGGTTCTCTGAGGATCCCTCTTGGAAGGAGATATCCATTGCCAAATCCAGTGAGGGAATCGATGAGGAGGATATTAAGATCCCGATAAAGAGAAAGGTGTTGAAATCCATCATCAAGAAGAAATCCCTGAATCTTAACCTTTTGAAGGGCCATCAAGCCATTCTTGAACCTATCCTTTCCCACAAGGACAGGAATCCCTTTCAGTCTGTGAGCGATCAAATAGGCTTCATCCCCGGACTCTTCGGGGTGAAGAAGGATCCTCTCCCCATCGGTGACCAAAGGGTCCCGAGCTTTTTTCCTTCTATATCCCCTGCTGAGAATCGCTATGGAAATTCCTTTTTCACCCAGTTTCCTGGCCATCTTTATTACCAGGGGTGTCTTTCCTGTCCCTCCAACGGTAATATTTCCAATGCTGATCACAGGACAGGGAAGTCTCCTCTGTTTTAAAAGGCCTGAGGAATATAGAAACGTTCTCATCGAGACTCCCCATCCATAAGGAAGGGAGGCCAGGTAAAGAGGTAAGAGAAGGGCTTTCTCCCCAAGGGAGTCATGCTTTCTGTAAAGGAGAAGGTCCATTCGCATTCTCATAACGCAGGGAGGTTCAAATTTTCATAAGGCTAATCTTTTTATCTTCGAAGCAAATAGGGTCGTATTTCATTCATTGTTCTTTCGAGTGCGCCTCGATGGAGCTGGACGAACTCGTATCCCCTCTCTCCGATCTCCTTCCTCTTTTCCTCGTCTCTGAGAAGATGATCCAATTGAAAAGCAAACTCTTCCTCACCGGTCACCTGAATTGCCCCTCCGTAATCCACTAAACGCTTGGAGATCTCCATAAAATTGAACATATGTGGTCCAAAGAGAAGACACTTTTTAAAAAAGAGAGGCTCAAGGGGGTTGTGGCCTCCAACCGGAACCAGGCTGCCTCCAATAAAAACAATCGTTGCGTACTGATAAAGCATTTTTAACTCCCCGAGGGTATCGAGGAGGATGACCCCCTCCCCTCCTTTTCCTTCTTTGACCTGAAGGGCTGTCTTCCTCACCCACGAAAGGCCTTCCCTTCTTAAGAGTCTCTCGACCTCTTCGAGTCGATCCAGATGGCGAGGGGCAAGAAGGAGACGAAGAGAAGGATGGCTCTTTTTAAGTTTTTTCAAAAGGCGAAGAAGAATCTCCTCCTCTCCTGAATGGGTGGATCCAGCAATCAAAAGGGGATCTGATCCCCGAAAGAGGGAGGAGTTGTTTTCATTCCCTCCTTTCTTTTCTAAGGTGAAAACGGTCTGATCAAATTTAAGATTCCCGGTCACCCGAATCTTTTCGAGAGGAGCTCCCATCTGGAGGATTCGCCTTTGATCCTCTTCTGTCTGCATTAAAAAGAGGGAGACGGAACGAAGAGGGGTTTTAAAAAAGGATTTCAAAAATCGATATCTTCCGAAAGATTTCTGTGAGATCCTTCCATTGAAAAGAACAAGGGGAATTCCTTTCTTCCCACAGAGGTGAAGAAGATTGGGCCAGAGTTCAGTTTCTGTAAGGAGTAAAAGGGAAGGAGAGAGACGGCGAAAGGCCCTCTTAAGAATAAAGGGATGATCAAAGGGAAAGTAAAGAATCCCATCCACTCCTGAAAGATTCTTTCTTGCCGTCTCCCTTCCAGCATGGGTCATCGTCGTGAGGATGATAGGGAGAGAAGGAAACTCTTCCTTGATCTTTTTGATCAATGGAAGAGAGCAAAGAACCTCCCCCATAGAGGCTGCATGAATCCAGATGGGGCGAAGGTGAGAAAGAGAGGGGTAAAAGCCCAACCTCTCTCTCAGGGATTCTCGAAGAGAACTTCGAAAGAGACTCTTTAGGAAGAGAGAAGGGAGATAAAGGAGGAGAAATAGAGTGAAGATCAAATTATAGAAACAGGATAGAATCATCGAAAGGGACCTTATTTCTCTCACCCATGGTGAAAATAATGGTCTGCCTCTTCGGTCAGTTCATTGAGGCGCCTCTCTAAAAAAGCTCTTCTTTCTTCAAGGTAGTCTCGATCTCCTTTAGGGTCCACATAAATGGGTTCTCCCCAGATAAAGATGCCTTTTGAGAAAGGAATGGGGAGAAGGAAGCGATCCCAGGTCTTCATGATCTTTCTTTTAGAGGCGCTGAAAGAGATCGGAAGGATAGGGGCTCCGGTTCTTCGGGCCAGTTCGATGACTCCCAATTGAACCCGTTCGGAGGGTCCTCTCGGTCCATCCGGGACAATGGCTACATCATAGCCTTCCCGAATGGCCCTGATCATCTCCTGAAGGGCGTGGCTTCCCCCCTTATGGGTGGAACCGAGGATCGGCATGAAACCAAATTTTTTAAAGGCTCGCCCCACGATCTGACCGTCTCGATGAGGGGAGACTAAAAAACTCAACCTATTTCCTTTATAGACGACAGGCATCATGAGAAGTCGGCTATGCCAAAAGGCTCCAATAACCGGAATCTTCTTCTTCCAGAAGGATTCAGGGATCTCTGAATGGAGGACCTCGAAACGCATGGTTTTCGCAAGGAGTCTAACGACCCAGTAGGCAAGCCATGGACCCAACTTTTCGACCAACCTTTTTTTGAGTCTTTTGATGGCCATCTCTCCATCAATAGATCTTTTTTCCGTCCTTCCTCCAGCCCTCCCTCCCGTTGTCTTTAAACTGGAGTTGATAGAGTCGATAATATTCCCCTCCCAGGGCCATCAGCTCCTCATGGGTCCCCTCTTCGACGATCCTTCCTTCCGAGAGAACAATAATTCGATGAGCATTTCGAATGGTGGAGAGACGATGGGCTATGACAAAGACCGTTCTTCCTTTCATCAATCTCTCCAGGGCCTTCTGAACCTCTGTCTCGGATTCGGAGTCAAGAGAAGAAGTCGCTTCATCGAGAATGAGAATGGGAGCATCTTTAAGCAGTGCCCTTGCGATGGCAATTCGCTGACGTTCTCCTCCCGAAAGCTTCACCCCCTGCTCTCCGATGAGGGTATCGTATCCTTGGGGAAGTTTTTGAATAAACTCATGGGCATTGGCTGCCTTGGCTGCTTCGATGATCTCTTCTTCCGAACGGTTTGGACTTCCGTAAGCGATGTTGTTCCGAACCGTGTCATTAAAGAGGATGGTCTGCTGGGTCACCAATCCAATCTGATCCCTGAGAGATTTTAAGGTGACCTTTCTAATATCATGGCCATCGATCAGGATCTGTCCCTCCTGGATGTCATAAAATCGTGGAAGGAGGTTCACGAGAGAGGTCTTTCCCGCTCCACTCATCCCAACGATAGCAATGGTCTCTCCCACTCGAACCGATAGGTTAATCCCCTCAAGGACCGGCTCTCCATCATATTTGAAACAGACATCTCGAAATTCGATCCCCTTAGAGATAGGTGGAAGAGGAATCGCTCCGTCTTCATCCTTAACCTCTAACTCGGTATCAAGGAGTTCAAAGACCCTTCCTGCTGCTGCAAGACCCTCCTGAATTTCGAGATTGACTTTACTGAGATCCCGAATCGGGGCATAAAGCATCAAGAGGGCGGCCATGAAGGAAAAGAATGTCCCGGGAGTCAAATTCCCCCGAAGGACGCTATAACCTCCGACCCAGATGAGAAGGGCAACCGCTATCCCGCCTAAAAGTTCCATCAAAGGATGAGAAATAGCCCTCACCCTTACTCGTTTTAAAAAGACTTTGAAAAACCGTTCATTCTCTTGAGAAAACCGACGCATCTCATAGTCTTCCATATTGAAGGCCTTGACGATTCGATTTCCTGTGATGGTTTCATGAAGTAGGGTCGTAAGGGATCCCATCCGTTGGAGACCCTTTCGACTGAACTTCCGAAGCCTCTTTCCAAACTCCTTGATTGGAAAGACGGCCAAAGGAAAGATGATGAGGGCCAAAATGGCGAGTTTCCAGTGTTGGTAGAAGAGGACTCCTATCAGACCGATAATGGTAAAGACATCTTTGATGAAACCCGTTATGGCATTTGAAACGGAAGACTGAATGAGACTCGTGTCATAGGTGATCCGAGAGATGATGCTTCCCGTCGAAGTCTTCGTAAAGAAGGAGAGGGAGAGCCTTTGAATATGATGATAAAGTTTCTCCCTTAGGTCTGCCACAATCCTTAATCCCACATAATTCATGAGATAGGCCTGACCATAATCGAACAGTCCCTTTAAAAGAAACAGAAGGATAATAGCCAGGGGAAGAAAAAAGAGGGTCTTTTCGTCTCTCTTCAAAAAGATATCATCTAAGGCAGGTTTAACGAGGAAGGCCTGGGCCGAGGTGAGGAGAGAAACAAAGATCATGCAGACCATGGCAAAGGCCAATTTGATCCAGTAGGGTTTGATCAACTCAAGGAGACGTCGGTAAAGGTTCATCGACCGTTCTCTCTCCTATAGTTATCATAACTCATTCCCTTTAAGCAAGGAAAGAACGATCTGTGCAGCTCTTTGGGCTGCGCCAGGTTCCCCAAGATTCTTCCGGACATCTCGAAGAGAGGTGACCACTTTTTGATAAAGGGTTTGATCTTTCAGAAGTCGGAGCGCCTCCTTGGCCATCTTCTCAGGGGTGGCCTCTTTTTGAATCAGTTCTTTGACAATCTCCTGGCCTGCCAGAAGATTGACCAGGCCTATATGTCTCACCCGAATGAGCCCTCTCCCTATCCAGTAGGAAAGAAAGGAAACTTTATAGAGAATCACCATGGGTTTCTCAAGGATGGCCGCCTCAAGGGTAGCCGTTCCAGAGGCCAAAAGCAGGAGTTCCGAAAGATTCATGACATCATAGACCAATCCTTTGACCGTCCTCACCCCAATGGGATTCGTTTCTATAAAAGGCCGGACCTCCTCCTCCGAAATGGCTGGGGCCAAAGGGATGACAAACTGAAGCTCTGGAATCTCCTTTTGAAGAAGAAGGGCCGTGCGGAGAAGGATAGGAAGATGCCTTCGAACCTCCTCTTTGCGGCTTCCAGGGAGAAGTCCGATCGTCCTTCTTTTGGGATCGAGACCGAGTTTTTGAAACGCCTCCTCTCTATAAAGGGTGGGTTTCACTATATCCAGGAGGGGATGGCCTACCCATGAAACGTCCACTCCTTCCTTTCTGTAAAAGGAAACTTCAAAAGGGAGAAAGACGATCATCTTTCGAACATACTTTGCGACAGCCTTCACCCTTCCCTTTCTCCAGGCCCAGATCTGCGGACTGATGTAGTATAAAACGGGAATCCCCAGATGATGGGCCATCTTTGCCAGTCGAAGATTAAAATCCGGGAAATCTATTAAAATTAAAAGATCGGGCCTTTCTCGTTCCACCCAGTGTCTCAATTCTCTGAGAGCCAAAAAGACGGTGGGAATTTTGGATAGGGCCTCCGTAATCCCCACCACCGAGAGACGATGAGCCTCAAAGAGAATCTCCATCCCTTTGGATTTCAAGCCTTCACCTCCCATCCCAAAAAATCGGATTTGAGGGTCGATCCTCTGAATCGCCTCAATGAGATGGGCTCCATGGAGATCTCCTGAAACCTCTCCGGCAGAAAGCAAAACCTTCTTCATCTTCCTATGGGGGTATCCATGCAGGATTCATCAGATGAATGATTCGGAGTGCCAGTTCCAGTGCCCGCTTTCCCTCCAGACCAGATATCTTGGGTTCTCTTCGTTGTCTCACACTTTGAATAAACTCTCGAATCTCTAATTCCAAGGGGTCTTCCATGGTGACGGGGATCTCCTTTACCCTCATCTCGAAATGCCCCTCTTTCTGAACATAAGAAGCCCTCTGAGTTAAAAAATCGATCACCACCAAACTCTCGGGTTGGAAAATGAGGGCCTTTCTCACCTTTTCTTTGGAGAAGCGGCTGACCAGGAGGGAGGCCACACACCCACTTTCAAATTCGATTCGTGCGTGGGCCACATCGGAATGGGAGGTAAGAATGGGAAGTCCAACCGCTGAGATGGATTTTACCGGGGAAGAAATCCAGCTTAACAGGACATCGATATCGTGGATCATTAAGTCTAAAACGACATCGACCTCGATCCCTCTTCCCGTAAAAGGGGTCAATCGTTGAAATTCAATAAATCGTGGTTCGCGGATCAAGCCCCGAGTGGCCAGGAAGGCTCCGTTGAATCGTTCCAAGTATCCTACTTGAAAGACAAGCCCCTTTTGTTCGGAAAGTCGGATCAACTCCTCAGCCTCGCTTAGGTTCGTCACCATGGGCTTTTCAAGAAGAACATGGATGCCATGAAGTAAAAAATCTTTGGTGAGAGAATAATGGGAAGGGGTAGAAGAGACAATACTTACAGCCTGAACCTTATTAAAGAGTTGAGCATGGTTCTCGAAGGGTTGGGTCTGGTATCTTCGGGCAATCTCTTTCGAACGGGTGGGGTTGAGATCCACCACCCCGACCAGTTCGACCTCCTCCATTTTTGAATACTTCTCTACATGGAACTGGCCAAAGTATCCAACCCCGACCACACCCACTTTGATCTTATCCACTTAACGGCTAATCCCCCTCTTGGTTTGCTTGATGAATTGGACGAGATGCTGAACTTCTATGAATTGAGAAAGCTCGGATTCCTCAAGAGTTCGAAGGGCTTTTTCCAGGGGAAACCCTGAACGGAAGATGATCCGATAGGCTGTCTTGAGCGCCTTAATCGTGTCCTCAGAGAATTGATGGCGTTTAAGTCCAACGGTATTTAAACCGAAGAGCTTTGCTCGATTTCCAGCAGCCAAAGTATAGGGGGGGATATCCAATGTGACTCCGGTCAGACCACTGACAAAGGCATGAGCACCAATTCGACAGAATTGGTGGACAGCCGATAGCCCTCCAATCACAGCATAATCCTCGATCAGGATGTGCCCTGCCAGGGTAGCCCCATTGGCCAGAATCACCTGATTTCCAATATGACAGTCGTGGGCCACATGGGCATAGGCCATAAAAAAATTATTATTCCCGATGACGGTTTCCCCTCCTCCCTTGAGGGTGCCTCGATGGAGGGTGACAAACTCTCGAATGATATTTCGATCTCCTACCCTGAGGGTTGTCTTTTCACCCCGATAGGCCAATGCCTGAGGAGCCTCCCCAATAGAGGCGAACTGATAGATCTCGCATTGTTTTCCGATGGTTGTCCCTTCTCGAACGACTACATGGGGCCCGATCTTGGTTCCTTCTCCAATGAAGACATCTTCTTCGATGATGGTATAGGGACCAATCTCCACGTCCTCGGCGATCTCTGCTTTTGGGTGGACAATGGCTGTAGGATGAATCATTTCTCTTCCCCCATCATAGCCAATAACTCAGCCTCAGCCACCAATTTCCCTTCAACCCATGCCTTCCCTTTGAAACCCCAGATCGATTGACGATGGCGAGTGACTTCGAGTTCCAGCCGGAGTTGATCCCCGGGAACGACCGGCTTCCGAAAACGGACATGATCGATCCCTAAGAAATAGACAGGTTTTTTCTGGGTCTCTTCAGGCATCGATTTAAAAGCGAGCACCCCTGCGGTTTGAGCCATGGCCTCAACGATGAGGACCCCCGGCATGATCGGCCGTCCGGGAAAATGGCCAGGAAAGAAGGGCTCATTGTAAGTCACATTTTTAATCCCCACAATCCTCTTTCCAGGCTCGATCTCCAAAATCCGATCCACCAGGAGGAAGGGATAGGCATGGGGAAGAATATTCATGATCTCTCTTATCTCAATCATCCTCTTTCTCCTTCTCTTTGGAATGGATCAGCTCCTCAAGTTTTTTTAATCGTTTTTCGAGATCGAGGAGACTTTTTCTCATCTCCGGCAATTTGGGAAAGGTGGTAATGGCTCGAAGAAACTCCTGATGAGGGAGGGCTGGTGAACCGGTATAGGCTCGATTAGAAACTAAATTATAAGGGACTCCTGATTGGGCTCCTACCCTGACATTGTCTCCAATTTCGACATGATCGACCACTCCAACCTGTCCTGCAAGAATCACATTCTTCCCAATTTTGGTCGAACCGGCGATACCCACCTGGGCTACAATAAGAGAGTCCTCACCGATTTCGACGTTATGGGCGATCTGAACCAGATTGTCGATCTTTACCCCTCTCCGAATGATGGTCTCCCCAAAGGTCGCCCGATCTACCGTGGTATTGGCACCCAGCTCCACATCGTCTTCGATGACGACCCTGCCCATCTGGGGAATCTTTAGATTCTTCACCCCATCCTTCACATATCCGAAACCATCTGCCCCTATCACCACTCCGCTATGAAGGATCACCCTCTTGCCAATGATAGAGCGGGGATAGAGTGTGACGTTTGGATAGAGGACGGAGTCCTCGCCAATGACCGAATCCTCCCCGATATAGACCCCAGGAAAGAGGGTGACACGATCTCCAATTCTGCACCGATCCCCGATATATACATAAGGATATACGGAGAGGTCTTTCCCTAAATGGGCGGACGGACTAATCCATGCTCCTGGATCGATCCCACGAGGTTGGTAGGGTTGGGTCACAAAAAAGGTAAGAATCTTGGTAAAGGCCAGAAGAGGATTCTCTACAGAAAGGAGAGGCTTTTGAGCTTCTCGGATCTCCTTTGAGACGATGACCGCAGAGGCCTGAGTCTCTTTTAATTTTCCAAGATACTTCGGATTGGCAATAAAGGTAATCTCCCCGGCCTTAGCCCCTTCGATCGAACCCGCTCCAACAATCTCTATCTCTCCATCTCCAAGAACCTCTCCGCCTACCATCTCGGCCAGTTCTTTAAGCCGTTTCTTCATCGTTCTCCCTACTTCTTTTGCATATCGTGAAGTTTGATCACCCGATCGGTCAAGTCAATAGCCTTTGAGGCAAAAAGAACGATCATCTCATTTTTATCGAGAATGAGGGAATACCCCTCCTCCTCACCCAATTTCTGAATCACTTTCTGAAGACCTAGAGAGATCGTTCGCTCCATCTCCTTTGTTTTTTGATTCACCTCATTCTGCACATCTTCCTGCCATCTCTGAAACTCTCTGATCTTGTTCTGAAGCTCCTTTTCTTTGTTCGCACGGACATCTGGATTAAGCATAGGAGCCTGTTTTTCCAGAGATTCCCTCATGGCCTGAAGTTCCTTTTGTTTTTCTAAAAATTGGCGATTATATTTTTCTAACTCTTTTGCGATCGCCTTTTTAGCCTCCTTTCCTGCCTGACATTCATTGACGGCCCTCTGAATATCCACAAAACCAATCTTTATGTTGCTGGCCAGAGTCCATTCCAACGAGCCTCCGATAAGGAGAAGGCCCAAGAGGGGGATTAAGATTTTTTGAGGTCTCATTTTTTTCTCCTTCTACAATGATTTCTTAATTAATAAATGGTTCCTACAGTAAAGTCAAAGACCCTGCGTTTCTCTCCTCGTTTGGGATTGGGATTCACACCGAGGTCAATATGAATGGGACCCAATGGAGAGAACCAACGGATTCCCACTCCCACACCCATCTTCAGAGGAGTAAGGTCGCTCCATTTATCAAATCCCTTCCCGATATCGAAAAAGACCGCTCCTCGCAACCCGATCTCACGGGAGATAGGAAAAATGAGTTCAGAGGTTGCAACAAGCATCTTCTCTGCACCCAAAGGCTCCTTATTTTCATCATAAGGCCCTGCCATCCCGTATTCAAAGCCCCTAATCGTATAGAGTCCCCCTACAAAGAATTTTTCATAGATAGGGGTCTTCTTTCCTCCATAGGACTCAATGACGCCTGCTTTCCCTCGAAGATTGAGAACCAGGTTCCAGGGAAGAGGAAAGTACCAACTGGTTGATCCTGTGATTTTAAAAAAGGTGTTATCTCCACCTAAGATTCCCCCTGCATTCTCGAGAGTAAGGTTATGGCGTCCTCCTTTGGTGGGATTAAAATAATCGTTTCGTGTATCCATCGTAAGGCCGATCGAGAGAGAGCTGGTGAGTCTATCTCCTTCCTGCTCTTTAATATAGCGGGAGGCATCTTCCGTCACATCGTGAACCTTAATTCTCTCTAATTTGTACACCCCATCAGCCCGAAGGGTCTCAGAGAGCTCCTTTCCTCCCCGAATCGCCCCTCCTGTAATTCGATAAGAGTAGGTGTCGAGATCTCGGTTTTCATGATAAAGGTCGATGCCTGCAGAATATCGGGTTCCGAGAAAATAGGGATCGGTGAAACTGAGTCTAAACTCTTCAGAGATCGAACCGAGAGTAAATTTTAGGACCCCATGGTAGCCAAGGCCAAAAAGGTTTCGATCCGAGATGGAGGCAGTCCCAACGACCTTCTCAATCGAACTATATCCCAGCCCGAAGCTCAAAGCCCCCGTAGGGGCTTCCTCTACCTTGATATCCAGGTTCACCTTCTCCTCCGTACTCCCTCGGCTGGTCGTAAACTCCACCTCTTTAAAATACCCGGTCCTCTTCAATCGATCCCGACTCTTATTCATCTGGGAGGCATTGTAGAGCTCTCCTTCCGCGACGAGAAGCTCCCGCCGGATCACCTTGTCTCGGGTCTTCGTGTTACCCGAAATCTCGATCTTTTCGTAAGAGACAAGCTTCTTCTTATCAATTTCAAAAGTGAGATGAACAAGGTGTCTCTTTGGGTCCGTCGTGGTATGAGGGGTGATATCGACATGGGCATATCCTTGATTGGCAAACTTTTCGATCAGGGTCTGGATGTCCTTCCGAATCGCAGTCGTACTGTAGATATCATCCCGTTTGATTTGAATGGAACGGAAAAGATCCTCTCGAGTGGTCAGGACGTCTCCCCGGAAATCGATGTCTCCAAAATGGTATTGAGGACCTTCATCAATCTCGATCTCAATCCGTATCCTTCGGGGATCTCCAAGATCAAGCTTGGGCTCCGAGATTTTGACCTCGAGAAATCCGTGGTCGATATAGTAGGCATTAAGAAGCTGAATGTCATTCTTAAGGACATCCTCATCGAGGATCCCTCTCTTGGTGATCAGAGAAAAGATATTTCTCTGTTTGGTCGACATGAGCTTTTTGAGATCAGAGGTTTTAATCTTTCGGTTTCCTTTAAAAAGAATCTTTTTGATATACCCCTTGGGTCCTTCGGTAATCTCAAAGATCACCACGGCCTCATTGGTCTCCAGATACTCCACCCGGTGCTCCAGTCGGACTCCATAATACCCTTTTGAAAAATAGAGTTTTCGAATCTGCTCCTCATTCTCTTTTACCTTTTCAAGATTGAGGATGGAGCGAGGAGCAAGGGTAAGTTTCTCCTTGATATCCTCTAATTTAATCTTTTGATTCCCGACAATTCTAATCTCCCGGATCGAAGGCTTTTCGACCACCACAAAGATCACTTCTTTCCCTTGGGGAGTCGATTTGATATCCACTTGAACGTCGGAGAAATAACCCAATCCATAGATCGCCTTCAGATCCTCCCGTACCTGATCCGTTGAGAAGGGTCCTCCTTCCTTACTTTTTACTGCTCCTCGGATCACCCCTTCCTCCACCTTTACGTTTCCAAGGATAATGACTCTAAAGATCTTCTCCTCTTGAGCCCTTCCAATGGAAAAAAGGAGGAAAAAAAAGATGAAAACCAGTAGAATTCTCTTTATCATTTGACTTAAATTAGAAAAACTCTTCCCTTGGGACTTTGCCTTCCCTCTATTCAAGAGTAAAAATATTCTCTTCCATAGCAGATCCCGTTCATTTTGTAAATAGGTTGTTCTGTAACCCCTCCCTTATTTGGTGAAAGGGTCCAACCCTATCACCTCTTGACCCATTGCTCTTATTGTTGTTGGCCCTACATAAAAGCAGTGACTCTCCCATCCACTAAATGGATCTGTCTCGGAAGCGCTTCGGCCAGTTTTGGATTATGGGTAACGATAATCAGGGTTACCCCTTTCTCCCGATTGAGTTCTCGAAGGAGATTAAAAATCGATTCCCCTGTTTTTGTATCTAAATTCCCGGTTGGCTCATCTGCCAGAAGGACCTTCGGCTCTAAGACGAGGGCCCTCGCAACGGCCACTCGCTGTTGTTCTCCTCCGGAAAGCTCCCCGGGTTTATGAGTGAGACGGTCTCTCAATCCTACCGTCGTCAGGATCGCTTCGGCTCGAAGCGAAGCCTCTTTCTTAGCCATCCCCTGGATGAGGCAGGGCATCATTGTATTCTCGAGGGCGTTGAATTCAGGAAGAAGGTGATGAAACTGAAAGACAAATCCAATCTCTCGATTCCGGAAATGGGCGAGCTCCTTCTCCCCCAACGTAAAGATATCCTTTCCTTCATAAAAGACCTTCCCTGAGGTGGGGCGATCGATAGTCCCTAAGATATGGAGGAGGGTTGTCTTTCCAGCTCCGGAGGCTCCCACAATGGCCGCGCTCTCTCCTTGATAAAAGGTAAGATCGATTCCCTTTAGGACTTCCACCCGTTTAGGCCCATTGCCAAAGGATTTATAGAGCTGTTCCACTCGAATCAGCTCCTTCATACCCCGGCCTCCTTAGCCCTCTCGCCCACCTTTCGGGAAAGGGCCTCTTTCATCCGAATTAAACGTTCGGAAGAGAGTTCCTTAGCCGTCAGTTGAAGTTTAGGAAACCGGGAAACAAGGTCATCGAAATCTTTTTTGGACAATTCAAGCAGTTCGGTCTCTCTAACGGTCTTTGCAAAGGCCATTCGAGGGGTGTTGAATAACACACCAATCTCTCCAAAGAGATTGCCACTTCCTAATCTTCCCAGAGTGGTTCTTCTCCCATTGGCATCTTGGGTGAAGATTTCTACCTCTCCTCTTTTGATCACATAAAGGGAAGAGGAAACCTCTCCTCCTTTGAAGATGAGGGTTTCAGGAGGAAGAGTCTTAAGCCGAAACCTCTTTCCTACGACCTCTCGTTCCTTCGGATCTAAGGAAGAGAATAAAGGAGAAAGGGCCAGAATAAGATCTAAGACCTTTTTTCTGTAGAATTCATGGAGGACCTCTCTGATTCGGGGATGGAGTCTGAGGAGCTCTTCCAAATCGGCCCGCGGGATCTCAAGAATTTCACAATCGGTCTTGGCTTTAACCTTTGCATGTCTCTTCCGATCCAGAAAGAAACCAAACTCACCAAACCACTCCCCCTCTTTGAGATCCTGAATCCAAACGTCTCTTCCTTTTGGATCCCTTTTTGAGACCGTCACTTCCCCCCTGGAAAGAATCATGAGGGAATCTCCCTCCTCCCCTTCCTCGCAGAGGATCTCTCCCTTTCGAAAGGTCCGGATTTGGAGACGATCCAGAAGGCTCTGAAGCTCATCTCCCTTTAACTCAGAAAGAAGAGGGATGAAGGGGAGGGAGGAAAAACTTTTCTTCTCCCTCTGGATCCTCTCGCGATAGAGTTGGGCCAGGCGTTGATTGACTTCCTTCGCCTCTGGGTCAAGTCTCAAGAGAATTTTATTTATAGAGATAGCCTCGAGAAGAAACCCATCTTTAGCATAAGCCTCTCCGACTTCCCGGTAGACCGAAATGGCCTCTTCCCTCTTTCCTAACCGTTCCAAAAGTTCAGCCACCTTCACTCGCGAACGAAGATCTCCTGGATTCTGATCGCATATCCTTCGAAAGAGGGTTAAGGCCTTTTCCCATTGTCCTCGATAGAGGGCCTGAAAGGCTTCCTCCCTGAGGGTTCCTTTTTCCCTATTCATAACGTAATGCCTCAGCAGGATCGAGTCGAGATGCCCTCCAAGAAGGGTAGAGAGTGGCGAGCAAACTGATTAGAATGGCCGTAGTGACGATCAAGAAGACATCAAGAGGGTTGACCTGAGAAGGAAGTTTATCAATATAATAGACATCGCTTGCTAAAATCTTAAATCCAAATAGGTGCTCTACAAAATCGGTGATCTTTTCCAAATTAAATGCTGCTCCGAGCCCTAAAAGGGTGCCCAGGAAGGTCCCCACCACCCCGATCACACCTCCCTCAATCATAAAGATCTTTAAGATCCCTCTCGAAGAGGCTCCCATCGATTTGAGAATCGCAATATCCTTGTTCTTCTCCATCACGACCATAATGAGGGTGGAGATGATGTTAAAGGCGGCGACCAGAACAATGAGGACAAGGATGATAAACATGGCAATCTTTTCTAATTTTAGAGCGGAAAAGAGATTCCGATTCATCTCCATCCAATCCTTGGTCCAGAAGGGAAACCCTAATCTCTTACGAATCTCTCTGGCAATCTCCTTCACCTTATAGATATCCTTCGTCTTGACTTCGATCCCTGTGACCCGGGATCCCATACTAAAAAATTTCTGTGCACTTTCAAGAGAGATGTAGGCCATCGTGTTATCATACTCATACATCCCTGAGTAGAAGATCCCTTTCACCTGAAATCGCTTCATCTTCGGCATCATCCCCATTGGGGTCATGGTTCCCAAGGGAGTGATGACCTGAATGGAATCCTCCAGAGAAAGGCCAAGGTGTTTGGCTAACTCCACTCCAAGAATGATTCCTGGAGGTTCTCCCTCCTTCTCCCCTTTCAGGTCCTCAAGACGACCTGATTTTAAATTACGTGCAAGGTCTGTGACTCTACCTACCCTTTCAGGATCGACCCCTTTAAGAACCACTCCTGAAACTCCTGATTCTGAAGAGAGCATCACCTGACTAAAAATGAATGGGGCAGCAGAAAGAACCCCTTTCACTTCCTCCACTTTCTTAATGACCTCTTCAGGATGGTCCATTCCTTGATCGCTCGCCTTGAGAACGACCAGATGGGCTTGGGTCCCCAAGATCTTCTCTTTTAAGGTCTTCTCAAAACCGCTCATCACGGCAAGAACGATAATCAGCGCCATCACCCCCACCATCACCCCAACAATAGAGATGACCGTGATAATAGAGATGAAGGTCTGCTTTCGTTTTGCCTTAAGGTATCTCAGGCCGATGAACCACTCATATCTCATGAAGGCTACCTCTCGGGTCGAAGCAAAGGAAAGAAGATGACATCTCGAATGGAAGGAGAGTCCGTAAGGATCATGACCAAACGGTCAATCCCGATCCCTTCCCCTGCTGTTGGAGGCATTCCAAATTCAAGGGCAAGGAGGAAGTCTTCATCCAGTAGAAGGGACGCATCCACCTCTTCTCCTCTCTCGCTGATCTGTCTAAGAAAACGCTCTCTCTGGTCAATGGGATCATTCAGCTCCGAAAAACCATTGGCTATCTCCCTTCCTGCAATAAAGAGTTCGAATCGATCTACGAGGTCTGGATTCTCTTCATTTCTTCTCGAAAGAGGAGAGACGGCTGTAGGATAATGGGTGACAAAGGTGGGCTGATAAAGATGAGGCTCTACCAACTCCTTAAAGAGATCAGCTAAAACCCTACCATGGGATGTTCCTTTCTTTAGCTCCAAATGAAGGCCTTTAGCCACCTCAATGGCTTTTGAGGGCTCTCGTAATACCTCAGGGGGAAGTCCTCCGATCTCTATGAGAGAATCCTCAAATCGAACCCTCTTCCAGGGCGGAGTAAAATCCACCTGTTTTCCCTGGTATGGGATAGAGAATTGACCGTAGATCTCTTTGACAAGAGAGCAGATCAGCTCCTCTGTCATCTCCATCATCTCAAGATAGGTCGCATAACTCTGATAGAATTCGAGCATGGTAAATTCGGGATTATGGAGTGTGGAAATCCCCTCGTTTCGGAAACTTCGATTAATCTCAAAGATTCTCTCCAATCCTCCAATGACTAACCGTTTCAGATAAAGTTCAGGGGCAATCCTCAGATAGAGCTCCATATCGAGGGCATTATGGTAGGTTTTAAAAGGCTTTGCCGTCGCCCCTCCAGGAATGGGATGAAGCATGGGGGTTTCCACTTCGTAGAACCCACGGGCCGTAAAAAACTCCCGAATTCTCTGAATGATCTGGATTCTCTTTAAAAAGACCTCTTTGGTTCGTGGATTAGCGATCAGATCTAAATATCGCTGTCGATAGCGTGTCTCTACGTCGGTTAAACCATGCCATTTTTCGGGAAGAGGACGAAGGGATTTGACGAGGAGTCGAAATCGATGGACCTGGAGAGTGAGCTCCCCTGTTCTGGTTCTAAAGGGTCTTCCTTCCAATCCAATGTAGTCTCCGATATCAAACCGCTTAAAGAACTGGAAACTCTCTTCCCCCAAAATATTTTTCTGGAAGTAGGCTTGAATCTTCCCTTCCCGGTCTTGGATGTGGATAAAAGCGGCCTTCCCAAAATCTCGAATGGCCATAATCCGTCCAGCGAGGGAGAAACTCTCTTCGAATCTCTGGAGATCCTCATTGGAGAGAGAACCACAACGCTCAAAGACTTCTTTCGATGTATGGGAAACCTTAAAATCATTGGGGAAAGGGTTGATCCCTTCCTTCTTTAAGAGTTGAAGCTTCCGGACCCTCTGCTCCAAAAGGTCGCTCATTTCATCCATCGATTCTCCATACTCCTTAAATGCAAAAAAGGAATGTAAGATTGAGGAGTTATCCTATTATTTTGGACTATTTAACCTAACCCATTTTCCCCCCTCCGTCAAGTTAGAGAATAGATTTTCTATACTCTGTCACTCAGTTGGAGGAAGGGTCCGAGAGGGATCGTAGAGAAAATCTTGGAGCGGTAACTTTAAATGGCTCTTATGGTGGGTTTGAGATTCTATAATATCTCTATCTCTTCCAGTTGGCGCTCTTTGGTCTTGAGAACCATTTTATCTCTCTTTGCCCCTTCGACCATTTCCCGTGCAATCAAAGCAGCACCGAGGGCTCCCGTGATCAAGGGTTCCTCCGGAACGATGAGTTTTTCTCCTAAAACCTCAGAAAGGGCCCGAAGAAGGCCCCTATTTTTCCCTCCCCCTCCAGTGACCACAATTTCCTTCTCAATTTTCAATCGACTGACCATCCTCCCAATTCTCTCTGCCAAGGAGGAGTGGATCCCTGCAAGTAAATCAGAAAGAGGAACGCCCTGAGCTAAACTCGCAGCGACTTCTTGCTGAGCCCATATCGTACAGATATTGCTGATCTTTGCAGGATGACGGCTTTGAAGAGAGAGCTCTCCAACTTCTTTTAGAGAGATTCCAAGAGTATCGGCAATGACTTCAATAAAACGACCACTCCCGGCCGCACACTTATCATTCATCACAAAATCAAGGACTTTGCCACTGCGGTCAATCTTGATCCCTTTAGAATCCTGACCCCCAATATCAATAATGGTCCTGGCTTCAGGGATGAGATAGCTCACCCCTTTTGCATGGCAGGTGATCTCTGTAACCTGACGATCAGAAAACGGGACATTGATTCTCCCGTAGCCGGTAGAGACGATATATTGGATTTCGGAAAAAGGAAGGCGGGCTTTCTTCAAAGCCTCCTCCATGACCTTATTGGCCAGACGACGTTGTTCGGGGCCGGTGGGTCCGATAACGAAGGTGAGGATCCCATCCTTTAGGATGACCACCTTTGTCATGGTGGAACCAATATCAATCCCTGCAAAGTAGGAGGTCAATGGTCTCGCTCGATGAAATTCTGAAATCTAATAGGCCCTGTTGACCCGATAGGACTCCAGGGTTTCAATAAAGGCATCGATCTTATTTCGGGTATCCACTTCGGAATAAGAAGTAATATCGATAATATCACTTTCTAAAATCAAGGAGGGGAGCTCCTTCATTACCACCTCTTTTTTCCCATCTTTTCCCACGACATAGAGGGGGATCGGCTTATAGATCTTTCCCAGTTGATGGAGTTGCCAGATGAGACCGACGTGCCAGGTTCGACAGGAGAAGGCCTCGTGCATGACGATTCCGTCGATCTTATATTCTTCGATCCAGTTGATCAACCGCTCTACATCCGGTTCAGAGCCAGGTCTCTTTCTGGCCTTGTCGTACCAGAAAGTCCAATACCCGAGCCATCTCCAGGCGAGATGTTCAATAGGGTCCCTTGTCTCGGGAATATCCATCTCATAAAGAGGAGCAACCATTCGATAGGTTGTCTCCACAGGAAAGGAAGCCCCCTTGCTGTTAAAATAATTGAAGTCATTCAAGGCATACCATGCGGGTAATCCCCCTCCCCACATGAGCCGATACTTCTCATTTTCGACCTCTCCCTCCCCTCTCGCAATCTTTTCTTCCAGCTCCTTTTTGAGTTCGACAAAGAAATCATAGGCCTTCTGAGTCGCCATCATAAAACAGATCGGAACCATGGTATTCATTGCATCTCCTGTCCCCATAGGGCAGGGAACGGCTTTACGAAGTCGATAGGTTTCATCGATTAGATTCCAGGTTCGGTCACTCAAATCGACCAGCTCCCGGAGTCGATCATAATCCATCTTCTTTTTAGTCTGCTCTTCCACAAAAGCCACCAATCCCCTCAATTGCTTCACGATATATTTATGGTAATATCCCCAGACCTCTCGATGATCCTGATCTCTTTGAAAAAGCGGGTAGGGAAGATCGATATTATAGATGGGAACATCCGGCATAAATTGTTGAGAGGCTTGATACCATTTTGACCGCGGATCGCAGAGTATCTGCCCACTGGAGATCATAAAATCAGGTCTCGCCATCCCTCCCCAGGGGGAATCTGGAGGCATCTCGCCCAATTCCTCTCTCCACTGATCAAACCCAATTCCACAAAGGGCGTAGGTACATAACGAACGGGAGAGTCCTAAGGATTCTGCCCTCTGAAGGAACCTCTCTGCATCTCGCTTCGCACCGCAGACCCCGGCAAAATTCTCTGTCCAGATCGGAATGACATCCATGGCCCGAAGGATCTCCTCGTGATGGCAGACGATAAACGTATAGGCCAATTTCTGCTTTCCTTCGGCTCGTGCTTTGAGTGTCTCGGTAATAAACTCCTTCACCAGGGGACCAATCGATGCAGCCGCTTTCGTGGCGGTCATTCTCTTTCTGGGTTTTACCTCTTTTTGCTGCTCGGTCATGGTTAAACCTCCTTTTTCTTCTTACCCACCGATCATCTCCAGAAAGGCTTGAATCCTTGTCCTCAGCTGGCCCAGGTTTCCTGCGGAATAGGTATCCTCCAGATGAAGCATTGGAACATGGATGAACTCGTAATAGGCCTTTCTTGCAGGGACCTCAAATCCAAAAGGGTCACAGTATTTGTAGACATAGAGGATGGCCCCATCGACTCGAAACTCCTTGGCATATGCCCCGATATCACCAAATCGGCTTGCTATATCACCTTCAAACGTTCCGGCCTTGTTGGCTCGATAGGTCTTTGGACAGTTCAGCTTATCCAGATAGCGACGAGAGAGGGCACGGATAGGATCTCCGGATTCTTCTGTTTTTGGAAAGGAATCTCTTGTGCCATTGCAGATGGTATCGGCTACCACATTTCCTCCCAATTCCTCGACCAGCTTGACCAGTTCGATATGATCGATACAGGCCCCATCGATCAAAATCCTTGGACCTTTGATGAGAGGAGAGGCATTCCTTCCTTTTACCGCTTTGATCACTCGATCGAACCATACGTTCGACTCATCCACAGGAAGGCCTGAACCAACGGTCAAGGCCATCATCAATTCCGTGCCTGAGAGGAGAGGGGGATCGCTCTTTCTCAGTTCGTAGAGGGTTCTGATTTTTTCTCTATTTTGATTGTAGAGCTGGATGGCCTTCAAAAGATCCTCTTCTTCGATGGGCTCACCCATCAATCTCTCAAGACTTCTTTTGAAATTTTTCAATTCCTCTTCGAAGAACTCGAACGAGGATTCTTCGCAGACGGTGGGAACATTGACAAAATGAAAATAGGAATAAGGAAGGGAATAGCTCCAGACGCTATAACTTCTGACCATGCTGTCACAGGCATGAGGAATGACCAATCCCGAGAGGAACTCGTATCTTCCTTTAATCGAAAGATCGAAACAACTTCGATAATAGGGGCAGACAATGGTTTCAAGGAGTGTATCTCCGAGAGTGATGGGTTCCTGAATATTCCCTCTGACTCGAAAGGGAATCGCTCCAGAAGCCGTAATCATCTCCAAGGGAACAAAGGAGCATACGTAACCAATCACCTTTCGACCTTCATCTCTGAGCTGTCTTGCCCTTGACCCATATTGATTAAATTGGTTCTCGATCATAGAATAAACTTCGTCTATTTTCATCGATTCTCCCCTTCTTCTAAAGTCTTTCTAATTGGAAACCATTTCACTTGGATCCTTGACCTCTTGAATCATTCTCTCTTGCCAGAAGGGCGGCACCTAATGCAGCGACCATATGGGGTTGAGGAGGAACAACGACTTCGTAGCCTGAAACTTCCTGAAAGGCTTGAACCAACCCCACATCCCTTGCTCCGCCTCCTACCAGAGCAATCTCTTTCTCTATCCCCACTCTTTCCATCAGGCTATAGATCTGAGCGGCAAGGGCTCGATGAAGCCCGGCCAGTAGATCTTCTTTCTTTTCTCCTTCAGCGATTCTTGAAATGGCCTCTGATTCCGAGAAGACAGCGCAACCGGTGTGAAAATCCACCCTCTTTTTAGACCGGAGCGACAATTCCCCTATCTCTTCGACCTGGATTTGTAGCACTTTTGCCATGACCAGAAGGATTCGGCCACTGCCTCCTGCACATTTTCCACTCAAAAGAAAGTTGTGGATTCCTCCTCTCCCATCGATCCGAACAATCTTGGTATAAAGATCCCCAATATCCACCACAGTCCTCACGAAGGGAAAAATGGAAGCCACTCCCTTAGCCAAGCATAAAATATCAGTTTTAATCTCCTTCGCATAGGGTACGAGTTGAGCACCAAATCCAGTGGCTACAGTCCAGGAGATCTCACTTTCTCTCCTTTCGGACCGAAGAAGCAACTCCTCTTTAATCTTTTCCGCTGTAGCTTTGAAGTCACCCCGAGAGAGGCAATCAAAGGAAGCTAAGGAGTCATGATGATTCAGGCAAACCCCCTTGGAACTGTATGAACCAATATCAATCCCTAAATATATCCTCCTCTCCTCCTTCATTTAATCTTAAAGGCCTCTTCCATCCCAATATACTTCTTTCGAAGTTTAGGTTTTTCGATCTTTCCCGTCGGATTACGTGGGACCTCCCCAAAAATGACCTTTCGCGGCCGTTTATATTTTGGGAGTTGTTCACAGAATCTCAAGACTTCCTCTTCGGTAAGAGTTTTCCCAGGGGCGACCTCGATGATGACCCCCACGATCTCCCCTAATCGCTCATCAGGAAATCCAATGGCCGCCACATCCTTCACCCCGGGCAAGGTGTGAAGGAAATCTTCTACTTCAACAGGGAAAACATTTTCTCCTCCACAGATGATCAGGTCCTTTTTCCGATCGACGAGATAAATAAATCCTTCTTCATCCTTTCTCGCCATGTCTCCTGTATAAAGCCAGCCATTTCGGATGGTTTTTGCCGTAGCCTCGGGATTTTTGTAGTATTCCTTCATGACCCCATCACCACGGACCACTAACTCTCCGACCTCTCCCTGACGGACATCCCTCCCTTCTTCGTCCACAATCCTGGCTTCCCAGTTAAAACCCGGCAGTCCAATGGCACCCACCTTATGCTCGTTCTCTATCCCGAGATGCACACACCCAGGTCCGGTCGATTCACTCAATCCATAATTGGTATCATAAGCCATATTGGGAAAATACTCTTTCCAGTGTTTAACCAAAGAAGGAGGAACTGGCTGGGCGCCAATATGCATCAGCCTCCACTGTTTGAGGTCGTAATCCTTCAATTTAATTTCACCGCTATCGATTTTTAACAGAATATCCTGAGCCCATGGGACCAAAAGAAAAATGATCGTTCCTTTCTCTTCATGAATGGCTTCAAGAATATATTCCGGGGTCACTCCTTTCAGGATGACGGCCTTCCCACCCACTATAAAACTTCCAAACCAGTGCATCTTCGCCCCGGTGTGATAGAGGGGAGGAATAAGAATAAAGTTGTCCCTTCGGGTCTGAAAATGGTGATGATTCTCCGTGATGCAGGCGCAAACCATATTCTTATGGGTCAGAAGGATAGGCTTGGGCTGTCCGGTCGTCCCTGAAGTAAAATAAAGACCACAAGGATCATGATAAGTGATCGGAACATTACACGGGGTAGAGGGAGCTCGATCAAGAGCCCTCTCAAAAGACTCTGCGAAACCTGGGACCTCCTTTCCAACAAAGAAATAATGCTTGATCGTAGGGAGATCGTCTTTAATTTCGGTCACTCGATCAATAAATTCCTCTCCAAATATCATAGCCTTGGGTTCAGCCACTTCACAACAATATTTAATATCATTCCCGGTAAAACGAAAATTGAGTGGCACAGCCCAGGCCCCTGTTCGAATGATACCGAAATAGGCAATGAGCCAATCGATGGAATTCATCATGAGATGGATCACTTTATCACCCTTCCCAATCCCTCTCTCCATCAAGGCATTAGCAAAACGATTGGCCCTTTCATCGAATTGCCTCCAAGTCATCTCTTTTCTCTTCCCTTCGGCTGGGGCCCTCTCCACAAGAGCCACCTCATTGGGATAGAGCCTTGCATTTCTGGCCAGGATCTCTCCAATATGAATATCCATAGGAGTTCTCATCCCTCCTCTTTCAGTGCAATTTTTCACAAACAATGAATTTTTAATAGGCGACCCATGTCGCCTCTCTTCTTCTCCTCACCCCTCACTCCTTACTCCTAACTCCTCACTCCTCACTCCTCACTTTTAATAGCTATAGCCACCGCTTTCGTCTCTTATAAGCCTTTACGTCTTTATAAGATTTCAGGGCTCCAGAGGTTGCTGTACCAAGGTAAAACTCCTTCACATCAGGATTCTCCCTCAACTTCGCCGCCTCATCTTCCATCACAATCTTTCCGTTCTCCATCACGTAACCGTAGTGGGCAATCTGAAGGGCCATATTGGCATTCTGCTCCACCAGCATGATCGTCGTCCCCTGTTCTTCATTGATCCTCTTTACGATTTCGAAGATCTCTCTCACCAGAAAAGGGGCCAGTCCCAGAGAGGGCTCATCCAGGAGAAGAAGTTTTGGTTGAGCCATCAAGGCTCGACCCATGACCAACATCTGAAGCTCTCCCCCACTGCAGTAGCCGGCCAATCGATTCTTCCGAGCCACAAGGGGTTGAAAATAATGATAGACCAATTCAAGATCCTTTTTATATGGCTTTCCCCATCGAGTCGCCGTTCCAACCCTCAAGTTTTCCTCAACGGTCAGGTACTTAAAGGGTTGGCGACCTTCGAGAACCTGAATGATCCCTAAACGGGTGATCTCTTCTGGAGAGGAGTTGTGAATCGGACGGCCTTGATAGATGATACTTCCTTCCGTGACCTTCCCGTTTTCAGGTTTAAGGAGCCCTGAGATAGCCTTCAGTGTAGTGGTTTTTCCTGCCCCATTACTTCCCAGCAGAGAAACAATCTGACCCTTTTTGATCTCAAGGGAGACTCCTTTAAGCACCTGAATCACATCGGAGTAGACCACACTGATATTATTGATCTGAAGAAGAAGGTTGTCTTCCATTGTCTCATTCACCGCCTTTTCTATTCTTAATATGAGAATGGCCAGAGTTTAAAGCTTGACTTCACGATTCGCCAAACCTCTGCCAATCCTCGTGGTTCAAAAATGATAAAAAGCACGATGGCCAATCCAAAAATGAATTCCCGAAGAGGGGCAATGGTCAGGGCCACTTTAGTCAATGCGCCGATATTCATAAAAAACCCTGTAGCATGGCTTAAAATTTCATTTAAAGAGGTAATGAAAATCGCCCCAAATACGGAACCCGGGATACTTCCTAAACCACCGATAATAATCATAGCGATATATTCTACAGAGAGCATCAAGGTATAGGGTTCGGGAGTAATGCTTCCAATGTAGAAGGCAGCCAGACCACCTGCAAAACCCGCATAGAAGGAACTAATAGCAAAAGAGAGAAGTTTATATCGAAAGATTGGAATGCCCATTCCCTCGGCGGCTCGGTCATTGTCCCGAATCGCAATAAAAGCCCGTCCATATCGGGTCCGCATGAGATTGACCGCGATCCAGGTCAGGACTACGAAACAGACAAAGATGATGTAATAAAAGGATCGGTCCCCTTTCACATCGATCCCGAAGAGGGTCGCTCGCGGAAGCATGATTCCCGCCGGCCCCTTCGTAAGGCTCTCCCACGAGACGAAAAGATACTGTAAAATAAATTGGCCTGCGAGGGTAGCAATGGTAAGGTAAAGGTGTTTAAGCCTCGCCGAGGGAATCCCAAAGATAAGACCCACACAGGCGGTCACGACACCCCCTCCAATGACCGAAAGCCAGAATGGGAAACCTAAGGCAGTAGCCAGAATAGCGGCACCATAAGCCCCTACTCCAAAAAAGGCTCCATGTCCAAGGGAAATCTGACCGGTATATCCAATCAATATATTGAGGCCAATGGCGGCTATGGCCGCTATTCCGATATGATTCACGACATATAATATATAATGGCTACTGATCAATGGGATGACGACAAAGAGAAGAAGAAGACCGACTCCCGTCCATAGTCTTCCAAAGTCTGTTGTAAAAATGGTGAGTTCTTCCTCGTATCTCTCTTTGTAGTTTCCACATGGATGAAATCTTAATCTTCTCATTCTTCCCCCACTATTTAACCATGAGCGTTGATCGTTTTTTTACTACACCCGTTCAATCTCCACCAATCCAAAGAGACCATAGGGCTTCACCAAAAGAATAAAGATCAGAATGACAAAAGGAATAACCTCTTTGAGTGCGGTCGAGACATAGCCTCCTGTAAAGGTTTCAAGTAATCCTATAATGAGTCCTCCGATGATGGCCCCTCCAATACTCTCCAATCCTCCCAAGATCACCACGGGGAAGACCTTTAATCCCATCACACTGATATCATGGACATTGATTCCGTTCATGATCCCGAGGATGATTCCGCTGAGGGCACAGACCAGCGCTGCAATCGCCCAGGAAAGGGCGAAGACCCTTCGAACATGGACACCGAGGGATAGAGCAGCAGTCTGATTGTCTGCGACCGACCTCATATAGATTCCCTGAGAGGAGTATTTAAAAAAGAATCCGAAAATGGAAAGAAAGATGATTCCAATGATGAAAGAGGCCACATAAACAGGTTGAATCACCACCGCTCCCCATTGGATGGTGAGTCCCTTTGGAAGAAAATCGGGATAATTAAAAAGGTTTCCTCCAAAGATGACCAAAAGGAGACCTTTGAACATGGCTGCCAAACCCACCGTGAGCATAATCACCTCGATCAACGCCTCCCCGATCAGTGGACGAAGAAAGAGTCGTTCGATGATAAATCCCAAGGCAAATGTCCCAATCAGCGTAAAAAGGAAAGCCATCGGTATGGGGAGGTTTAATCGAACGGAGAAGACCAGAAAGACAAAGGCTCCGATTGCCAGTAACTCCCCATGGGCGAAATTGAGTACACTCGAAGATTTAAAGATCATCACAAAACCGAGGGCCGCAAGGGCATAGAGAAAACCCACGGAAAGACCTTGGACCAATAGTTGAAAAAAGAATTCCATAAAGAGGACCCCCCTCACTTAATAAACTGGAAGCACGAAACCCTAAACCATTCTTAATGACTTAATTACAAACGATATATTCCTCACTCTACGGTCAGGATCTTCACTTTTGTGGTAATTGTACCGACGTGACCATCTCGATAGCGAACCTTCCCTGTGACCTCTAACTCCTCTTTACCGCTGTACATGGCCTCAATCAAATTAAGGTATTGTTCGTAAACAAATTTCCGTCTGACCTTTCCTGTCCGGGTAAGCTCTTCATCATCTGCATCAAGGAGTTTATAGAGTAAAATGATCTTCTTAAGCCTCATGGGTTTAGGAAGTTGATTGTTAACCTGCCGAACCTCATTAAGGATTAACTCTTCGACCTCGGGCCGCTGGGAAAGATCCGTATAGGTCGTATAGGGAATCATCCGATCCTCGGCCCAGCTCCCCACATTTCCAAAATCGATATTGATGAACCCGGTAATATAATCCCGACCCTCACCCCAGACCACAGCCTCTTTGATGTAGGGACTGAATTTGAGTCGAGTTTCAATAAAGTCTGCAGAGATGGCGTCCCCTCCCTTGGTACGCATAATCTCTTCTTTTCGACCGATAATCAAAAGATGCCCATCGTCGTCGATATACCCAGCATCCCCCGTATGGAGCCACCCATTTTTTAAGGCCTTTTGGGTGGCCTCAGGATCCTGGTAATATCCAACAAAGCAGGAAGGGGTCTTGACCAGAACCTCCTGATCCTCCGCAATCTTGATCTCTGTCCTGGGGAGTGGTTTCCCAACGGTTTCGGGTTTCACCTCTTTATCCGGCTGAACCTGGAAGACTCCGCCTCCCTCGGTAAGACCATAAGCGTGTTTGAGGTTTAAGCCTTTTGCCCGGAAGAAACGAATCACATCAGGGCTAATGGGATGTCCACCCGTGATAGCGGCTCGAATCTGAGCACAACCCACCCGATCGAGGAGAGGCTGATAAACAATCTTTGAAAATATCTTATGGAGAATCCTTAATGTGGCGGGTACGGGTTCTTTTTTGGACTCTCGGTCAACGACCGCCCCACCGATCTTCTCCCCCAGATAGAAGAGCTTTCTCTTTATCCAACCTGAATCAGCGATCTTCACTCTGATTTTTGAAGCCAGATCTTCCCAAAATCTTGAAGAAGTGATAATCACCACAGGACCGATCTCTCGAAAATCCTCAGCCTGAGTCTCCAGGGTTTCGGGAAAGTTCATGGTCATCCCAGCCAGTGGGGAAACTCCCATCCCCCACATCTGATCGACAATCCAGGCGGTGGGAGTGATGGAAATCCAGTTATCCTCAGGTCCGATGGGAGCGGTCTCAACCCACTTTCTTGCGATTTCAGTAAAACTTCGGTGGGAAATCATGGCCAGTTTCGGGATGCCGGTCGTTCCGGAGGTCATAATCATTAGGGCCACTTCATCTGGTTTTCCCTTCCATAGCTCCTCCTCAAAAAGCTGGGGCTGCTCTTGATCCACCTTTGCACCGAGTTCCAAGAGCTCCTTAAAACTCATCAACCAGGGATTCCCCACATAGGTTCTCATCCCTGTTTGATCAATATAGATGACCTTTCGGACATGAGGGAGTTCCCCTTTGACCTCCAGAAGTTTATCCACCTGTTCTTGATCCTGTGCAACGACAAAGACGGCCTGAATACGATTGAGCATAATGGCGAGCTCTTTTGCAATAGAGGAGGTAAAGAGATTGACGGTGATAGCCCCAATAGCCTGGGCTCCCATCTCGGTGAAAAGCCACTCGGGATGATTATCGGTGATGATTCCGATATTCTCTCCTCTCTGGAGACCCAGATGTTTTAATCCGAGTGCGACCTGCTTCGTGTATCGAAGGTAATCTTCCCAGGTATAGGAGAGCCATATCCCATACATCTTCTCTCGAATCGCAATCTTTTTAGATCCAAAATTCTTTGCCTGCTGAAACAGAATCTGGGGGAGGGTATAATTCATTAACGAGAGAAGGGTCTGCTGATCTATTCGGTCTGTCTTTCTAACCTCCATCATTTATTTTGCTCCAGTATAATCCTTTTTCTTTCGAAGGATTTAAATTCTTTAAATCTTTGTGGTATCCCCTAAGTAAGCCTTGATGACCTCTGGGTGGTTCTGGATCTCCTCGGGCGGACCTTCCGCGATTTTCTCTCCAAAATTCAACACGACGATCCTCTGGGAGATGCTCATGACCACCGACATATCATGTTCGACAAGAATAATCGTCTGGCCCCAGGCAGTGTTCAATTCAAGGAGAAACCGAACCATATCCTCTTTCTCTTCCAAGGTCATCCCTGCAAAGGGCTCATCTAAGACCAAAAGTTTTGGCTCTAAAGCCAAGGCTCGACCCAATTCCACCCTCTTTCTTAACCCATAAGGAAGAGAGCCAACCAACTTTTTTCGAATGGACTGCATCTCCAAGAAATCGATTAATTCCTCAAGAACCCTTCGATGGCGAACCTCCTCCTTGACGACAGAGGGAGAGAAGATAGAGGCCTTTCCAAGCCCATAATTACAGTAAAGATGTCGGGCAAGGAGCATATTGCCAAGGACCGTGATCCCTGGGAAGAGTTCGATATTCTGGTAGGTCCTCCCTATCCCTTTCTTTGTGATCTCGTGGGGATGAAGCCCGGTGATCTCCTCACCATTAAAAAAGATATGACCCCTTTGGGGATGATAGTAACCCGTGATACAATTCAGTAGACTTGTCTTTCCCGCCCCATTGGGACCGATAATACTGAGCAGTTCTCCAGTATGGACGGTAAGATCCACGTTGTGGAGGGCCATCACCCCGCCAAAGTTAAGATAGACCTGTTTGACCTCCAGCTCAGCCCGACGCTCCTCGGGCTGAGCGGAGGTGAAGATGCTGGGTTGTCCTCGGAATGCCTTCATCGATTCTCCTTTTAGGATTACATTTTAGGAACCTTTAATACCTTCACCTTCTCTTTCCCTGGGGTATAGAATTCTGTTACAGGTGAATAGGTAGCATCTTCATGGATCTGCACAATCCTTCCCTTGAAAGAGCCTTCATGGTTATCTTTAGTATAAGTCACATAGGGAACAAGACCACCGAAGTCCTCGTTTTGGAAGGTCTCCATCGCCTTATTAATGGTCTCTGAATTGATGGTCTTGTATAATCCCGAGGCCCTGTGGATGGCTCTCTCCTGAATCATGGCAACCACCACTCCTTCCCAGTAAGAGGTTTCAAACTTATCGACCGTTTTATATCTCGCCCACAATTTCTGAAGGAGCTCGATCCCCGGGGTCTTATCCTGTGGAAGGACTCCACAGAATTGCATAAAGACACGATCTCGAATCAATCCTTTTCCAAGTTTGAAGAAGTCGGGGTCTGTGGAAGTCCAGGTCCCAAAGAAAGGAACTTTATAATCCACCTTATCCGCTGCCTTAAGAGCCGTGATGACAGCAGCGGGAAGGATCTGCATGAAGACATATTCTGCTCCTTTACTTTTCAGTCGAAGCATCTCTGTGGTTAAATCAACCGTTGCAGGAGGAAACTCCTCAATCGTTACAATATTGATATTATTTTTAGCGGCATACTCCTTACTCGGATCATGAATGGATCTTCCATAGACATTATTATAGGTGAGTAGTCCTACTTTGGGTGCTTCTTTTCCCTTATGGATAGTCCGGATATATTCAAGTACCGCATAGGAGTCTAATACATAGCTTCCAAAAGGAAGGTACATAAAGTCAATTGGAGGTTTGAGAATCCCTTGATAGGTAGAATAATTAATCGTGGGGATCTTATATTCTTGAATAATAGGTTTTATCTGGATTCCCGTTCCCGCATCCCAAGTCGCAATCATATCCTTCTTTTCCTCACAGAACTTTTTGACAAATTTAACCCCTTCAGGAACCTTATAGGCATGATCAACGATTTCAAGATCAATCTTTCTTCCCGCAATCCCCCCTTTAACCTCATTCACATAATTGATATAATCTCGGTGTCCCTTAGCATGGTATTGGCCCCAAGTAGAGGCTGGACCTGTTAGATTAATCACCGCACCAATTTTAATAGGCTGGGCCTCAACACTGAGTCCAAAGACAAAACAAAAAAGACTTACCATCCCTGTAAAAATGATCCATTTTTTCATACCGTTTCCCTCCTTTGATCTCAAATTTTCAATTTTCCCTTCCCTCTTAAAAATCCACCTACCCACTTATTCGAAAACTTCCTTCTTTTTCTTTACTCAGAGGCGCATCCCCCTTAATCGGAATTCCCTCTGATCCTATCACCCCCTTTTTTGAAAGATTTGCGGATTTTTTCACAAGAATTTAAAGGTGAATCTATTTTACATACCAAAAATAAAAATGCAAGAAAAAAATTTCGAATCCCGTAATGCCTCACTGAAGCGGGGAAATCATTTTAAGCCCGACAGGAGTATTTCCGAAACCCATAGAACGCGGATGGATTGAATATAAATGAATCCTACGAATCGATCTATCGTTGAAATGGGTTTCTGATTAAAACCAACCAAAGTAAGGATTTCTATGGACCATTTAAGGTAGCCGCACTTTGGGTTTCTCCAATACCCCTCTCGGGCTTATTCCCCATCTGAGTGAGGGATTTCCGAATCCCGAAACCTATCATTAAAAAGGGTCTAAAACCCCGCCCTATATAGAACTGAGGGGAATAAAGCGGAGGGCATAGCTAATTCATCAATAATTATATCAAATTTAAAAATAAAATTGCAAACTTTCAGTGATTCTAAAGATGACCACTCTTCTGGGTTTGCATTAATTAACTTAAACGACCCAGAGGGCACAATTTTGGGCTTCTGTAGCAATCCGCCAGGCCACCGAGCCCAACCGAAATTCTCTTGCCCTTGTAGCCCCTCTTCTCCCAATCACTAAAGTTCCGTATCTCCCTTTCTGCATCTCCTTAAGAATTCTTTGAGAAACCTTTTTAGGGGAAAGAGAATCGCCTTTGAAAATCTCAAAAGAAATCTCTTTTTTTCCAAATCCCAATCCTTCAAGAAGTTTCTGGGCATCCTCAAAGAATTGGAACATTCGATCCCTCTCTTTCTCAAGAACCCGCTGTTCAAATTCCTTTATTTTCTTTTTTTCTATCGGAATTAAACTCTCCCCGAAAGGAGCAAAGTAGTGGTAGAATTTAATTTTGATCCCATCTAACCCGCGAAGCATCTTTCCTACATATCCAGCCAATTGGACGATTTGGGAGGTATGGTCCATGGCGATGAGGACCTTTCGGCTATCCCATCTTTTTCCACTTACAAGCCAGACAGGCCGATCCTCGGAAATTTCAAGAACCTTACTGGTAATACTTCCAAGGAACATATCATCGAACCAGCCCATACCCTTTTTCCCAACTACGCAGGCATCATAATCTCCGGCATCGGCTTCTCGAAGGATATCCCGTGCTACTCCAATGACCTGATGAGTATATTTCGCTTTGATGTGAGATCTCTGAAATCCTTCGTTCTGAAGGACTCCCATCGCTTCATAGATGTATTTTTTGGCCTCTTCTTCCTTTTTCTTCTTCCAAGCAGAATAGATTTTTCGGATTTGTGGGTCACCTCTTTCCTCCCGATAAATGGGGGGAACAGGGGGAGAGATATGAATAATGGTGATCTCCACATCCGATGCGCCCTGATAAAGATGGGCAAGGTAAGATGAGGCCTTCAGGGCATGCTCAGAACCATCTGTTGCAAGCAGTATCCGTTTCATTTTTTCCTCCTTGTGCAGATGCACAAATGATTAACCCAAATCCTGCGTGAATATGCCACTGCAGGTTCGTATCAACTACAGGATTGGACGCCTGCAGGAATGAGAATCAGATTATTATTCAATAATTCTTTTTCCCGCACGATTCTAAATTAATATCATATCCTAATTATTTTTAAAATAAAAAAATCTATTCGGGTAATGCCTCACCCAGAAGTGGGGGATAAGCCCGAGAGGGGTATTGGAGAAACCCATTCCGCCAGAGGCGCCTGCCTGCACAAGCAGGGATCCGACTCGGTCGGAGGTGCGGCTAACTTAAATGGTCCATAGAAATCTTAACTTCCGTTTGTTTTAATCAGAAACCCATTTCTACGATAGAT
>Ga0209102_1000242_pt1 | contig 37820 bp, 35 predicted proteins | sample ConPoolayeHmetaG_FD_185483 | JGI IMG/M metagenome (GOLD analysis project Ga0209102, IMG submission 185483) | Hot spring microbial mat communities from California, USA to study Microbial Dark Matter (Phase II) - Cone Pool mat layer H metaG... ...
CTTGGCTACGAAGAAGTGACGCCCCGGATAGAGGCTGCCATCAGGCCCAACATGAGCTTCCGGGAAATCTACGAAGCCATCGAGAAGGCGGAGAAGGAGATCATCGCCGATGCTGAGAAAGGGAGCAAAGACCTCCGCTGCACCATTGCCCGCATGTACAGCGGCAACCGGTACTATCTTTTTAGGTTCAAGAGAATCCGGGATGTTCGCCTTGTCTACGCTCCTCCCCAAGACCTGGGCAATTTCGGGGGGGAAGTGGATAACTGGATGTGGCCCCGCCATACCTGTGATTTTTCTTTTCTCCGCGCCTACGTGGCCAAAGACGGGAGCGGCGCCGAATACAGCCCGGACAATATTCCCTATCAGCCCAAATCTTTCCTCAAGATTTCTCTCGACGGTGTCAAGGAGGGAGATTTTACCTTCGTTATGGGCTATCCCGGCCGTACCTACCGGAACTTGACTCTGGCCGAGTTGCGGCTGGAAAGAGAAAGCTTGAATCGGCGGGTGGCTGAGTTCAAGGATATTATCGACTTCTACGAGAAGGTCAGCCAGGGCAAACGGGATGTCGAGATCAAGTACGCCAGCCGAATGCGGGGCCTTTTGAATTCTCTAAAAAATTATCGAGCAAAACTCGAGGGCATGGAGCGTGCTGCCCTCTTTGAGAAGAAAGAAGCCTTTGAGAATGAGTTCTTAAAATGGGTTAGCCAGGACTCCGCCAGACAGAAACAGTATGGCGACATTCTCCGGCGAATTGAGGATTTCATGGGGCGATACGCGGATTTCGCCTGGAGGAATGAATCCCTGACCGGAATTACGGGGGCTTCGTCCGGCTCGACCGTCCTCTCCCAGGGATATCTCATTTTGAGGGCGGTTGAGGAAAGACAGAAGCCTGACGCCGAGAGGGAACCAGCCTTCCAGGAAAGGAACCTTCCCTACCTCAAGCAGAACATCCAGCTGGCCGAGCGGGGCTACGACCTTCCCACGGACCGCGCTTTCCTCAAGCATCAGCTGAAAAAATTTCTGGCCCGGCCGGCTGGAGAAATTCCCGCTGCGCTGCAGGCACTCATTGTCCGAAAATCGGAAATGGCTATCGAGGAGTTTGTCGATAGCCTTTATAACAAGACCATTTTGGCTGACCCTCAAAAGAGGCTGGAGCTCTTGATGATGAGCCCGCCGCAACTGCGCGCCGTGGAGGATCCGGTCATCGAATTTGCCGCCGAACTGGAGAAAGAACTCAAGGCCTTGCGTGAGCAGAGCAAATCCCTCCAGCAGGAGCGCGCCGAGCTCAAGAAAACCTATGAAGCAGCCCTCCTCGAGCGGTACCAGGGGAAGCTTGCTCCAGACGCCAATGGCACGATTCGTTTCACCTACGGTCGTGTCGAAGGCTATCGTCCGAGGGATGCCGTCTTGTATCGTCCCGTGACGACACTCCGGGGAGTCATGGAGAAAGATACAGGGAGTTTTCCCTTTTACGTGCCGGAAAGGCTCAAGGAGCTTTATCGGGCCAAAGATTTTGGCCGTTACGAGGACAAGGCTCTCGGCGATATCCCCTGCTGCTTCCTGAACACGACTAACGTCACGGGCGGGAATTCGGGCTCACCGACGCTCAACGCGGGCGGCGAATTGGTCGGCATCATTTTTGATATGACCTATGAGAGTGTCATCGGCGATTATTATGTCGTCCCCGAGCTCCAGCGCTCGATCAGCGTGGACATCCGGTATGTCCTCTTCATCGCCGAGAAATTTTCTGGCGCCACCCATATTCTCAAGGAGCTCGGCATTTAGATGGCCCTCAGGCCGGCGGGAATTCCTGGTTACTTGAACTTGAGGGAGCATCTCGCCGTCCTGGTTGGTCTCTTCCTCTTGGGAGCGACCTCTATTTTGAGCTCGAGCTGCGGGCGCTCCTCGGCGGAGAAGAGTATCACCATTGCTGGGTCGACGAGTGTCCAACCCTTCGCTGACCGTTGGGCCGAGGTCTACATGAAGAAGCATCATGGTCTGAGCATCAATGTCCAGGGGGGCGGCTCGAGCGCTGGAATCCAGGCGGCCAAATCCGGCGCAGCCCATATCGGGATGTCTTCGCGTGACTTAAGGCCAGAAGAGAAGGGCTTGCTTGAGGTCATTGTCGCTTGGGATGGGCTGGCCATCATCGTCCATCCCACCAACCCTGTCGATGAGCTGAGCATCGTCCAAATCCAGAACATTTTCGCCGGCAACATCAGGAGCTGGGCCCTTGTTGGCGGTCCGGATAAAGAAATCCACGTCGTCACTCGGGAAGAGGGCTCGGGAACCCGGGGTGCATTTCTCGAGATGGTCATGGGGAGGATGAGGATTTCCAAACGGGCCATCGTTCAGGATTCCAATGGCACGGTCAGGGAGATTGTGGCCAACGACCCCTTCAGCATTGGTTATATTTCGCTCGGCCTTGTTAACGAAAGGGTCAAGGCCGTTCGGCTCGATGGAGTGGAAGCGAGCGTTGAGAATATTGAGGACAAAAAATACCGACTCGTCCGACCTTTTCTTTTTGTAACTTCAGGTCCGCCCGGACCGGGAGTGAGGGATTTTCTCAACTTTGTTCTCTCCCGCGAAGGCCAAGAGCTTATCGAGGAAGAAGGCTTGATTCCAGTATACAAGGAATAGGACAGGATGACCAGCCTGGAGAGGAAAGAGAGCCTCATCCGCATCACCCTGCTCCTCGTTGCCTTCTCCGCTGTCTCTGTGCTCGTCATGATCACCTTTTTTATCTTCGGGGAAGGAACGCCGATCATGTTAAGGTACGGGCTCAAGAAATTCCTCTTCAACCTGGACTGGTTCCCCACTCAAGGGAGTTATGGACTCTTGCCCATGATCGTGGGGTCGATTCTTGTCACAAGCGGGGCTTTGATGATCGGCGTTCCTTTTGGGCTCGCCGGCGCGGTTTTTCTCACCGAGTTCTCTTCCAAAAAGATGCGCCGCATCATCAAGCCCGTCATTGAACTGCTCGCCGGCATCCCCTCCGTGGTTTACGGCTTTATGGGTGTTGTCGTCCTCGTGCCCTTCATTCGTGAAACATTCGGCGGGCCCGGCCTTTCTGTCCTCGCTGCCTCTATCATCCTCGGCATCATGATCCTGCCGACAATCATCAGCATCTCCATCGACTCTCTGGAAGCGGTCCCTCCTTCCTATCGGGAGGGTTCCATCGCCCTGGGAGCGACTCGATGGCAGACAACCCGAATGGTCATGTTTCCCGCGGCTCGCTCAGGCATCCTGGCCAGCATCATCCTGGGGATGGGGAGGGCCATTGGCGAGACGATGGCCGTCATCATGATTGCCGGGAACGCTATCGCCATCCCTCGCACGCCACTTGAACCGGTGCGAACGCTGACTTCGAACATCGCTCTGGAGATGGCCTACGCCAGCGGTGAACATCGGGAAGCTCTGTTCGCCACCGGTGTCATCCTTTTCCTCATCATTATGGTGCTTAACACCGCCGCCAACCTGACATCGAGAAAGAGGGGAAGATAGACGTGCGCCTTGATCGCCGGACGGAACAGAAGTTGGTCCAAAGCGGACTCTGGTTTTTTACGGCCTTAACCATCTTCATTCTTATCTTCATCATCTTTTTCATCCTGAAAAACGGTCTGCCCGTCCTCAGCTTCAAGTTTTTTTTCACCAATCCACGGGAAATGGGGAGAACAGGGGGGATATTCTCGACCATTGTCGGAACTGCAGCCCTCGTCGTTATGGCTATCCTCATCGCCACGCCGTTCGGCCTCGGCACAGCCATCTATCTCACTGAGTACACAAGAGAAAACGTGGTCACCCGGATTATCCGTTTTGGCGCGGAATGCTTGGCCGGCATTCCCTCCATCATCTTCGGGCTTTTCGGGTTCATCCTCTTTGTGACCAAGCTGAAATTTGGCTGGTCGATTCTTAGCGGTGGCTTGACCCTCGCTTTCATGGTCCTTCCGACCATCATTCGGACGAGCGAGGAGGCCATCAAGGCCGTCCCTTGGGCGTACCGGGAAGTGAGCTATTCCCTCGGGAGCACGAGGTGGCAGACAGTGACACGCGTTGTTCTGCCCTCGGCCCTGCCGGGAATTGTTACGGGGGTCATCCTCAGCATCGGCCGGAGTATCGGCGAGACGGCGGCGGTCATTTTTACAGCCGGAAGCGCTCTGCGGCTGCCCACCTCCATCTACTCTTCTTCGCGGACGATGTCCGTTCACTTCTATATCCTGGCGCGGGAAGGCATCTCGATGCCCCATGCTTATGGCACAGCGGCTGTTCTCATCTTGGCCATTCTGGTCATTAACCTCTTGACGTATTTTTTGATGAGCCGGTTCATGAGAAAATATTGTTAGAGGAGAGGAAATGGTGCCGTCGTTGGCCATTCGAGCGCAAGGCTTCAGCCATTATTTTGGGGCCAAACAAACCTTGAAAAATATCAATCTTGAGGTTCGCCAGAATGAAATTTTGGGGATTATTGGACCGGCTGGAAGCGGCAAATCCACTTTCCTTCGCTCTCTCAACAGGCTGAATGACCTTGTCCCCGGCTCAAGGGTGGAGGGGTTGCTGGAGGTGGAAGGCAGGAATATTTATGAGCCCGGGATAAGCGTCACAGAGCTCCGCCGCCGATTGGGCATGGTTTTTGCTCTGCCCGTGCCTCTTCCCCGGTCGGTTTTCGAGAACGTTGCCTTCGGCGCGCGAATGGCTGGAGTCAAGGATGAAGAGGAGCTGACCCGGCTCGTCACCGATGCCCTGAAAAAAACGGCTCTCTGGGACGAAGTCGTGACCAGGCTGGAAACGAGCGCTCTCAAGCTCTCCGGTGGGCAGCAGCAGCGGCTCTGTATTGCCCGCATCCTCGCTCTCAAGCCGCGCTTCATTCTCCTCGATGAGCCGACTTCAGGCCTTGACCCTGTGTCGACGATGAAAATCGAGGAGACCCTCCGCGAGCTCAAGAAAGAATATACGATTATCCTGGTCACGAATAACACGAAACAGGCAGCGCGTGTGGCTGACAGGACGGCGTTTTTTCTCAACGGCGAGCTCATCGAGGTCGATGAGACGGTGACCATTTTTTCTGCCCCCTCCGACCCCCGGACGAACGATTTCATCAGGGGTAGGTTCGGTTGAGCGTTAGGCTATGAGCATCATCGAAGTCAGGAACTTATCCGTTTTTTATGGGAATTTTCAGGCCCTTAAGGACATTCATCTCAACATTGAAGAAAGGAAGATCACAGCGCTCATCGGCCCTTCTGGATGTGGCAAGACGACTTTTCTTCGCTGCCTGAACCGGATGAACGACTTTGTCGAGGGCGCGCGGGTCAAGGGTCAAGTCTTCTTCGACGGAATTGATATCTACGGCCAAGGAATCGACCTCCTGGAGTTGCGACGGAAAGTGGGGATGGTTTTTCAGAGGCCCAATCCATTCCCGCTGAGCATCTACGACAATGTGATTTACGGACTTCGCGTTCACGGCGTGCGCGACCGGGCGCTCATCCAGGAAAGGCTGCGCTGGAGCCTGGAGGCAGTCCACCTCTGGGCGGAACTGAAGGACGAGCTCGACCGCAGCGCCCTCACTCTTTCTGGGGAGCAGCAGCAGCGGCTGTGTATCGCCCGACTGATTGCCGTTGAGCCAGAAATCCTGCTCATGGACGAGCCCTGCTCGGCTCTCGACATGATGGCTACAGAGAACATCGAAAGCCTGATGCGCGAGCTCAAGAAAAAATACACCATCGTCATTGTCACGCACAACATGCAACAGGCGGCTCGCGTCTCCGATTATGCCGGTTATTTTCTTCTGGGGGAGCTGGTCGAATTCGGGGAAACGCTTCAAGTCTTCACCGCTCCTCGCGACCGCCGGACAGAGGACTACATCACCGGCCGGTATGGATGAGCTCCTCTATTCCGGAGGTGGCAGAAGAGAATGGCCGTGAGAAATGGTTCCGCTGAAAAGCTAAGAAGCCGGAAGTCCCATAAATCATGAGGAAAATGGAATCGGCGTTTGGGGGCCATGTTGAACATTTCCGTAGAAAAATTTTAGTTGACGTGTTAAACTCTGACCAGAGCGTGGAAGCTTGGAAAAGCAAGGGAGAGAGAATATGCGCCTAAGGATTTTTCTCATCTGTCTTGCTTGTCTTTTTTCTTTTTCCCGTTGCCTGATCGTCGTCGAGAGTCCCCCTTTTGGCCAGGAGCAATGGGTCCCCGGGGCGACCTTTGAAAGAGGCCTGCCTATGAAAAAGGGTGAAGAAATTTCCCTGGAGAACGCCCGGGGAGACATCGAGGTTGAGGGATGGGACGAAGAAAGGCTCGAAGTTCGAGCCGAGGCAAGGGAAGGGACTTTTCCGTCCCGTCGTCTTCGCTTCTATTCGTGGAGGCAGGCCGAACTCAATATCGAGGTGGCCCGCCAAGACGGAAGAATCCAGATCAAAACCGAACCCGACGTTCAAAAAAATATCTCCCGCTCTGTCCACTATGTTCTTCACGTCCCCCGTTCTGTTCATCTTCGAAGCGTGCGCAACGGGAGCGGTCATATCCGCGTCCGGGATATCTATGGCAGCGTCGTCATTGAGGCCGAAGAAGGAAATGTCACAGTCGAAAATTTCTCGGGGACCCTGGATATCGAGCTCGGCCAGGGCGACATCGAGGCTGAGGTTCTGGACATTCGTCCGGAGGATGAAATCCGCATGGTCACGGGGAGAGGCGACATCTCTCTGGCCATTGAGCCTCAAGCCCGGGTCGATATGGAGTTGAGCGCGCCCAATGGGAGCGTGATCAGCGATTTTGACCTGAGTTCAGAGCGCGAGCCAGGAGCGAAGGCCCGTGTTTTCCTGAGCGCCCGCTACGGAGATATCCGGGTCAAGAAAGGGAACGGGAATAGAATCTAACAAGGAAGGCTCAAAATGGAAGAAAACCGAAAAGTCGTTCAGACGGCTGTCGGCATCCTTCTTTTCTTGATTGTCGTCGCTGTTCTTTTTTATTTCCTCATTTACAGGAAAGGAGGACAGCCGGTGCCGGAGGCGATGGAAAAACCGCCAGCCCCGGCCGAAGAGCCGGCCTTGGCCGAAGAAAAGCCGTTTCCGACAAAGCCTCCGGTCGTGCTCGACCAGAGCGATGACCTCGTCCGTCAGCTGGCGGCTGAGCTCTCCTCGCATCCCCGCTTGGGCCTCTGGTTGAGAAGTAAGGATATCATTCGCCGCTTCACGGCGGCGGTGGATAACGTGGCTAACGGCTTGAGTCCCCGCGCCCACATTGACTTTTTTGTCCCTGCCCGAGAATTCCAAGTCATCCAGCGCGGTGATTCTTTCTATGCTGACCCGCAGGGGTTCAGCCGTTATGATGCTGTCGTGGATGTCTTCGTTTCCTTGGATAGTCGAAAGAGCGTTCAACTTTTCCGGAGTCTTAAGCCTCTTTTTCAAGAAGCCTACCGCGACCTCGGCTATCCTAACCAGGACTTCGAGGATGCAATTTTTCGGGCCATCGATGAACTTCTCCGGACGCCCATCGTCGAGGGAGAGGTCAGGCTGGAGAAAGCTGTCCTCAACTACGTCATGGCGGACCCTGTTCTGGAAGGACTGAGCGATGCTCAGAAACATCTTCTCCGGATGGGGCCGGAGAATGTCGGAGCTGTCCAGGCCAAGTTGAGGGAAATGGCGGTGGCGCTCGGCATTCCCGAATCCCGCTTGCCGCGGCAACGAATCTACCGGCCCCAGTCCTAAAAAAGAGAAGCTTCAAGCTCTACCCGGTTTCCGTTTTGGGGCCCCAACGAAAGGGTTCGGGCAAGCTGAAATCAGGCAGGAGACGGCTCTCGGGGCTGAAAATTTCCGGCTGGACAAAGACCTCATCAAACTCGAGTTCCTCAGCGCGCCGGAGGACCGTCCGGTATTCGTCCGCACTAACGGTCCTTTGGAGCTCAGGTGGAGCTTGGAAGCAGGGATAGAATTGACTCATCAGGCTGAGGCACAACTCCGTGGCCAAGCTCTTGTGCAGCCATTCCAGGATGTGAAGAGAATCCTCAACCCAGCCAGGCAGCACGAGGTGCCTGATGATCGTTCCTTCCCGCGCTATTTCTTTTTCGTCGACGATGAGGCGGGGTTTCTGGCGGTACATTTCTTGAATTGCTCGGCTGGCGTACTTGAAGTAGTCAGGCGCCGAGGAGTATTTCCCGGCGGGAAGGGAGGAGAAATACTTCAAATCAGGGAGATAGATGTCGATAATTCCCTGGAGATGCTGGAGAATTTCAGCCTTCTCATAGCCGTTAGAGTTCCAGACAAGGGGAATCGCCAGCCCGCCGCTCAAAGCGAGGCGAAGGGCTCGAAGAATGGGGAGGAGGAGATGGGTAGGAGAGACGAGGTTGACGTTCAAAGCTCCCTCTTCCTGAAGCCTCAACATCATCCGGGCCAGCTCTTCGTCGGTCACTACTTTCCCCTGGCCGAGCCAGCTCAATTGGTAATTCTGGCAGAAGGAGCATTTAAGGTTACAACCAGTGAAAAAAATAGTTCCAGAACCATGCCTCCGTTCTTCCTGTGCTCCTTCTTCTTGGGCACAATCGGCGATGCCGCTAAGGGCGGGTTCTTCTCCATGATGGAGAAGAGCATGGGAAACGATGGCCAGCTTTCCGCTCCCGCAGAACCCCTTTTCTCCCGCCGTCCTGTCCACACCGCACTCGCGAGGGCAGAGGTGGCATTCCTTCTCGTGGCCAGAAAGCCTACCAAGCGCCTGTTCGATTTTTCTTATTTTTTCTATCGATTCCATAGCTTTGCTAAATATTTTAACACAGGATTGCTATTCTTTGCTCCCGGGAGTGGGAGGCCGCCTTTGGGATTTTTTTGTCGTCAAATCTCTTTATTGCCTTTTGCCAATCCTGGAGGCCCAAGAAAATTCCATGTCATTCGAAAGAACAGACGAAATAAAGGTGACGGTCTCCGGTAGCGGTTCGTTGAGCTAATTTGACAAGGTGTCGAGAGCGCCTGATGGGTGGCCTGGTTGAGGTGCGAACTGTGCCACCACCCATCGGGTGCTTTGATCGGCAATTTCAGAAGGTGACATTTTTCTTGACACAGCGCCGTCGAGTGGTTTAATTATGGGAAACTTGCGTCGAGAAAAAGAAGATGGATTTTATCGCGAAGCTCTGGGATATTGTCGTTCATCTGGACAAGCACCTCAGCACCCTGATCCAGCAATACGGGCTCTGGACCTATCTCATCCTTTTTCTTGTCATCTTCTGCGAAACGGGTTTTGTCGTCACACCCTTTCTTCCTGGCGATTCGCTCCTCTTTGCGGCCGGGACTTTTGCGGCTATCAAGGCGCTCCACGTGGGATGGCTATTTGTCCTCCTCAGCGCCGCCGCCATTCTCGGTGACACAGTCAACTATTGGATCGGTCACTTTATCGGACCCAAAGTTTTCCACAAGGAAAAGGCTCGCTTTTTCAAGAAGGAGTACCTGGACAGGACCCACCGTTTTTACGAAAAGTACGGAGCAGAGACCATCATCATCGCCCGCTTCGTGCCCATCGTCCGGACGTTTGCCCCGTTTGTGGCTGGAATAGGCAGGATGAGCTACTGGAAATTCATCAGCTACAACGTCATCGGCGGAATCGGCTGGGTGGCTATTTTCGTTTTCGGGGGCTATTTTTTTGGCCACATCCCCTTCATCAAGAAAAATTTTAGCCTGGTCATAGTCCTCATCATCCTGATGTCCCTCTTGCCCGGCTTCATCGAGTTCCTCCGCCATCGACGGGCGAAGGGTCAGGGCAAATCTTGAACAACCTTGCGCAGGGCAGGAAAACGGAGGGCTCGGTAATCCGTGAGGTCCGTATGGAGGGGAGTGATGGAAATGAAGCCTTTCGCCACAGCCCAGATGTCGCTCGTTTTGTCGCCCGAGGAAGTGGGATTGCCGGCGCCGATCCAATAATAAACGTTCTCTCGGGGGTCTTTTTTTTCGATGATTTCTGGGTTATACCGCTTCTCGCCCAGCTTGGTGAGCCGGACTCCCCGGATGGGGAGAGGGGGGATGTTGATGTTCAGCGTCACCCCAGGGGGGAATTTTTCCCTGATCAGGCGTTTAGCCAGCCTCGTTACAAACTCGGCTGCCCAATCAAAGGGAAAGCGACCCGCTTCATCGGAAAGGACTGAAACAGCCACCGAGGGAGTGCCCAGAAAAGTCCCCTGGAGTGCCGCCGCGACTGTGCCGGAATAAGAAATGTCCTGTTGGCCAAGGTTGGGGCCGCGGTTGAGGCCGGAGATGAGGAGGTCGGGAGGCCGGGGGAGGATTTTCTTGAAGGCCAAATAGACGCAGTCGGCGGGCGTACCATCGACGGCAAAGACATGGCGGCTGATTTTTTCCACCCGGAGGGGACGGCGTAATGTTAGAGACAGGGAGGTGGCACTCCTTTCCCTGTCGGGGGCGACGATGGTGCAAGTTCCCACGCGGCGCAACTTTCGGCGCAGCAGCTGGATCCCTTCGGCCAAAAAACCGTCATCATTGGTGAGAAGGAAAAGGGGCTGGGCGGGCATCTTCAGGATCGGACCATGATGAGTATCATCTTGAACTTTTGAGCTGCCTCGACCGCATGGGGAACGTTGGCGGGCATGAGAATCATCTCGCCCTGGCTCACGCGGTGCGTTTGCCCGCCGATGGAAACCTTTGCTTCCCCATCCAGGACAACAACGAGGGCGTCAAAGGGAGCGGTGTGTTCGCTCAACTGCTGGCCTTTGTCGAAGGCAAAAAGCGTGATGGTTCCAGCTGGGCGGCTCAAGATTTCTCGGCTGACAATCGCCCCCGTTTGGTAATCGACCAGGGAAATCAAAGGCTGAGGGCAGTCCAGAGCTTGGCTTCGACCTTTTTGTTTTTTTGAGGGGCTCACTTTTTTCTCCATCCGGGCTCCCTATTGTGGAGGCTCTTTATTTGTTCACACGAAACGGGCCGTGGAAGAGGAAATACATTTTAATTCCCCGGCTCATGAAATCCGCCTTCAGATGGGAGAATGGTCGGGACGGGCGGATTTGAACCGCCGACCCCACGCACCCCAAGCGTGTGCGCTACCAGACTGCGCCACGTCCCGAAACGGAAAGTTATTATACCAGAAAACAGCGTTAACGCTATAGCTTTATAGCTTGCCCGGTTTTTTCTCGAGCGAGGAGGCAATTTCCTGGAGCTGCTCGCGAACATGAAAGAGGAGCTTCTTGAGCTTGTCCGGATGGACGGGCTCCATCGATTTATCGCCGAATTCCTCCTCGATTCGCCTCTTGGCCCCGGCCAGGGTGAGCTTCTCGTCAACGAGGAGTTCTTTCAGCCGAAGGATGATATCCAGGTCTTTGGGACGGAAGATTTTCTGGCCGCTGCCTGTCTGCCCGGCGTGGAGGAAAGGAAATTCTCGCTCCCACCTCTCGATCACCTTGGCTTCGAGGCCGGAGATGCGGCTCACTTCCTCGAGCCGGTAGAACAGCTTATCTGGCTTTGTTTCGCCCTTCGTCCTCTCCGTCACGAGACTTTCCTTGCCCACGCTCAATGCTGGGATAACATTATCACGTCTTCGGCGGAGCGTCAAGCCAGCCCGATCCAATTTGCGGCCAAAGCACCCGACGGGTTCTGTCGTCGCTTACCCCCAGTGAGGCTCGGGGTTGGGATTGCGAAGCCCGCTCGTTTCCCCAGCGAGGAAACTCGCTCCGACTCAGCCTTCGCTCTTCTCTCGCTTGGCTCGAGAAACCATGCCCGCTCAGGCTTCGACGGGCTTTCTCACCCAAGCTCCTCGCCTGTTCCCCAGGGCATCAAACGCTCCGGTCGGCGTTCCAAGACGCTATCGGGGGTTTGTTTTTTATATATTAACCTCCCCTACCCCTCTCCGCGAAAGAGGCCCCCAGGAATTCTTTCTTAGCCATTAAATCCCCCTACCCCCTTTGAACAATCAAAGGGGGCCTGAGGAAAGGTGGGCGTCTTTCGAGCAGGCCGGAGGGGAAAAATGGTTAGCGTCTCGGGTAAGGTCGGCCCCAAGACCACGCCACCCCTTGGGTGCACTCGCTATGGTGATAATTTGCTACAAGATCACGCACTTTTGCTTGACGATGATTCTCTATTGGGAAATTTAAGGTAGAGGGTGCGTTGGTGAGGAATTCTTCAATCTGCTATAATTTAAAAAAAGGGCTGCTCATGCAAAAAAAGGAAGCTCACACGCCGCTGGCGGAGAGGATGAGACCCCACTCCTTTGACCATTTTTATGGCCAGGAGCATCTTCTGGGGCCGGGCAAAATCCTGTCCGAGCTCATCGAGAGCGGGCACCTGGTGTCTTTAATTTTCTGGGGGCCGCCCGGTTCTGGAAAGACGAGCCTGGGCATGATGCTCGCCCGGCATTTCGATTTGCCCTGTTTATTCTTTTCTGCTGCCCTGGCCGGGATTAAGGAAGTCAAAGAAGTCATGGCCAAGGCTGAAAGCCACAAGAAGATGTACGGGAAGCCGAGCATCATCTTCATCGACGAAATCCACCGCTTCAACAAGGCCCAGCAAGGAGCTTTTCTTCCCTATGTGGAAAGGGGAGATATCATCCTCTTCGGGTCGACCACAGAGAACCCCTCGTTTGAGGTCATCGCGCCGCTCCTGTCCCGGACGCGTGTCCTCATCCTCAACCCACTCTCGGACGAGGCGCTTTCCCGAATCCTCGAGGAGGCACTGACGGATAAAGATCGGGGGCTGGGGAATCTTGGGTTGGAGCTCGACAGCCAGGCCAAGCAGTTGATCACGGATTATGCTAACGGCGATGCCCGGCGAGCCCTCAACACCCTGGAAATCGCGGCCAGCCTGGCCCACAGTGGCCGTATCGGCGTCGCTGAGGTTCAGGAGGCTCTGCAGAAGCGGACCCTTCTTTATGATAAGAGCGGGGAGGAGCATTTTAACCTCATCTCGGCTCTCCACAAAAGCCTCCGCAATAGCGATGCCGATGCTTCCCTTTATTGGCTCGCCCGGATGCTTGCGGCGGGGGAGGACCCTCTCTACATCGCCCGACGCCTTGTCCGGTTCGCCAGCGAAGACATCGGGCTGGCTGACCCTCAGGCCCTTCATATCGCCTTGATGGCCAAGGAGGCATATGATTTCCTCGGTACACCCGAAGGAGAGCTGGCTCTGGCCGAGGCAGTCATCTATCTCGCTTCAGCCCCCAAGAGCAATCGCTCCTATCTGGCTCTCTCGCGGGCCATGAAAGATGTCGAGGAAAGCCCGCATGAGCCTGTTCCCCTTCACCTCCGCAATCCCGTCACCCGGCTGATGAAAGAAGTCGGTTATGGAAAAGATTATGCCTACGCTCATGACTTCGAACTCGCGACGACGGATATGGAGACCTTTCCTGAAAGACTCAAGGGCCGCAAATACTACACGCCGGCTGAGGTCGGGCTGGAAAGAGAAATCAAGAAGCGCCTTGACTGGTGGCAAAAGGTCAAAGACAGGATGCGGGCCGAGAAGAAACCTTAGCGGCAGCTCAGCGCTCTTCCTCCTTTTCCTTGAGCAGATAGTAGATTTCCCAACTGATGTCGTCGGCTAAGCAGCCGAGGCAAGAAGTTTTTGTCGTCGCCAGTTCGCCATCGGAGATTTTATCCTTGAGGATTTTTTTTACTCTCTTCCGGATTTTATAAAGGAGGATGTAATTGACCATCCGCAAATCCCCTGGCGCATGATACCAAGTTTAATGTCGACTGTAAAGCCGGGCGCCAGACGGTCATTCCGGGGCCCCGATTGAGGTAAAGGGAGGAACATGCTACGATAAGGGGTCCCTGATGATGCGAAATGCGCCTGTGGCCGCGGTTGGAGTCCTCATGTCCCTTGTTTCTTCTTGTTCCTTATTCCTTATGCGAGAGAGGGGGGCGCCGGCAAGGTTAGATTTTCGCCTGGCGGAGAAAAAGCGCGTCATCTACGATGGAAGAATCGTTGGGCCCGTCCGCCGGCAGGGAAGCCGCCTCTATTGGGTTACGGATAAAAAGAAGCTGTATTGTTTTGATGTTCAAAACGAAAACCCCATCTGGACCTATGAAGGGAAGGCCGCTTTTGATTCTCCGCCCGTTATCGGCCGGGAATCGGTTTTTCTTTTGGACCAGGAAGGATATGTCCATGCCGTGGACGGCTTGGGTCAGCTTCTCTGGAAAATTGGACTCGAGAATGTCACTCCGCTCAGCTTGAGTCTGGCCCTCAACCTTCTTCTTGTGGGCACTGAGGGGGAAGGCATCCTCGCCGTTGATCCGGTCTCAGGCCGGCAGCTGTGGCGTGTCCGGGCCGAGGGTTCTTTTCAGGCTGGGGCGGTTTCTTGGGGCAACAGTATCATTTGCAGCAGCCAGGAAGGCCAAATCTCCATTCTCAGCCCGCAGGGTCGTGTGCTTAAGACCCTGGCAATGGAGAATCCCATTTCCAACACTCCTCTCGTTGATGAGGGCCGACTTTATGTAGGCACGGCGGATGGCTATTTTCATTGTCTTGACTTGAAACGGGGAAATAGAAAATGGCGCGTTGACGTTAGAGGAAAAATCCTTGCCCCACCCCGGGCCGATGAAAAGCGCGTTTTCCTTTCGGCTGCCAACTGTGTCCTCTACTGCCTGAACAAAAGAAACGGCCATCTCTTGTGGTGGCGGGCGCTTCCCTCGCGCAGCTATCACGAGCCAGAGTTTACTGATGGACAAATCCTCATCTCATCCTCATCTTCCACTATTCTCTGCTTGGACCGAAAAACAGGCGAGGAGGTTGGCACCTTCGAGGGCAGCTCGGAAGTAAGGTCCAACCTTATCTGGCTAGAGGGGTTTTTGCTCCTCCATTTATATGACCCTCAAAGAGAAAAGGGAAGCCTTGTCTTCCTTGAGGGGAAAGAAAAAGCCCATTCAAGCCTTGCTCGAGGGAGCGAGGAGTAAGACTTGAAGGATCGTTCATAAAGGAGCAGAAAAAATGACCAGAGAAGAGGCGCTTGAGCTTGTCCGACAGCATCTCAAGAACAGGAACCTGGTTAAGCACTGTCTGGCTGTCGAAGCTTGCATGCGGGCTGTAGCGCGCCGACTTGGCCAGGATGAAGAGAGATGGGGGCTGGCTGGAGTCCTCCACGACCTCGATTACGAGCTGACCGAGAAGAGCCCGGAGCTCCACACGAGCGAGACCGTCCGCATCCTTCAGGGGCATGGTGTTGAGCCCCAGATTGTCCACGCCATCCAGGCTCACGCGGCCAAAGTTCCCTGCGAAAGCCCCATGGATTGGGCCATCTTTTCCATCGACCCTTTGACCGGGCTCATCATCGCCGCCACGCTGATGCATCCGTCACGCCAGCTTAAGAATGTTGACCTCGACTTTGTCAAGAGGCGGTACAAGGAAAAGAGCTTCGCTCGGGGGGCCAAGCGAGAGGAGATTGAGGAATGCCGGAACATCGGCCTGGAGCTCGATGAGTTCATCGGCATCTGCCTCGCCGCCATGCAGGGGATCGCTGCCGACTTAGGGCTGTGATCGCGGGAAGCGGAGAGGTCGCCGTGGGGCGAACCTAAAACAATTTAACCTTAAAACCGACCTCGAAAGTCCGGGCCGGGCAGGGGAAGCCAGGTTCAGTGAAGCAGTCCTGGTTGAGAAGGTTGGTTGCCTTAATAAAGACTTCAAAACCTGAGAATATGCCCGCCACCACTCCCGCCAGGTCAAAGTATCCGGGAATGGTAAGGAGAGACCCACTGCCCACATCAAACCAGGTGGAGGAAGAAGCCAGCCGGCCGGTGAAGGTCGCTCTGAGCTTGGAGGCGAGAAGCAGGCTGAAGTCAAAAGAGAGGTTGTGCCCGGGCAGGGCGTCGAGCGGACGCTTTTCAGTCCGATTTCTGTGGCGGAGATAGGTATAGCTTAGGCTTGCCTGGAAAGAGGCTGAGGAATTGACGGCCAGGATTTCAAGCCCATCGATGGAAGCGCGGCTGACGTTGTAAAAGAGGCGGCTGCCGTCGGGGAGCCTGAGGCTCTCGATCATGCCCTCGAGTCGGTTGAAAAAGATGGCGCCCGAAAGGGTGAGAAGGGTGCCCTGCCGCGTGAAGCCAAGTTCCCAGAGGTGGCCAGCCTCAGGAGTTAAATGGGGATTGCCGAAGGAAGGGGCGTAAAGGGAACGCATGGAGGGAAATCGCGATTTTCGGGAAAAGGAGAAGTGGATTTCCCAGCTCTCCTCGGGCGAAAATTTAAGGCCGACCAGAGGGCTTATTCTGAAGGTGGAAGAGCCTTCATGCTTGCGGAGATGCTCGAGGCTTGCCCCGGCGATGAGAAGCCAGCTCGGGGAAAGGAAGAGGTAATCCTCACCAGCCATCGCCAGGACCCGCTGACGATAAACCTGCCAGCTGGCCCCCCGGTCGTCCTGCGTCCGCGCGATTTCGTGCTGGAGAGTCAAGCTCGTTTTGACCGTGTGACCCGGGCCGAGGGGGATATCGAGGAGAGAAAAGAGGCCGTGGACGGCGTTGTCGAAGGTGCTTTGGAAAGCCAGGTGCTTCATGCTTCCATCCGTGTAGGAGTCGAGGACGTTCTCATAAGCAATGGTATAGGCGCGAAAGCGAAGAGTCGTTTCATCGCCCAGGGAGGTAAAGCCGCCCGCGCTCAGCATGACTCTATCCCAGTTCTTGAATCGCCAGTACCGTGGCCGGACTGAGGTTAGGGAGGGGGGGAGCCCAAAGGAGGAGCTGAAGAGGCTCCCTTGGATGAGGACTTCTGTATCGTGAGTCGGAGTGTAGAAGAGCTTGGCGTTGAAGCTCAGGCGGCGATAATCGCTGTTTTCTCTACTTAATCTATTGTTTCCATCGGAATAGTAGAATTTGGCCGAGTCCTGGAAAAGAAAGCTGGTCGAGGCGGCGAGCTTTTTCCAGCTTTGGCTGGCCAGGAAGCCGAGGCTACGGGACCGATTCTCGCCATAGGTGGCGTGGAAAGTGAGCTCCGGGTCAGGCGATGGGCGACGACTGATGACGTTGACGATCCCGCCCAGGGTGTTGGGTCCGTAAAGAACCGAAGCCGGGCCCCTTGTTATCTGGATGGACTGGACCGAAGCCACCTCGATCGTCTTTAAATCAAAGCTGCCAAAGAAGGGCTCCGACGAAGGAACTCCATCGAGAAAAAGAGCGATCCGGCGGGAATCCATCCCCCTCAGTTTGAGCGTGAACTCGTTCTTTTCGCCAAAGCTGACATAAACTCCTGGCGCCGTCTTGACAGCTTCCGCAAGGTCCTTCAGCCGCCTCCTCTCGAGAACTCCGCTTTCGATGATGGTCACCGAGGAAACCAGCGTCTCCCGAGGTCGCTCGCCAGTGACAATGATTTCCTCTGTTATCGGGGGAGCTTTTTCTGGCTGTTCTTTCCTGGTTTTTTCTTCCTGGGAAAAGAGGGGCAAAACGAGGCTGAGGCAAAGACAGGAGAGAAAGCGGAAGCTCGCACTTTTCTCCTTTATTGGCCAGAAAGCTTTGCCTTTCTCCATGGGATTCCTTGGTCGACCTTTCCTCATACTTTACCAGAAGAGAAAAGACCTGTGAATGGCAAGAATGGACCCCAAATTTACCCACAGGGAGTTCTGGCAAACGAAAGTGCTTGACAATGGATAACAAAAACATGAGCGCGAGTGCACCCGATGGATGGCCTGTGCGGAAGCCGACCCGAGCGGGCTTCGCCATCCCAACCCCGAGCCTCCACACGCACTTTCCCGATGTTAAATTTCAGGCCCATGAATCCCCCTTGGAGAATTGGGGGAAACAGGCGAGGGGCTGGGGTGAGAAAGCCCGTCGAAGCCTGAGCGAGCATGGTTTCTCGAGCGAAGCGAGAGAAGAGCGAAGGCTGAGTCGGAGCGAGTTTCCTCGCTGGGGAAACGAGCGTGCTTCGCCATCCCAACCCCGAGCCTGGCCGGGGGTGAACCACGACAGAACCAGTCGGGTGCTTTGATCGGCAATTTCGGGGACCCTGAATAGCTTAATTCTGGGGCCGACTTTATGTATAATAGAGGGCCAAGAATTTATCCATTTTTATCCTGCCCATTGAGAAAGGAGGACATCATGATCAATGCGCTGACAAGAGTGCCCCCACCGGCTAACGAGCCTGTCCTAAGCTACGCGCCAGGAACGCCAGAGCGGAAGGCACTCAAGGACCAGCTCAACAAAATGCTCAATGAAGAAATCGAAATCCCGCTTATCATCGGCGGCAAGGAGGTGAGGACAGGCGACCTCGGGGATTGTCGTTGCCCCCATGACCACCGCCATCGGCTCGGCCGCTACCACAAGGCGGGAGCCAAAGAAGTGGACATGGCCGTCGCCGCCGCCAAAGCTTCGTGGCGGGATTGGTCGGAGATGGACTGGATGTCGCGAGCAGCCGTGTTTTTGAGGGCAGCTGAGCTTCTGGCGACCAAGTATCGATTCATCCTCAATGCCGCGACCATGCTTGGCCAGTCCAAGACCGCCCACCAGGCTGAAATCGATTCTGCCTGTGAGCTCATCGATTTTTATCGTTTCAACCCCTATTACATGACCCAAATCTACACCCAGCAGCCCGACTCAGCGCCTGGCACCTGGAATTATATGGAGTACCGGGCCCTGGAGGGTTTTGTTTTTGCCGTGACGCCCTTCAACTTCACTTCGATCGCCGGCAACCTGCCTACCTCGCCGGCCATGATGGGCAATACCGTCCTCTGGAAGCCAGCTTCCTCGGCCGTCTATTCCGCTTATTACCTTACCCTTCTCTGGAGGGAAGCCGGCCTTCCTGACGGGGTGATCAACTTCATCCCTGGTTCGGGCCGTTTCGTCGGCGACCCCGTGCTGGAGAAGCCCGATTTGGCCGGCGTCCATTTCACGGGGAGCACGGCCGTCTTCCAGGGAATGTGGAAAACGATCGGCGCCAACATCATGCATTATCGGAATTACCCGCGGATTGTCGGCGAGACGGGCGGCAAGGATTTTGTCTTCGTCCATGCTTCGGCTGATGTCGAGGTCGTTGTCACAGCGCTCCTGCGCGGCGCCTTTGAATACCAGGGCCAAAAATGTTCAGCCGCCAGCCGGGCTTATATCCCCGACAATCTCTGGCCAGCCGTCAAAACGCGGTTGCTCGATGAGTTGCGGACGATCAAGATGGGTGACATCACCGACTTCTCGAACTTCATGGGCGCGGTGATCGATGAAGCGGCCTTCACGAGCATCGTCGAATACATCGACTATGCCAAGAAATCCGGGGAGGCGGAGATACTGAGCGGCGGCGGCTACGATAAGTCCAAGGGATACTTCATTGAACCGACAGTGGTTAGGGTTACAAACCCCAGGCACAAGCTCATGGAGGAGGAGATTTTCGGGCCAGTCCTGACGGTTTTTATTTACCCGGCCGCTGATTATACCGCTACCCTTCGACTTTGCGATTCGACATCCCCTTACGGCCTGACGGGAAGCATTATGGCTCTGGATAGGCAGGCCATCCGGGAAGCAATGGCGGTGCTCCGGCATGCCGCCGGAAACTTCTACATCAATGACAAGCCCACGGGCGCTGTGGTCGGACAGCAGCCTTTTGGCGGAGCCCGCGGCTCGGGCACCAACGACAAGGCTGGTTCCTACCTTAACCTCCTTCGCTGGACGAGCGCCCGGGCCATCAAGGAGAACTTAAACCCGCCGCGCCATTACCGCTATCCTTTCCTGGCGGAGAAATAGGTGAAGGCGGAGGAGAAGATGAGGGAGAAAGCGATGAAAAGTTTGCTCGAAAAACTGGAGTTGAAAAGCAAGAATATCGGAGCGTGCGCCGGGCCGGACGCGTGGTATGAGGACCCCAAAGGCCAGGAGCTTGTCTCCTTCAATCCGACAACCGGCGAGCCCATTGCCACCGTCATCCAGGCCACGGCCTCGACTTATGACCGGGTGATGAACGAGGCCGGCGCGGCCTTCTTGAGATGGCGGATGGTCCCAGCGCCCAAGCGGGGACTCGTCATCCGGGATCTTGGCCAGGTCCTCCGCGAGGTCAAAGAGCCTTTGGGCGAGCTCGTCAGCCTGGAGATGGGGAAAATCAAAGTCGAGGGCTGGGGCGAGGTCCAGGAGATGATCGATATCTGCGATTTCGCGGTCGGGCTCAGCCGCCAGCTTTATGGCTTGACCATGCATTCGGAGCGGCCAGCCCACCGCATGTACGAGCAATGGCATCCCCTGGGTGTTGTCGGCGTCATCACCGCTTTCAATTTTCCCGTAGCCGTCTGGTCCTGGAATGCGGCCATCGCTTCTGTTTGCGGAGACCCTGTCGTTTGGAAGCCTTCCTCGGACACGCCGCTCACGGCCATAGCCGTCCAGCACATCGCCAACCGGGTCATGGCCGACCATGGGCTCAAGGGTATTTTCTGTCTGACCATCGGCTCCGGCGCCACCATCGGCGAGAGGATGATCAACGACTCGAGGCTGCCGCTCATCTCGTTCACGGGTTCGACAAGGATGGGGCGCAGGGTGGCTGAGGTTGTGGCGCGGCGGTTTGGCCGCACCATTCTCGAGCTCGGTGGCAACAACGCCATCATCGTCACCGAGGACGCGGACTTGGATATGGCGGTGAGGGCAATTCTTTTCGGGGCCGTGGGGACGGCCGGTCAGCGCTGCACCTCGACGCGCCGCATTTTCATGCACAAGGCCATAGCCGCGAAACTGACCCAAGGCCTGATCAAAGCCTACCAGCAGGTAAGGATTGGCGATCCCCTCGACGACAGGACGCTCATGGGGCCTCTCGTCACCAAGGCGGCCGTGGAGGACATGATGGCGGCGCTGGAGAAGGCCAAAGAGCAGGGCGGGACCATCCTCTATGGCGGCAAACGCCTTCCCGAGCTGGGCGAGCAGTTTGTCCAGCCCACCCTGGTCAAGATGCCTGCCCAGACCGAGATCGTTCATCAGGAAACCTTTGCTCCGATTCTGTATCTCATGGAGTACGAGGACCTGGACGAGGCCATTCGCCTTCATAACGAAGTCCCCCAGGGCTTGTCGAGCGCCATGTTCACCACGGATTTGCGCCAGGCTGAGAAATTCCTTTCCGCTGAGGGGTCGGACTGCGGAATTGCCAACATCAACATCGGCACTTCCGGCGCAGAAATAGGCGGCGCCTTTGGCGGCGAGAAGGAAACGGGCGGCGGCCGGGAGTCTGGCTCGGATGCCTGGAAGCAATACATGCGCCGCCAAACCAACACCATCAACTGGTCGCGGGAGTTGCCCCTGGCCCAGGGCATCAAGTTTGGTGACGGATGACCAAGCCAGTAACCCTGGCGACACCCATAGAGGAGTTGGTCAGGGAGTTCCCCGAGTCCGTCGGCTTCCTGACTCGGTATGGCATCCGCTGTCTGCGCTGTGGCGAGCCTTTCTGGTGCACTCTGGGAGAACTTCTCGAGGCGGAGGGTATCTCCGAACCAGAAAAGCTCTTAGCCTCTCTCAACGCTTTTCTGGCTGAGCCAAAAAACGCTTGACTATTTTTTCTGAAAAGACGAGAGGAGGTAACCAGGAATGGCCAAGAAGCTTTACCGGTCTTTGAGCAAGAAAATCATGGGCGGCGTTTGCGGTGGCCTGGCTGACTATTTTGACCTCGATGTCTCGCTCGTCCGGCTTATTTTCGTCGCTATCGCCCTGGTGACGGCTATCCTGCCCATGCTGATTTTCTACCTCATCGCCTGGATGATCATCCCGGCGGAGGAGGCAAAAAAGGATTGATGCGTTGACTTCTGGGGTTTTATCGGGTATGTAATAGGCGATTTTGCTCCTCAGCTGGCTGCGGTGAGATGAAGAAGGACGATATTCCATTCCGCCACATCGCCATCGAGGGCGTGCCGCGGTGCCAGAAGAGCAAGTTCGCTCAGCTCCTGGCGCAGTTCATCGGCGGGAAAGTTGTCCTCGACCGGACAGAAAACCCCTACCTCAAGGACTTCTACGACGAGAAAGAAGGTGCGGCCTTCCTGGCCCAGCTGGTTTTTCTGGTCAACCGCTACCACCAGCAGCTCCGGCTTGCCCAGCGGGACTTGTTCGAGGAGAGGGTCATCTGCGATTATCTTTTTGAAAAGGATAAAATCTACGCCTACCAGACGCTCAACGACGACGAGCTCGTTGTCTACGAGAGAATTTACACCATTCTGGCCGAGAGAATCCCCCGGCCGGACCTGACCATCTATCTCCAGATCTCTCTTCCCACGCTCCTGAAGAGGATTGCTCGCGATGGGAGTGCCTGGGAGAAGAACATCTCCGAGAAATACCTGGGCGACCTGGTCGAGGCGTTTGATTACTTTTTCTTCAATTTCCAGACCTCCCCCCTTCTTGTCGTCAAGGCCGATGAGCTCGACTTGACCCGGGAAGAAGAAATTACGGACCTCGTCGATCAGATTAGTCAGATGAAAAAGGGGTCCCTCTATTATGTACCCCAGAGCTTTAGCCCTGGGGATTTGAAGAAGAAATGAGCATGGGTGGAAATAAGACTTTACCTCAATCCCGCGGCTGAGGCGGGATGGGGAGAAAGGAAGGAACATGCCCGAACAAAAATTCTCGCCTGTCACGATCCCCTCACTCCTGGCCAAGAAGAAGAGCCAGGAAAAAATCGTTGCCCTGACGGCTTACGATTTTCCCACTGCCCGCATCGTCGACGAAGCCGGCGTGGACATCATTCTCGTCGGGGATTCATTGGGAATGGTCGTCCTCGGGTACGAGACGACGATCCCGGTGACGATGGAGGAAATGGTCCATCACACCCGGGCCGTCACCCGGGCCGTGCGCCGCGCCCTCGTTGTGGGCGATATGCCCTATTTCTCTTACCATCTGGGGGTTGAGGAAACGATCGCCAACGCTTCGCGGTTCCTCAAGGAAGCGGGAGCCAAAGCCGTGAAAATCGAGGGCGCATCCCGGAAAAGGTTGAGGCTGGTCGAAGCCTTGGTGGAAGCTGAGATCCCGGTCCTCGGTCATGTGGGTTTGACGCCGCAATCGATTTACCGCTTTGGCCAGTATAAAGTCCGGGGGGCTGACCGGGAGGAAGCCAGGCGAATCTTGGCTGACGCCGTCAACCTGGAAAGAGCGGGCGTTTTTGCCGTCATCCTGGAATGCATCCCCTCGACGCTGGCCCGCACCATTACGGCCAGGCTGAAGGTGCCGACTATTGGTATCGGCGCTGGCCCCGACTGCGATGGTCAGATTCTTGTCTTCCATGACCTGGTCGGGTTGTCCAACGGCTACCACCCGAAATTCGTCAAGAAATACGCCGACCTTCAGGCTATCATCCGCCAAGCTGTTCAGACGTATGCGGACGAAGTCAGACGCGGCCTCTATCCGGACGAAGCCCATTCCTATCACCCGGCCAAGATGGGGAGGGGAAGATGAAAATCGTTGTCCTCATCCCAGAAATGAAAGAAGCGGTCAGAGAGATCAAAGCTCGAGCCAAAACAGTCGGGTTTGTTCCGACGATGGGGTTTCTCCATGAGGGCCACCTCAGCCTGGTCAGAGAATGCCGGAAGGCCGCCGACGCCACGGTCGTCAGCATCTTTGTCAACCCCCTTCAGTTCGGGCCGAAAGAGGATTTCAAGGAGTACCCGAGGGACCTTGAGCGGGACGCTCGTTTGCTCGAGGCCGAGGGAGTCGATTTTCTTTTCTACCCTGAAGCCTCCAAGATGTATCCGGGGGGCTTCAAGACGATGGTCGAAGTGCCCGGCCTCCAAGATAAGCTCTGCGGCCGGTCGCGGCCGGGGCATTTCCGGGGCGTGTGTACGGTTGTTCTCAAGCTTTTCCACATCGTCCAGCCCGACATCGCCTTCTTCGGGCAAAAAGACGCCCAGCAAGCTCTCATCATCCAGAGAATGGTCAAGGATTTGGATATGGACATCGATATCCGCGTTCTTCCAATTGTTCGAGAGCGGGATGGGCTGGCCCTGAGCTCGAGGAACACTTATCTCAACGCGAAGGAGAGGCAAGCCGCCCTCATCCTGAGGCAGAGCCTTGTCGAGGCAGAGAGGATGTTTGAAGCAGGGGAGAGGAGAGCCGGGGTTATCCTGGCCAGGATGAGAGACCTCATCAGCCAGGAACTGCTGGCCAGGATTGACTACGTCGCCATCGTCGACCTCGAGGAGCTCGACCCTGTGGAAACGATCGACCGGGATGTCCTCGTTGCCCTGGCCGTTTACATCGGCAAGACAAGGCTCATCGATAACACGGTATTGAAGGAAAGAAAGAAGGGGTAAGCCATCATGAAAAGAATCATGCTTAAAGCCAAGCTTCACCATGCCCGGGTCACCGAGACCAAGATTGATTACGAGGGCAGCCTGGCTCTGGATGAAGAGTTGATCCGAGCGGCCGACATGCTTCCCTTTGAGAAAGTACATGTCTATAACGTTTCGAACGGGGAAAGGTTTGCCACTTACCTCATCAAGGCTGAGAAAGGGTCGGGGAAAGTCGGCGTTTACGGAGCAGCCGCCCACCGGGCCAAGGTGGGGGACAGGCTCATCGTCGTCTCCTACGTCGTCGTCGATGAAGAGGAGACGGATTTTTTCATGCCTAAAATCCTGATCCTTGACGCCGACAACAGGGTTATCGAGGTCAAGCAAAGTCGAAGTTGTGCCCAGTCTTGAGGCGCACGGAAGTCGATTTATTTTTGTTTGAGCGCCCACTCTTTGAGCTTCTCGTAGGACACTTCGCCGCAGAGAACATCGTTAGTGTCGGGGTTGAAGAAGGTCGGTGTGCGCAACTGGCCGCCGCACTTGGGAGCGAGAACGGAACGGTAGGACCTCATCAAATCCGCGTTTTTCTCGTCGTGCCAGACTTCAAGCTTGTCGAAAGCAATCTTTTCTTCTTTTTCCAGCTTTTCCACCCTCGGCATCATGGCCTGGCAGTGGGGGCATTCCCGGGCATAGAACATGATGAGTTTGCTCATGGTTTCCTCCTCACAAAAAGGCCACACCAGCATTCTCCGTCTGGTTTGTCCTTGTAGGTCTCATGGACAAGAAAATTGCAGGGGCAGACGAGCTTGAGATCTTCCGTCAGATCGCCGCTCGTCAGCCGGCAGGGACAGTACTTGAGGCTGTGATTTTTTTCATTAGCGAATAGCCCGTCGAGCAGCATCTCGACTCTCTCCTTATCCGGGTTGACCTGGAATTCGTTCTTGTCGCTGAATTTTTCGATTGCCTGGCGGAAGTCCTCCCGGGTCATCGTCGTCTCGGTCGCTGCGCAGACTTTGCGGGCTTCAGCCGAAGAAACCTCGACGTAGGCGTTCTTGACCAGGCAGGTCGGGCAAACCTCGGGTGGCCTGACACCATAGTGGATGTCGTTACAGACAAAGCAGCGCCAGAATTTCTTCATTTTTACCTGGTTTAGGCACTCCTTTCCATGAGAGTCTTCTTTCCCTTTCTTTTTCTTGTGGACAATATCGTACTATTCATATCGGAAAATGGTAATTTAATCGATCACTTGGGATGCCCACCCATCCTTGCCTGCTTCATTCGAGGGAAAAATGTTCAATCCAGGTGATAATTGGGTGCTTCCTTGGTGATGATGACGTCATGGACATGGCTTTCCCGGAGGCCGGCGGCGGTGATTTTGATGAACTTGGCCTTCTTCTGCAGCTCCTCGATATTCCGGCAGCCAGCGTAGCCCATTCCGGCCTTGAGACCACCGACCATCATCTGGATGATTCGGGAAACGCTACCTTTGTAGGGAACACGTCCCTCAATCCCCTCCGGGACAAGCTTGCTCGCACTCAGCGGCGAGTCCTGGAAATAACGGTCCCGGCTCCCTTCCTTCATCGCCTCCATCGAACCCATACCTCGATAAGTTTTGTAGGAGCGGCCCTGGTAAATGACCACGTCGCCCGGACTTTCATCTGTTCCGGCCAGCATGTTGCCCAGCATGACCGTGCTGGCGCCTGCAGCGATGGCCTTGGTGATATCGCCAGAGAACTTAATGCCGCCGTCGGCGATGATGGGCACATGCCGCGCTTTGGCCACTTTATAGACGTCGGCGATGGCCGTAATCTGGGGAACGCCGGCTCCGGTGACGACCCGAGTCGTGCAGATAGAGCCCGGCCCGACGCCGACTTTGACGGCGTTGACGCCAAGGTCGATGAGGTCAGCCGCCGCTTCCGCGGTCCCGATGTTGCCGGCGATAATTTCCTGGTCGGGAAACTTCTCCCGGAGGAGCTTGACGGTATCCAGGACCCTCTGGGAATGTCCGTGCGCCGTATCGACGACGAGAACATCCGCCTTGGCTTCGATGAGCGCCTGGGCCCTGTCCAGGGTGTCTTCGCCAATCCCGATGGCGCCGCCGACACGGAGGCGGCCAAAGCTATCTTTGGCCGCGTTCGGGTACTGGATGCGTTTGAGGATATCCTTATAGGTGATCAACCCCTTGAGGTGGAAGTTTTCATCGACCATGAGGATTTTTTCGATTTTGTGTTTGTGGAAGAGCTTCTCCGCTTCCTCAAGGGATGTGCCGAGGGGGACGGTGATGAGCTCCTTGGTCATCACTTTCTCGACGGGAAGATGAAGCCGCGTTTCGAAACGGATGTCCCGGTTCGTCAGGATGCCGACAAGCTTGTTGTTCTCATCAGTGACGGGAAGGCCGGAGATCTTGTATTTTTTCATGAGCTCAATAGCCTGATAGATTTTGTCTTGGGGCCGCATGGTGATGGGGTCAACGATCATGCCGCTTTCGTGGCGCTTGACCTTGTCCACTTCCTCAGCCTGAGTGGCGATGGGCAGGTTGCGATGGATGATCCCAATCCCTCCCTGCTGGGCGAGAGCAATGGCCATGCGGGATTCCGTCACCGTGTCCATGGCGGCGCTGACGATGGGAATCTTGAGGTCGATGCGCTGGCTGAGCTTCGTCGTCACATCCACATCGGCCGGAATAACTGTGGATTTGGCGGGGAGGATAAGGACATCGTCAAAGGTTAAGCCTTCCCGTATTCTTGCCTCCAGCATGCGGCCTCCTTTTGAAGCTAACGTCTTTTGCGTTTCTTGGGGATGAGGGATCGGGCTTGTCTTGTCCGGCCGATGGCCGCGCCGGCCTGGTTGGGTTGCTGATAGTAGAGGGGTTGCTGGCGCCTGGCCGGCATTTCTTCCTCGATGACAGGCTGAAGGAAGAAGATGTAGCGGACCGTTTCCTCCTCGATCCGGTCCATCATCGATTGGAACATGTCATAGCTTTCTTTTTTGTATTCGACGAGCGGGTCTCGCTGGCCGTAGCCGCGAAGCCCGATGCCTTCCTTGAGATAATCCATGCCCAGGAGATGGTCCTTCCACTGGGAGTCGATGACCTGGAGCATGATGATTCGCTCGAACTCCCGCATCCGCGGCGAGCCGAGGAGTCTCTCCTTTTCCTCGTAGATGGCCCGTAACCGGCTGAGGAGCTTTTGCCGGAGCTCGTCATAGGTAATGGTGTCCCGGTCGATGGCGAGTTCGTCGAGGTCAAGGCCGAATTGCGTTCCTATGGCTTGCCGCAGAGCAGGGACATCCCATTCCTCGGGGTCCTTATCTTTGTTGGCGTAACTATCGAGATGCCAGTCGACGAGGGTTTCGATGAGTTCCTCGATGGTGGACTTCATGTCCTTTCCCTCGAGGATTTCGCGACGCATGCGGTAGATGGTCTCCCGCTGCTTGTTCATGACGTCATCGTACTCGAGGAGGTGCTTGCGGATGGTGAAGTTCTGGCCTTCGACCTGCTTCTGAGCGCGCTCAATGGCCTTGCTCACCATCCGGTGTTCGATGGGCACGCCCTCGGCCATGCCGATCCGGGCCATCAAGCCAGAAATCCTATCGCTGCCGAAGATGCGCATGAGGTCGTCCTCGAGGGAAAGGTAAAAGCGGGACGAACCGGGGTCGCCCTGGCGGCCAGCTCGACCGCGGAGCTGGTTGTCGATGCGGCGAGCTTCGTGTCTCTCCGTGCCGCAGATGTGAAGGCCGCCCAGGCTGACGACGCGCTCGTGCTCCGCCTGGGTCAGTCGGGTCGCTTCGGCAAGCGCTTTTTCCCATTGCTCCTGGGTCGCCTTGAGGGGATCTATCCCCGCTTTGCGCAGGTTTTCGCTGGCCAGGAATTCGGGGTTGCCGCCGAGCAGGATATCGACCCCGCGTCCCGCCATGTTGGTGGCAATGGTCACGGCGCCGATGCGACCGGCCTGGGCGATGATTTTGGCTTCCATTTCGTGGTACTTGGCGTTGAGGACGACGTGCTTGATACCTTTCTTGCGGAGGATGGAGCTCAGGTGCTCGGATTTTTCGATCGAGGTCGTACCAACGAGGATGGGCCGGCCCTGCTTGTTGAGCTCGACGATTTCGTTGACCACGGCGTCCCATTTTTCGCGGGCGGTGCGGTAGACGACATCCGGATACTCGTAGCGGATGAGGGGCTTATTGGTTGGAATCTCGACGACATCCAGGTTATAAATGGCGTGGAACTCGGTGGCCTCGGTCGCAGCTGTGCCGGTCATACCGGCGAGCTTCTTGTACATGCGGAAATAGTTCTGGAAGGTGATCGAAGCCAGGGTCTGGTATTCCTGCTCGATGCGCACTCTCTCCTTGGCCTCGAGGGCCTGATGGAGGCCGTCGCTGTAGCGGCGGCCCGGCATCAGCCGGCCGGTGAATTCGTCGACGATGATGACCTTCCCGTCCTTGACCATGTAATCAACATCGCGCTTGAAGAGATGATGAGCTTTGAGCGCCTGGTTGATGTGGTGGACGAGGTCCATATGAGCCAGGTCATAGAGGTTGGAGACGTTGAGATATCTTTCCGCCTCGGCCACTCCCTCCTCCAGGATGGAGACGGTCCGGGTTTTTTCGTCCACCTGGAAATGCTTCCCCTTGTGGAAGCGGCGGACCAGGTTGTCGATTTTATAATAGAGGGATGTGGATTCTTCAGTCGGGCCAGAAATGATGAGAGGCGTTCGCGCTTCGTCGATGAGGATGCTATCGACCTCGTCGACGATGGCGTAGTGATGGCCCCTCTGAACGAGGTCGGAGATACGGAATTTCATGTTGTCGCGGAGGTAGTCAAAACCGAACTCGTTGTTCGTTCCGTACGTGATGTCGCAGCGGTAGGCCGCTTTCCGGTCGGCGTCGTTCATTTCATGCTGGATCGTTCCGACGGAAAGGCCGAGGAATCGATAGACGGGACCCATCCATTCGGTGTCTCTTTTGGCCAGGTAATCGTTGACCGTGACAATGTGGACACCCTTGCCCTCGAGAGCATTGAGGTAGGCGGGAAGCGTGGCGACGAGAGTTTTACCCTCGCCCGTTTTCATTTCGGCGATCTTGCCCTGATGGAGGACAACGCCGCCGATGAGCTGGACATCGAAGTGGCGCATCCGGATCGTCCGGCGCGCCGCTTCCCGGACGACGGCGAAGCTTTCGATGAGGATATCGTCGAGGGAAGCACCCTGGCGGAGCTTTTCCTTGAACTCGGCTGTTTTGGCCTGGAGCTCTGGGTCGGAGAGTTTTTGGATGCGGGGTTCGAGGTCGTTGATGGCCGCGACAAACGGCTGGAGCTTCTTCAGGTCACGCTCATTCTTGGTGCCGAAGATCTTGGTGAGCAGCCACTTAACCATTTATTATTTATTATCAGAATCCCCCCTCCCTGTCAAATTCTTGACGTCAGCCCCCAATTGCCGATCAAAGCACCCGACGGGTCCTGTCGTGGTTCACCCCCAGCCAGGCTCGGGGTTGGGATGGCGAAGCACGCTCGTTTCCCCAGCGAGGAAACTCGCTCCGACTCAGCCTTCGCTCTTCTCTCGCTTCGCTCGAGAAACCATGCCCGCTCAGGCTTCGACGGGCTTCCTCACCCAAACCCCTCGCCTGTTTCCGCCAATTCTCCAATGGGGATTAATGGGCCTTACAACCAGCATCGGGAAAGTGCGTGTGGAGGCTCGGGGTTGGGATTGCGAAGCCTGCTCGGGTCGGCTTTCTGAGGCGCTATCGAAAGCTTTATTCCCCTACCCCTCCTAGGGAATGAGGAAGGGAACAATGGTCAGCGTCTCGGGTAAGGTCGGCCCCGAACCACGCCACCCCTCGGCTTTGTGACCAGAGCCGAACCCCTGCCGATGCAAGCGTTGTGGGGGGCAGGCGCCGTGTCGCTCATTCTCAAGGACAGTTTTGTTATGGTCAAGGGAAAGAGTCGCGTCCGGATCGGCCAAGCCAAGGACTATATCTAATTAATTGATATTAATTAGATTACCTTGATTCAGCCCCGTATAGGTGGTCATTGATTTTTCGCCGGGTTTAGGCTATAGTAGTTATGTTAAATGAGAATAATTCTCATTTAACAGAAGTGAAAATGAGGCCAGTCCAATGATGAGCTTGCTCCAGGCTCCCAGAGGAAGGATGCTCAGAATTGTCGCCATCCTCGGCGGAGAAGGCGTGCGTCGACGGCTCTTCGCCCTCGGTTTCCATAAAGACGACCTGGTCGAGGTCAACGCCCAGGGGATTCTTCGGGGCCCTATCCTGGTCAAAAATTTGAGCACGGATACGAGCGTCGCCTTAGGTCGGGGGATTGCCCAAAAGATCATGGTTGATTTCGTGCCCGATGAAAAATAGTTTTCCCGTTGTCATCTTCATCGGACAGCCAAACTGTGGGAAGAGCACTCTCTTTAACGCTATCGCTGGCCCCAAGGCAGAAACTTCCAATTTTCCCGGGACGACCGTTAAACATACGCACAGCCGAGTCAATGTGGGGGGACGAATCCTCAATATTGTTGACCTCCCCGGTACCTATTCCCTCAACCCTTCTGACCCTGCAGAAAAAGTGGTCCTGACGCATCTTTTTAAGGAAAAGCCCGACCTCATCATCAACGTTGTCGACGCTTCCATCCTTGGGCGGAGCCTCGAGCTGACCCTGGAGCTACTCGAGCTTGAATACCCCATGGTCATTGCCCTGAACATGATGGACCTGGCTGAAAAGAAGGGCATCCGCATTGACCCTCATCGCCTGGGAAATATTCTCGGCGTGCGGGCCGTGCCCACGGTGGCTTCCCATGGTCGCGGTATCAATGAGCTCATGAAGGCAACTTTCGCTTGCCTTGATGGAGGTTGTCTTCCGCCGTCACTTCCATTTTCTCCCGACGTGGAAGAAGAAGTCAGACGATTGGCTGCAAGAATCCCGGACGGTATTGGCCTTGTCGCCAACCGGAGGTTTACAGCTATCAAGCTGCTTGAAAAGGGCGAAGCATTCTGCCGAGATATTGTTCATACCATCAACCCCCTTTTTGACCAGGAGCTCACCCAGGCAAAAAAAAGAATCGAGGCCAAAAGGCAGGCCCCGGCTTATGAAGCCATTGCCGCGGAGAGACATCATCTCGCCTTCAAAATCCTCGAGCAGGTCAGCCGGGTCCAGCGCGGCCCCCAGCTGAGCTGGGAAGGTCGGGTCGACGCGGTCCTTATGCATCCGCTCCTTGGCTATCCGATTCTGGCTGGTGTTTTTTTTCTCTTCTTCTTTCTCATCTTCAAGGTAGGAGGTCCCCTCGAAGCTTTCCTTCTTGGTCCTCTAACCCATTTCCGGGAGTCCCTTTCAGGCTTTCTGGGCTCTGGCCTCCTCTACCACGGGGTTGACGGCCTCGTCCAGGGAATCGGCGGCGGCATCGCTATCGTCTTGCCCTACTTCCTGCCCCTCCTTTTCTTGATGGCCTTCCTCGAAGATTTGGGTTATCTGGCCCGAGCTGGCTTCTTGCTCGATACCTTCATGCACCGCATCGGCCTGCATGGCAAGTCCGTTTCTCCCTTCATCCTCGGGTTTGGCTGCAACGTGCCGGCCATCCTCTCGACGCGGACCCTGGAATCGCATCGGGACCGCATCATCACCTCGCTCCTCATTCCTTTCATCCCCTGTTCGGCCCGGACGACGATCATCCTGGCCCTTGTCGCTTTCTACCTCGGGCCCGTCTGGGCTCTCAGTTTCTATTTTTTGAACCTTCTCGTAGTCGCTTTAATCGGACGCATCCTGACCTTTTTTTTCAGGGCTCCCTCACCGGGTTTGATCCTGGAGATTCCCACCCTCAAAGCGCCTTCGCTCAAGAAAATGGCGAGCAAGACATGGCTTGACTTGAGGGCCTTCATGAGATTTGCCTGGCCCATCCTCATCGTTGGAAGCTTTATTCTGAGCCTTTTCCAGTATTTTGGCCTGGACAGATTTTTTAACTCCCTTTTTTCCCCTCTGGTTGTTCATGGTCTTGGGCTGCCGCACGAGCTTGGCATCACGCTCGTCTTCGGGTTCTTGAGGAAGGAGCTTTCCTTGATCATGATGCTCCAGGCTCTGGGCGTCCGCTACTCTGACCTCCTCACTGTCATCTCCAAACAGCAGATTTTGATCTTCACAGTTTTTGTGAGCTTTTTTATCCCCTGCCTTTCCACCTTCGCTATCCTTTGGCGAGAAGTGGGCAGAAGGATAGCCTTCCTCTCCGCCGGCTTGAGCATCACAGCAGCCATCGCGCTCAGCCTGTTTGTCCGGGCAATCCTTTGACTTGGGGAGCGTCTGATAATAATCCGTTTTCTTTTTTCAAACCTCAACGAAGTTGACAGGGAAAGAAGCTGTCTGGTATAAGGAGGCCGGCATGGCTGAAAAAATCCTTTATTTATCGCGAGAGGATGTGGCCGGCCTCGACCTCCCCATGGAGGAAATCATCACCGCTCTCGAGAAGATGTTCCGGGAAAAGGGGGAGGGTAGGGTGGAGATGCCCCCCAAGCCGGGCGTCCATCCCCGTCCAGATTCCTTCATTCACGCCATGCCAGCTTATATCCCGGCGCTTGGCGCAGTGGGAATGAAATGGGTGAGCGGCTATCCGGAGAATCCGAAGCGAGGCCTTCCCTATATCAGCGGCTTGATCATCCTCAACGATCAAGACACGGGTTTGCCCACGGCTGTTATGGACTGCACGTGGATTACTGCCAAGAGGACGGGCGCGGCCACGGCGGTAGCCGCCAAATACCTGGCCCGGCCGGACTCCGAAGTCTGTGGCGTCCTTGGCTGCGGGGTCCAGGGGAGGAGCAACCTCGAGGCCCTTCGCCTTCTTTTTCCCATCAAGCGCGTTCTCGCCTACGACATCAACGCCCGCGCCTTGGCCGACTACGTCGAAGAGATGGGGGAGAAATTTAACCTCGAAGTCCTGCCTGTTGAGGAACCGCGTCAGGCCGTGCTGGGCTGCGACCTCGTGGTGACGGCTGGACCGATTCTCAAAACGCCCCACGCGGCGATCAAAGCCGGCTGGCTCAAGCGGGGCGCCTTTGCTTCCCTTGTCGATTTCGATTCCTACTGGGATCGGGCTGCGCTTCGCGAAATCGACAAATTTTGCACCGACGATATTCCTCAGCTGGAATATTATCAGCGTCTTGGTTACTTTCAGGATATCCCGCCTGTCTATGCCGACCTCGGCGAGCTGGTAAGCGGTCAGAAAGCAGGCCGCGAGAATGCCGACGAAAGGACGATGACCTGCAACCTGGGTCTTGCCCTTGACGATATGGCCACCGCACCCCTCGTCTACGAGAGGGCGGTCAAAAAAGGTGTCGGCACCTGGCTCCCCTTATGAACTCCGTTCAATAGGCGACTTTGACTCCCAGGTTCTTGAAGGTAAATGACCAGATGTCGGTGAGCTGCTCGATGGCCTTGGTTACCGAGCTTGCTCCATGCCCCGATTTTGTGTCGATGCGGATGAGGACCGGGCTCTTCCCCCGGTGCTTCTCCTGCAAAGTGGCGATGAACTTGAAAGAATGAGCAGGCACGACTCGGTCATCGTGGTCGGCCGTCGTGACGAGTGTCGCCGGATAGCTCACCCCGTCTTTAATGTTGTGGAGCGGAGAGTAAGCGTAAAGGTAGCGGAACTGCTCCTCGTTGTCACTTGAACCGTACTCGACGACCCAGCCCCACCCGACTGTGAACTTGTGGAAGCGAAGCATGTCCATCACACCCACTGCCGGCAGGGCCACTTTGAACAAATCTGGCCGCTGGGTCATGCAAGCGCCGACGAGCAAGCCGCCATTGGACCCACCGGCGATGGCCAACTTGTCGGCAGAGGTGTATTTTTCTCTAATAAGGTATTCGGCCGCGGCTATGAAATCGTCGAAGACATTCTGTTTGTTCTGGAGCATGCCAGCTCTGTGCCATTCCTCCCCGTATTCGCCCCCGCCACGGAGGTTGGCCATGGCATAGACGCCGTCGTTTTCAAGAAGGACGATTCTCGAGACATCAAAATTCGGCGTCAAGCTGGAGTTGAACCCACCGTATCCATAAAGGTAAGTGGGCCGTTTTCCGTCGAGCCGCAAGCCCTTCTTATGGACGATGAACATCGGAATTCGGGTTCCGTCCTTGCTCGGGTAAAAGACTTGCTTGGCTTCAAAGTCTTCGGGGTTGAACTTGACCTCAGTTTTTCGGAAGACTTCGGACTTGCCGCTTGCAATGTCGTATTTGTAAATCGTCGGCGGATAGGTGAAAGAGGTAAAAGTGTAGAAAAGGAATTTATCCTCTTTCTTGCCAGAAAAGCCGAAAGCGCTTCCCAGCGCGGGCAGCTCGATTTCCTTTTCCGGGTTTCCGGAAAGGTCGTACTGGAAGACATGCGTGCTCGCATCCTTGAGGTAGGAGACGAACATCTTTCCGCCGACAACACTGGCGCTTCGGATGGCCTCCGCCTTTTCGGGAACGAGGGTTATCCAGTTTTCCGGGGACGGCTTTTTTGCCTCAACGAGGACGACCTTCTTTCTGGGAGCTCCCTTATCTGTCACGAGGATGAGCTTATCCTCGAGGTTGGTAACGACATCGGTGTTATGCTCGAACCCCACCTGGAGGGGAACCCAGTCCGCTTTCTTTGCCTGAAGGTCCTTGAAGTAGAGCTCATTGCCGTGGGTTCCTTCTGAAACAGAAAGAAAAAGGTAGCGCTGGTCATCCGTGATGTCCACGGAGTGGTAGCGGCGGGGATGCTCCCTGTCCTCGTAGATAAGCTTGTCCTGGCTCTGGGGCGTTCCAAGCTGGTGGTAAAAAATTTTTTGATACTCGTTTGTCGCGGTGAGTTCCTTCCCTTCCTCAGGCCTGTCGAAGCCGCTGTAATAGAAACCGTTACCGTGCCAGGCTGCTCCCGAAAACTTCACCCACTGGATGCGGTCGTCGAGCTCCCGGCCTGTCTCAATTTCCATAACCCGGATCTCCTGCCAGTCTGAACCGCCTTCCGAGCGGGCATAGGCCGTGTAGCGGTTATCATGGGAGAATCCGACCAGGTTAGCTCGGGTCGTGCCGTCGGGCGAAAGCGTATTCGGGTCGAGGAAGACTTTGGGCTCTCCCTCCAGCCCTTTCTGAATGTAGATGACGCTCTGGTTCTGAAGGCCATCGTTTTTGGAAAAGAAATAATACTCTCCTGCCCGAACAGGAGCGGAATAGCGGGGATAATTGTAAATTTCAGTCAGGCGCTTCCGGATGGCCTGGCGGAATGGGATTTTTTCCAGATAACCAAAGGTAACCTTGTTTTGGGCTTCAACCCACGCCTTGACTTTTTCCGCCTTATCATCTTCCAGCCAGCGGTAAGGGTCAGCCACTTTTGTTCCGAAATAATCATCGACCACATCAACCTTCTCCGTGACGGGGTAGGCAATGGCTTCTTCCCTGGCTTTGCAGCTAAACCCAGAAAAAGTCAGAAGCAAAGCAGGGAGTAAGGCAATCCACTTCCTCGTTTTCATTTTATTCTCCTTCCTGGCTATTTCTTTTGGGCCACATTTTGCACCTAAGATTTTGAGGAAAGTCATTCTATATCTCTTCCCGACCGATTTCAACTTTCGGCGGGAAGGCTACCGATTTCCTTTCAGGTGAGACATGGGCCGGGACAAGCTTTCCTCTTGCCTCTCTGCTTTGCCTGGGGACTGCCCCCTGAAGAGAAATGGCGAATTGGTAGGCCTCCCTGTTGAGCCGATTCTCTCATTCGTCGAGTTTGAGCCCGTCTGGGCTGAAAGAGAAATTCCCGAGCTTGCCGGGGTTGTCTGTGGGCGGCGTCTCAGCGATGTACGCGATTTTTTCGCCTGAGGGATGCCACCTAAAGTCGAGGACGGCCGATTCAGACTTGCTCACGGCCGAAGCCTCTCCGCCGTCAACAGGAATAACCCAAACTTGGGCCGTCTTGTTTTCCCCTCGAGCGGTGAGGAAGGCTATCCTTTTGCTGTCAGGGCTCCAGCGGGGCGAGCTGATATTGACCTGACCGGTGATGAACGGGCGGACCTGGCCGCTTTCCACGGCGACGACATAGAGTTCGTTATAGGGCCCGCCAGGCTGGTCGGAGGGCTCCCTCGGAACACTGACGGTCGAGGCTATCCATTTCCCGTCAGGGCTCATCTCGGCGCTGGCGCAGGTTTTCATCCTGAGGACATCTTCGGGAGTGAGGACTTCCGAAGCGAGGGGAAAGACGCTCAGGCTTAAGGATAGAAGAGAAGCGAGGCAAAGCCAAACGAAGATTTGGGGAATGCTTTTCCTGTGGGGGGACATAAGTCCTCCTTTCGCTGCGTTTTTTATCGTTTATAAACGTAAATGATGTGTTCCTCGCCCGCGGCATCCTCCACCGACTCGTAGCCGACTTCCTTGCTTTCCCATCCCGGAATGCTGTAGTTATGGGAGACGACGTAGACGCCGGGTCGGAGCTGCTCCTCGAGGATGGGGCGGAGGAGTTCATTCGACTCCGGAAGAAGATAGAGCGTGATCACCGTAGCGGCGGAGAAATCCGCCTTCATGACATCTTGGAGTCGAAACTCCACGAGTTGCTCGACTCCTGCTGCTTTCGCTGCTGCCTGGCATTCCTCGATACGGCGGGGGTCGATATCGATTCCGACGCCGTGCGCGCCGTATTTTTTTGCCGCCGTAATGACGATTCGGCCATCGCCGCAACCAAGGTCAAAGAGGAAGTCGTCCTTGTCCACTTGAGCTAGCTCGAGCATCCTTTCGACTACAGGCATGGGCGTGGGAACGTAGGGCGCCAAATCGATGACACCAAACAGGCTGTGCGCTCCGCTATAAAGCTCGATTCGGTCATTCTCATCGTAGCGGAATGTATAGGCGAGGCCGCATTCGAGCCAGTATTCTGCCCTTCCGTCGCCGCGGTCGAAGGAGATATCGAGAGGCCCATCGCACGGCCAGCGGTCCAATCCTTCGGGTTTGATCGTTCTCTGGACAGGACGGTTATCCAAATGGTATCGACGGACTGAGTAAGTGACCACTTCCCTGGTCATATTGCGAATCGTCGTTTCCTTGGCGGGTTTTTTTTCCTTCTGGTTCAGCCCGTCTGCAGTAGCTTGGCACAGGAGTGGAGAGATGGTTTGGAAAAAGAGAAAAAAGGCCAGGCCAAAACAAAAGAGGAGGTGTCCAGCCGCGGACAAATGTCGTTTGTTCATAGGCGGTTCCTTCAGAAATAGATAAGAAGACCGACATCAAAGGCGACGGAGAGGCGCTCGGGGAGGAATTTCCAATCCGTCAGGATATAACCCAGGCCAAAAGCACAGTTGAGCCCGAACCTGCCCCGCCGCAACTCTGTGCCCACGAGCGCGGAAAGACCCTGGAGAGTCTTCTGTTCTTGACCCAGGACGTAGGTAAACTCGTAAATGCCCAAGACCATCTGGGCCGCCTCAACCTTGAGTCCGCCATACTGGACATCGAAATAGGGGAAGAGTGAGCTTGTTTTGAAGGGGAGATAGTACTTCAAGCCCACGCTGTAGAGGAGTTTGTTCTTGACCCACTCTGTCTCCGAATAGATGAGGGTTGTGGGATAGATGCCCAGACCGGCGTGGAGAGACAATCCAACCCTTGTATTGAACTGGACCAGCCCCCCTGCCCCTCCCAGGGAGGGACCGTAACCGAGGCCAACAGTCAACAACCCGCGCTCCCGAAACCGACCCGGGCGGGGGGAGGGTTGAACCGGCGCCTGGACGGGGGG
>Ga0209102_1000243_pt1 | contig 37797 bp, 35 predicted proteins | sample ConPoolayeHmetaG_FD_185483 | JGI IMG/M metagenome (GOLD analysis project Ga0209102, IMG submission 185483) | Hot spring microbial mat communities from California, USA to study Microbial Dark Matter (Phase II) - Cone Pool mat layer H metaG... ...
TCCTTTCCCGCCTGAGGCTATTACTGCCTCAAGATTTATAAAGCCTGTAAATTGTCCTTGGGGAAAATAATCTAAATGCTGAACCCAAAGAGGAATTTTAACTTCCAAAAAAACCCGATATAAATCAACAACGGAAACTATAGGAATTATTTCCATTTTTGATTCAAGAGAAACTTCTTGACAAATTTTTGCCAGAAAAACGGCCTTTTCTCCTGTTGCCTCTTTGTAGGTTTTAAAATTGACAAAAATCATAAATTTTCTTCGGATTAGGAAATCAAAAAAATTTCTTCTTCTTTTTGATAAATTGGTCCGCTGGGTTTTAAAATGCTTCCAAAAACAGAAACCGACTCAACCTTAAAATTTTCTTTTTTAAATTCCCTAAAAGAAAATTCCTTATTCTTTATTTTACCTTTGACTCTTCCAATCGTCACATGAGGCAAAAATGGCCGACGATCAAAAGCAAAATTTCTTTTCTCAAGTTCTAAAAAAAGATTTTGGTAAAGTTTCTCAAGATTTTTTCTTTCTCCTTCAATCCCAAACCATAATCCGTGAATCCGGCCTTTATTGGGGAAAAACTCCGGTTTTCCCAAAGAGAGAAAAAAAGGCTTTATCCCCCAAACTCCCACTTTTACTGCCTCCTTTACCTCTTCTACTCTTCCGTCAGGCAAATCTCCAAGAAAAAAAAGAGTTAAATGAAGATTTTCTGGGGAAACAAAACGAAGAGGAAAAACTCCCCTAATTTCTTTTTCAAATTTTCCAATTTTTTCTTTTAAACTTTCCGGTAAATCAATGGCAACAAAAGTCCTCACCAAAAAGATTATATAATAAAACTAGTGTTTAGAAAAAGATTTTTTATCCTTTTCCTGTTTTTAATCTTTTTAACTGCCTTCTTTTCTTCTTTTAACTTCTTTAAAAATGAAACCAAATATGAAACCAGATATTCTTCTCCTACTTTATACCCCAAAAATCATCAGCAATCTTTCTCTTTCACCCTTTTGGCGGTTGGCGATATTATGCTTGGGCGAAGCGTAAATTCAAAAATGAGAAGACTTAACAATTTTACCTATCCCTTTGAAAAAACTTGGGATTTTTTAAAAAGCGCTGATTTAACTTTTGGCAATTTAGAATCGCCTTTTTTCTCAAATTGCCCAACCACGGACACGGGAATGACTTTTTGCGCTGACCCAAGGGCAATTGAGGGACTTGTTAAATCTGGTTTTGATATTTTAAATTTAGCCAACAACCACATTCTAAATTATGGGCAGGCAGGCCTTAAACAAACCCAAGAAATCCTTAAAAAAGAAAATATTCTCCCTCTTGTCCAAAATGAAGAACAAATTTTGGAAATCAAAAAGACTAAAATTGGCTTTTTAGGATTTAACCTAACCGGCACCTTTAATAAAGAGCAAGTTTTAAAAAAAATTAAAGAAATTGATCCAAAGGTTGATATTCTTATTGTTTCTTTTCACTGGGGGGAGGAATATTCCCAAGAACCCTCAAAAGATCAAATTGAACTTGCCCACCAAGCAATTGATTTTGGGGCTGATTTGATCCTTGGTCATCACCCCCACGTAATTCAACCAAGCGAAAAATATAAAGAAAAAATAATTGTTTATTCTTTGGGAAACTTTATTTTTGATCAGGAATGGAGCCAAGAAACAAAAAAGGGGCTTTTAGGAGTTTTTACTTTTCAAAATAAAAAAATAATTAGAGCTGAATTTAAAGAGGTTTATTCCCAAACTCTTGGTCAACCAGAAATTGAAAATTGAAAGTTTCCTTCTCAAAGTTAATAAGCAGTAGTTAAGACTCGATGATAAGGACTAACATCCCGCAGAGATTGGGAGGCCTTCCATAAAACATTATCAACCTGAGGTGGCAAGAAGCCAGAAAAAAAAGCAATTAATTCGCCTGCCCAAATAGTGGAGGCGCGAATTTCTATTTCTTCCTGACTACCAGAAGTTAAAATTTCGTAATTATCAATTTTTTCTTTTAAAGAGGGGACATATTCCAAAACCCCAAAGGCGCGAAGGATTTGAGGTATTTTATAATCAGCAAATATAGTCAAACAATCAAGGTTTTTAATTTTTAACTTAGGAAGAAAACTTAAATCATAAACAAAAATTTGCGCCCTTTTGTAAAAATTTATTCTTTTGCCTCCAATCTCGCTGTAGTCTTGAAAAGAAGGAAATTCTTTTATTAAATTTATTAATATCTCTTTAGCGTCCAAGCCATTTTTTACCAAAAAATTATAAATATTGCCGTTATAATTCTTAATAAGAACCTGACCTATTTCATTTAAAATCTCTACCCGCTTATTTAAAAGAGGAATTGAGGTTTGATTACTACTTCTAAAAATATATTCAGCCTCTTTAAGAGTAATATTTTGAAGATAGCCAGCATCTAAAAGGGGAATTCCTTCTGAAAGGGCTCTTTGGACAGAATTTACTAAAGCAAACCAACCATTAGAGACAAAATTCCCTTTAGGATATTCTACTGTCCATTTTTCCTCATTTTTCTTCGCCCAAAAACAAAAATTTAAAGCATCTAAGACAAAAATTAATTGCGGCGTAGGATTTGAAGAGCCAAATTGTTCAATGTTTAAAGTGTCCTTAATTTCTATCTTATTTTTAATAAAAAAAGTAAGTTTTTTAATTTTATCTATATTAATAGAAACCAAATTTGCTTTCTTGATTACTTCAAAAGTACTTTTTCTTATCTGAAGCGGATCAGTTTTTTGTTTCAAAATCTTCTTTACAACTTCTTCCATTTTTATTATAACAATCTGCTTTTTTTAAGTATTTTAACAATTAATTGTTCTAAATTAGCTACTCTTTCCTCAAGTTTTTTAATTTTTTCTTTTTGATTCGAGGGAAAATCTTCATCTTCCTTCTTAATTAAACTTTCTAGGTTAACATTGGTAACCTCGGCAATTCTAAGCAAAACAGGCAGGGGAGGTAAAGCCCTCCCCGTTTCATAAGCAGAAATTGTTTTACTTGATACTCCTATTTTTTCTGCCAATTGTTTCTGCGTTAATCCACTCAAAATCCGAAATTGCCTGATGTGCTTGAATAAGTTATAAGGATCTATATTGGCAAAATTATGAACCTTCATATTCTTTATTTTAATTCATTCTTTTTAAAAAATCCAATGTTAAAATTAAAATTCCCTCTTGACAAATTGCTTTTCATCTAATATAATTAGCTAAATTATAATCAAATAAGCTTAAATGAAAAATAAAAATCTAATATTAATAGATATAGGCTCGTCAACTGTAAAGGCTTATTCTTTTAAGAATAAAAAATTAAATATGCTTCTTCAAAGAAGTATTCCTTTTAAAAATAATTTTGATCCGGAAGGCGGTATTAGTTCTGAAAATAAGAAGGAGCTAATAGAATTATTGAAAAGTTTAAAAGAGAAAAATCCAGGAGCGAAGTTTAAAACCTACGCTACCGCTGTCTTCAGAAAACTTACTCCTCAAGCTAAAACTCAACTTATCGATGAAATTTTTCAAGAAACAGAAATTTTTCTAAATATAATATCTCAAGATCTAGAAAATTTTTATCTTGAAATGGCTTTAGTAGGAAAAGCAAATCTTAAAGAAAATGTCCTTCTTATAAATATAGGAGGTGGCTCTACTGAAATAGTGGTTCTTTATGGAAAAGAGGCTATAGAAAGAAAAAACATAGATCTTGGGGTTTCTACAATAATTGAAACTTTTCCTTCTATCAATAATCCTTATTCAGGTGTTCCATTGGAAAAGATAGTCTCGTGGGTTGAAGAAAAACTTCCGGAATTAACAAATAAGGTAAAAATGGCCTTTTATACAGGGGGAGAATTAAAATATATGCAATTAGCAAACTATCCTCTTGAGAAAAACAGATTTTTTGCTGATGCCGATCATCCCTTGTTTATCAAATTCGAAAATTTTGCTGGTAAAAATGAAGAGATTTTTAATAAAATCTCACTTAAACAACTTGAATCTTTAATGCCGGAAAATCCCTCATGGATGCACGGAGCAAGAGGTTGCTCAGCTATAGCTCAAGCTATATGCGAAAAATACAAGGTAAAATATATTATTCCCTCAAACTCCAATATTATTAACGGAGCTATAAGACAAGAATTTAAATATGTAACAATCAGTGGAAGTTTTAGAAAACATCTTTTGGATATAATAAAAATTAAAAAATATTTAGAAGAAATGGAAGTAAATGTTTTAAGTCCAAGATTTACAATTCCTAAAAACCCTAAAAGTGAATTTGTAATTTTTAATGGAGAAGATGGCTTCACTCCTCTCCAGCTAGAAAGATACCACCTTGATTCTATTAGCAAATCTGATGCTTTAATTATCTGTAATCCTCAAGGTTACGTAGGGGCATCGGCTTTAATAGAAATAGGCTATGCTCATGCCTTGGGGAAAAGAGTAATCTTTACCGAAAAACCAGAAGAGTTCATTCTTAATACCCTACCATCAGAAATAGGCCTATAAAATTATTCTGGCTTATTTTTCAACTTATCCACTATTTCCCTCCCAAATTCTTCGGCGACCTGAGGACCATTGGCAGTAATAATTTTTCCATCAACTGTCACCAACTCGCCGGTATATTGCGCTCCCTTAGCGGTAAGATTTCCTTCCTCCGAAGAAAAGGCAGTTGCTTTTTTTCCTTGTAAAATTCCGGCATTAGCCAAAATTGAGGGGGCAATACAAATCGCCCCAACCACTTTTCCTTTTTCAAAGGCAGTTTTTGCCAAAGACAACGCATTTTGGTCTTCAAAATAAATAGCCGCTCCGGTTCCGCCAACAAAAACCACCCCTAAATAATCATCAACATTTATTTGAGAAATATCTTTATCAACCTCCGCTTTTGCCCCAAACGTTCCTTCTGCTTCAGAAACTCCTTTTGAGGCGACTTCAATTTCAAAACCAGCCTCTTCCAAAACTTGGCGCGGTTTTTGATATTCCTCATCGCGAAAATTTTTTGGGGCTAAAACTATCAAAACTTTACCTAAGGTCTGTGTTTCCATTTCTTTTATCTCACCTCCTTCCTTGGGAATTTTTTCCAACTTTTCTTTCTTAAGAATAAAAAATCCCCCCAGAAAAATCAAAAACAGAAGAAATAATCCTACCGGGAAAATTTTTTTCATCCAATTTTTATTTTAGTTTTTTCTTGCGATAGTTTTCAATTGCTTTTTTTAAAGCCTCAGCTGCCAAAACCGAACAATGAAATTTCACCGGTGGCAAACCCCCTAGGGCTTCGGCAATTGCTTTTTCGCTAATTTTTTCTGCCTCTTCCAAAGGCTTTCCTTTTACCATAGTGGTAATCATTGAAGAAGTTGCCAAGGCTGCCCCGCACCCTAGAGTTTGAAATTTTATCTCATCAATATATTCTCTGCTTTCTCCTTTTTGCTTTTTACTTTTTACTTTTATATAAAGTCTCATCACATCCCCACAAACGCGGTTGCCTACCGTTGCTACTCCATCAGGATTTTTAATCTCACCCATATTTCTCGGGCGACGAATATGATCTAAAACTTTTTTAGAATAAAGGCCTTGAAAGTTCATATTTTCGGTGCCATTTTTCGCAATCGCGAAATAACTTTCGGCAAAACTTCCAAAACATACTCAATATCCTGAGTGGTTGTTTCCTTTCCTAAAGAAAATCTTATTGAACCATGAGAAAGTTCCGGAGGAATTCCCATGGCGGTTAAAACATGAGAGGGCTGAAGCAATCCCGAGGTACAAGCCGAACCGGAGGAGGCGGCAATCCCTTTATCTGATAAAGCAAGCAAAATTGATTCTCCTTCTGCTCCCTCAAAAACAAAAGAAGCAATATCCGGCAAACGCTTTTGAGGATGGCCGGTAAGCCAACTTCCGGGAATTTTTTTTAAAATTCCCTTAATTAATTTATCACGAAGTTTAGAAACTCTTTCTGAGGTCTCTTTTCTTTCTTTTTGGGCAATTTCCAAAGCTTCAGCTGCCCCTACAATTAAAGGAACTGCCTCTGTTCCCGGCCAAATTCCTCTCTCGTGATGCCCCCCAAAAGTTAAAGGAGAAATTGGCGTTCCCTTTTTAACATACAAAATTCCCACTCCCTTGGGCCCATGAAATTTATGAGCCCCTAAACTTAAAAGATCTACTCCCAATTCTTTAACATCCAAAGATAAATACTCCACCGCTGCCGCCGCGTCAGTATGGAAATATAAATTTTGGATTTTGGATTTTAAAATTTGGATTTTCTTTGCAATTTCTTCAATCGGTTCAATCGTCCCCACCTCATTGTTAGCATACATAATTGTTACCAATCCTGTTTGGGGGGTGATTGCTTTTTCTAAATCTTGAAGACTTACCGTTCCGTATCTATCAACCGGCAAAATGGTTAATTTAAACTCCTCCTTTTCTAATGCCTTACAAGAATCCAAAACGGCATGATGTTCCACTGCTGAAGTAATTAAGTGATTCTTGCCATTTTTTCTCAAAGTTCGCATTATCCCCTGAATCGCTAAATTATCCGAAATGGTAGTCGTTCCGCTAAAATAAATTTCTTCTGGTAGACAGTTTAAAATCTTAGCCACCTTTTCTCTGGCTTTTTCTACCGCCAGCCGCGCCTCCTGCCCCCAAAAATGAATTGAAGAAGGATTGCCAAATTTTATGGAAAAATAAGGAAGCATGCTTTTTAAAACCCTTTTGTCAACCGGAGTAGTGGCGGCATAATCAAGATAGACCTTTTTCATTTAAAACAAGTTCCTCCCTCAGAGCAGGTTAAAGAAATTTTATAATAAACTTGCCTTCCCCTTCTTTGCGAGGAAAGAAACCCCCCTTTCTCCATCATTTTTAGATGATAAGAAACTGTTGGCTGACGTAATTTTATTTTTTTTGTAATTTCCCCTACTGTTTTTTCTCCCTCAAAAAACAAATATTGATAAATTTTTCTTCTCGATGAATCAGCCATAAAAGGAACGGCAAATGGGCAACTTGGTAAAAATTTTTTTCTTAAACTCATTATATAGATGATAATCTATAAATCTTGGAATGTCAAGAAGATCAATAATTTTTTTCTCTTTTCTTTTTTGCTAAAATAAAAAAAATGGATTACTTTTCTTGGCAATATCTCTATGCTCCTCGAAAAATTATCTTGATCTGGAAAAATTTCTTAATCTTTATTCTCCACCTTTTTTCAATTAAAAAACTTTTTCTTCATCTTCTTTCTCCATGGAAAAGATTAACCTTAAAAAAGGGACCAGGGTTTAAAATCAAAGAAATTTTAAATGTTTTTTCTTACAATTTGGTCTCTCGATTAATGGGAGCAATAGCAAGATCAACAATTATTCTTAGCGGCTTAATTGCCTTAATTTTTACTCTTGTTTTTGGCTTTCTTATTTTAATAACCTGGCTATTTCTGCCGGGATTTACTTTACCCTTTTATTATCTTTCTTTAAAAAAAGAACCTAAATTCCCCGATCTTAAAACAAATCCACCTTTTAGAGTCCTGGAGGAATTCCTAAAAACCAAAAAGGGAGTCTTTTTTCAAAAAAGATTAAACTTAAATTTCCAAGAAATAGGAGAAAAAACAAGTTTTTTTTCTTTTGAAAATTTACCAAAAGACCAAGATTCCTGGGATGATCTTATTATCTTCCTGACTAAGAATTGGCCTCCTTTTTCCGAATTCCTCTCCCAAAATTTTCTGGACGAAAATGACGTAAAAAAAGTCCTTGATTGGTTTAAAGATCAAGAAAAAGAAAAAGAAAGAAAAAGACGCTTTTGGGAATTAGAAAATCTTCTGACCATTAAACCATTTGGTCAAGATTTAATCTATGGCTATACTCCAAACCTTGATAAATATTCAACTAATTTAGGGGCTCCTCTTCCTTATTGGCATCACCTCGTTGGCAGACAAAACGAAGCAAGAATGGTTGAACAAATTCTTTCAAGAAGCGCAGAAAATAACGTCTTAATTTTAGGCGAACCGGGGGTTGGACGGACTACTATTGTTTTAAATTTTGCCAGAATAGTAACCGAAGGAAGAGTTAATCCTTTCCTTTCAAGAAAAAGAGTTCTTGAGTTAAATATCAATTCTATCTTAGGAGAGGCAAAAGACCTTCCTGAAAGAAAAAAAATACTTGAGGAAATTTTGGAAGAAGCCGCCCTAGCAGGAAATGTTATTTTAGTTATAAAAAACATTGATCTCTATTTTTCTTCTAAAGACGAAAGAATAGATCTAACCGATGTTTTTCTTAAATATCTTTCAGGAAGAGACCTTCAAATCATTGGCATTACCACTTTCTGGGATTTCCAAAAATATCTTTACCCAAACCGAGAAATAATAAAGTATTTTGAAAAAATCGAAGTTTCCCAACCAACTAAAGAAGAAGCACTTTTAATTCTTCAAAGAATTTCTCCAGTGTTTGAAGAAAGAACTAAAACTTTCATCACCTATCAGGCCATTAAAGAAACGATTGAAAAATCTGATCAATATTTAACCGATCTTCCCTTTCCAGAAAAAGCAATTGACCTCCTAGATGAAGTCTGTGTTGCCGTCTCCCAAAGTGGGAAAACAATTATCCTAAAAGAAGATGTCGATTGGCTTTTAAGCAAGAAAACAAAAATTCCCATCGGAGAAATTGTCGAAGAGGAAAAAGAAAAACTTAAAAAATTAGAAGAAATTCTCCATCAAAGAGTTATCAATCAAGAAGAGGCAATTAAAGAAATTGCCAAGGCAATGAGAAGGGCAAGAACAGAAATTTCAGCAAAAAACAAACCAATTGGATCATTTCTCTTTCTTGGACCAACTGGGGTTGGCAAAACAGAAACCGCTAAAGCCCTTGCCTTTGCCTACTTTGGTTCAGAAGAAAAAATGATTAGATTTAACATGGCTGAATATCAAGGGAAAGATTCTCTTGAAAAAGCAATTGGCAGTTTTACCCTTAAGGAACCTGGATTTTTCGCCCAGAAAATTAGAGAAAATCCCTTTTCCCTTCTTCTTATTGATGAAGTAGAAAAAACCAATCCCCGCGTTTTAAACTTATTCCTTTCCATTTTAGATGAAGGTTATTTCCAGGATGCCTTTGGAAGAGAAGTTGACTGCCGCAACTTGATCATTATCGCAACCTCAAATGCCGGAGGAGAATTCATAAGAGAAAAAGTTAGTCTTGGTCAAAATGAAGAAAATTTAAAAAACGAGGTCATCGAATACGTCTTAAAAAATCAAATTTTTTCTCCAGAATTCATCAATCGCTTTGATGCGGTGGTTGTTTTTAAACCCCTTAAAGAAAACCACCTTCGAGAAATCGCCAGACTTCTTCTTAAAGATTTAAATTCCCGCCTTGCCAAGAAAAACTACCAAATTAAAATTACCAATGATTTAATTGAAAAAATTGCCAAACTAGGATATGATCCCGCCTTTGGAGCAAGACCAATGAAAAGAGTAATTCAGAATAAAATTGAAGACCAAATTGCCCAAAAAATTCTTCGGGGAGAAATAAAAATGGGAGAAGAAATAGAAATAAAAATAGAATAAGTGCTATTTTCTATAAAAATGATTAACAGATTGGCAAATATGGTATAATAAACGCCTCCTGAACCCCTCAGGATAAATTACTTTAAAAACGTAAAAAAAAATTAAAATCTATGAAGAGCCCAGATTATGAAAGCCAAAGACCAACAGAAAAAATTGGAATATCAAAATTGCAAGATCGGGTTAGAACGGTTATTGATCACGGCTACCGCTACCATTTACTAGAAGCAGAAATTGCATTTTATCCTGATTATCTCTTCTGTATTGTTCTTCCAGAAGCTTTCTTTCCTGTCTCTCTCTGCATAGTAACTACTCCTGATTTAAAATGTTTAGATATAACACCCGTTGAACCTCAAGATTGTAATTTTTCTTTCTCCTCAAGAGAACCTCAATATGGAAAACCCCAAGAAAAAGTAGTCGCTGTTTATTTCCGGCGTCCAACTGAATTTTCAAATTTGCTTATCAGAGCGGAAAATAATCTTGACAAAATTAATATAAAGACTATTCCCGAACTTGGTTTCTATGCCTTTTCAGAAATAGGAATTTACGGCCAATACGAAGGAAAATTAAAATCCCCCTCCAGAATTCTTCCTCCTTTGGTTTTTCTAGATGAAGAAGAAAATAAAGTATGCCTTCCTAGAGAAAAAGTAAAACCTTCGGAGATTTTTGTTTTTGCTGGTTTCTATGGAAGAACTCAAAAAGGAATCCTTACTTCAGGATTTGTAGTTGGGAAAAAGTTAAGAGAATAAAAAATTAAATTATTTTCCCCAAACTTTTTGTATATTTCTCCCGCGACAAACGCAAAACCTTTTCTCTATTTTGATTTCGACACTGAGGTAAAGGTAGGGTAAAAGCATAAAATGGCCTTGATGTTAAATTCTCAATTGCCAGTTTTATCACTATCTGGTAATTCCCCAAACCTACCAATTCTTCTTCTTTATAAACTCCTCCAAACTCCCGGGCAAGAACCTGACTGTCTTCTGCCCCTACCAAAAAAGAAATTAGTGTTCCGCAGTTGCCAAAAATTGCCTTTTGAACCTCCTCGGGGACCTGGGCAATATATTGATTGGCTAAAATTAGATTTAAACGATACTTCCTTGCCTCAGAAAGAATTTTGACAAAAGAAGAAGTGGCAAAATTTTGAAATTCGTCAACATAAAGATAGAAATCACGCCTTTCGGCTTCGGGAATTCCCACCCTCCCCATCGCCGCAAGCTGCATTTTAGTAATAAACATTGCCCCAAGCAAAGCGGCGTTATCTTCACCAATTTTCCCTTGAGAAAGATTAAGAATTAAAATCTTCCCTTTATTCATCATCTCCTCTAAATTTAAGGTTGAACGGGGATGGCCAATGATTTCGCGGATAAGTGGCGAAGAAACAAATTGGCCAACTTTATTTAAAATTGGAGAAATTGCCTCAGTCTGAAGTTTTTCTGACATTTGGTCAAATTCTTTTTCCCAAAAATTTTTCAGAATTCGGTCGTTTATTCTTTCTACAATTTTTTTGCGAAAGGCTCGGTTAGTCAAAAGTTCTGGAATTTCAACTAAGGTTGAGTTTGGTTTGGAAAGTAAGGTTAAAATTGCATTTCGAAGAATATACTCAAGCCTTGGTCCCCAAGAATACGAATAAAGTTTATAAAAAATGGCCACAATTCCTGAGGCTACTAATTCACGATAATGGGGATCTCTTACCTCAAGAGGATTAAGATAAAATGGATGAAACCTATCAGAAGGATCAAGAAAACAAACATCGTTAAGTCTAAAAGAGGGAACAAAATCAAGTAAAATTTCTGATAAATCTCCATGGGGATCAACCACCGCCAATCCCTCACCATTGCGCATATCATTTATCGCCATATTAGCAATTAAAGTAGTTTTTCCGGTGCCTGTTTTGCCAATAATATACATATGACGTCTTCGATCCTCCTTTCTAATCCCAAAATTAACCATTTTATTTTTGAACTCTGTTCTGGCAAAAAAATTAATTTTTTTCTTCTCTTCCTCTGAAGTCAAATTTGAAGAAATAGGCAAATTTTCAGGCGGTTCTCCAAAAAGTCTTGCTCCCCAGGAGATATTTTTAATTCCTGATAAAGAAGCGCCGGGTAAATGATAAAGAGTGGCTATCTCAAAGACATTCAAAATTTGATTTTTAGGCATAAAATCAGGTTTTCTTTCAATGATTGATCTTATAAATTTCTTTTCTTGCCAAAATAGAGGTTTAACTAAAGAAAAAGAATTTCCTTCACCCAAAGCCATTCCCCCAAAAGAACCAGCCAAATGATAAAGTAGGGTAGAACTTCTTTCTTTCTGGGGAGAAGAAACCAAAATTCTAACTGCGGTTCGAAAACCAGGGTGAGAGATTTTTTGTTCAATTAATTTTTCCTGAGGATGGGAAGAAATTTTTCCATCAGGCAAAACCACTCCCCTTCTTAAAACTAAAGCAGCGGTAGTTTGCCATTTCTTCCCTGCCGGAAGTAAAACAACCTGAACTAAAAGCCTTTCTTCCTTTTCCGCGCGACTCATTGCCCCCAAGACCGAAGATAAAGGATCAATTTCCTTAAAGTCTAAATAAGTTTTTAAAGGAAAATAAAAGGGAAAGGAAAGTTTAAGTTGGGCAACGCTTATAGCCTGGCCGCCTAAAATCCAAGAAGAAAGATAATCAGAAGAAGCCATAATCGTTGCCTTTGGATATTGAGCAGAAAGTTGACTTTCAAAATAGGTCTGATATTCCTCTGGTAAAACGGCATAGAAATGAATTGCCTGTTCATAAGAAGCAATCTCAAAAACCAAAGGTTTTTCTTTCTTTAGGATTTTTTCAAATAAAGAAGATTTAATGTTTGACAAGGCAGAAAAACAGGCAGCCATTGCCTCAGGAGAAATTTCGCTTTCCCGGGGAACTCTAATTTCTAAAATTACCTTCCTTGAGAAACTACTTCCCATATTTTAATTTTTAATTTTACCACGCTTTTAATCAGAAAAAAATTTTTAAATTTTTAAGACGTTTTTTATAATTTTCCAAAATCCAAAGACGAGAATCCTTAGGATGAAAAAGAATCCGGCCAGTCTCAGTAATCTCTTTGGTTTTGCGATGCCTCATATACCAAAGTTGAAACCATCTTGCAATCTTCTCAAAAAAGGAAAAATTAAAAAAACAAAAGAAAAATGAAAGAAAGATAAGAAAAAAATCTTCTTTTCTTTTATCTGTTTTCTTTTTAACCATTTTTTTTGGCTTGGCATTTGGCAAAAATTCCTGAACCCAAAAATTATCTTTAAGGAACCTTTGATAACAATTATCTTTTTCCCAAATTGGCTCCATTTGGCAAACTTCATGGGCGGAAAATAAATCCCGTTCATTTTCAGGAAGAGAAAGATGGTCTTCGTCCAAAAACATATTTAAACAAATTTTATCTTTTATCTCTTTCTCCTCAGGTCGCCTTCTTTTTGAAAAAAACTCAACTAACAAAACAGTAAAAAAACGGGTCAACCAGAGACGGTTTTTAACGGCAATGATTAGAAGATCTATGTCATCCTTTTTCTCGGCATTTTTCATTGCCAAAGCCCCGGTTACGCCCACCATTTTAACCCAGGGGATTTTCCGCAAAATTAACGCAATTTTTTCCGCAATTTTTATTTTCTTCTCTGAGTATTTTTGTCGCCTTTTTCTTAAATTAATAATTTTTTCTCTTCCAGGTAAAAAATAAAACCCTTTTTTCTCCTTACAAAGTGATTTTTTAATTAACTCCTTTAATTCCCAAGAAAAGCCTTTGCCTTCTTCTTCGGTTTTTAATTCCCCCTCTTTTCTTTCTTTAATAAGAAAGCGCCAAATTTCTTTTTTTAAAAGAGGGTAATCAAAAACGTCAGCATAAGCCAAAGTTTTAAGAATTGCCTTTTTTAAACCCGAGTCTATCACCCTAGATTTATTTTAAAATAGTCTTTAATCCTTATAAAATTTGGGGTAATGAAGGAAAAATTGCCTTTTTTTAATTTTCATTTTGCCACCGCGGCAGAAATCCCATATTGAGCAAGAACCTGCCCAACACCGCTGACAGTTTGCTCTAATGCTTCTTTTGGGGTTTTTCCTTCATTAACAGCATTTACCGCATCCTCAAAATACTTAATCATTTTATCATTTATCCCATTATCAAAGGTTCGTGAGCACAAATACCAAGAACGGGCAGCCGGCGCTTGTTTGATAAAAGGCCCGACAAGATCATCGCTTGAAAGTAAATCTGCCATATCGACTCGGGAATAAGGCTCGCCAAATAATCTAATTTGGGATTGTGCCTGAAAAAGTTTTTGAAGAGATTCTTTCTCTGAAAGATATTTCAAAAATTCCCATGCCTCTTTCTGATAAGTTGATTTTTTAGAAACTCCCTCTACCCAATAACTTGCCCAGGTAATATTGGTTCCTTCAAGTTGAGGAACAGGTAAGATTCTAAATCTTAAGTTTGGGTTGGCTTTTTTAATCTCAAAAACCTCCCACGAGAAACCAAAATACATCGCTAGTTTTCCACCGGCAAAGGCCATCGTCGATCTTGGCAAAGTCTCATCCCAAACTCGATCAACTTTAGAAAAAAGAGTATAAAAAGCCAAAGCGTCTTCAGCCAAGGAACCGATTGGTTTGGTAAGATCTGCTCCATTTTGAAGCATCATCAAACCTAAAATATCAGACCAGTGGTCAATGTTTTCTGTAATCCCTAAAGCCGCACCAGCAATTTGAATTTCTCCCTCGCTGTCTCTAGTAGTAAGTTCAACAGCAACCTTTCTAAATTCATCCCAGGTAGTTGGCGGGACTTTACCTGCACTTTCAAAAATATCCTCGTTAATAAAAAGAGCAAGAGTGTCTATTTCTAAAGGAATTCCAACGTAATAATTCCCTACCCTTAAATCCTGTCTTGTCACCGGATAGAAAATTGCTTCAAAAAAGGCAGCATCCATTATTTCAGAAGGAATAGGAGAAAGATCGTTTTTAAACATAGGCACCCAGGTTGAATGAAAACGGAAAATGTCTGGCCCCTTCCCTGAAGCCAAAGCCGAAGCCAATCTTTCGCGATATTCGCGAGGTGATTGAAAAATATAATTTATCTTAACGTTTGGGTGAGACCTTTGGTAATCGGCAATTATCCCAGAAAAAACATTCTCTGGCTCCCAAAGCCCCCAATAGGTTAAATTAACCTCTTCTTGAGGAGCCAATTTTTTAGAAAGTATATTTTTATATAAAAAATAGCCGCCGCCTAAAAAAACAACCAAAACAAAAAAGATAAGAAAAAACTTCAAAAATTTTTTAAGACCATCTCCTGTTTTCTCTGTGCCAACTACAAAAGTTTTAGCCCTTTCCTCAAGCGAAGAAGAATCAAGGTTTTGATTTGGAAATCCTGAAGGCATCCCCTCGGGATTCTCCGATAAAGACTTTTGAGGAAAGTCTTCTTGACTACCAGCCCCCTCGGCTGGGAAATTGACTTCTGGCAGATTTTCTTCTTGATTCATTCTTTATGTTATCATACAAGAAAATGAAAAGAAATTTCAAGGATCTTTTTAAACTAACTATTTTCTTAATTTTTGGAATTATTCTAACAATTAATTTTGCTTACCATCTTGCCTATTTTAAAAGAATTTACCCTGGAGTAAAAATTGGAGGAATAAGCTTAGGGAACAAAACTAAAGAAGAGGCGATAAAAATTCTCGCCGGAAAGACAAGAGAAAAGCAAAAGAAAGAAATTATTCTTCTTGGCCAAAATCAAAGATGGTTTATTCTGCCGGAAGAAATAAGTCTTTCTTACGATTTAGAAAAGAGCGTAGAAAAAGCCTATTCTCTCGGTAGAAGAAAAAATTTCTTTTTAGATCTAAAAGAAAAAATTCAAGCCTGGAAAGGAGAAATTAATCTTCCTTTGGAATATAACCTAAACTCCTTTCTTCTTGAAGAAAAAATAAAAAAAATTTCCCAAGAAATTTTTATCCCTGCTTCTGAACCGGAAATTAAAATTTCGGGGGAAAAAATTGTCATCAATGCTGGAGAAAATGGTCAAAAATTAAATGAAGAACTTTTAAAAGAAATAATAAATAAAAATCTTTCCTTTCTTGGAGAAGAAAAAATCGTTCTTCCCCTTATTTATCTAAAACCAAAACTTTCTCCTGAGGAAATAGAGCAAATTAAAAAAAGAGCAGAAAAATTTTTAGGAAAAAAAATAAAAGTTGTTTTCGAGGGCCAAATCCAAATCTTAGATGAAAAAGAAATAATCAATCTTCTTCTTGCCCCTGAAGGATTTGATAAAGAAAAAATTTCTTCCTTGGCTGCCAGTTTTGCTTCTACTTTCAACCGCCCTCCTCAAGATGCTGCTTTCCATTTCTCCGAAGGAAAGGTAACTGTCTTTAGACCGGAAAAAGAAGGGATAAAAATCGACGAAGAAAAACTTAAACTAGATCTTATTTCTGCATTTGAAAAAATCGAAAAAGAAAACTCTCCCCAAGAAGAAATTTCTATCTCATTTGAAAAAATTCCTCCTCAAATCAAAAATAGCGACGTTAATAATCTTGGAATCCAAACACTTCTTGGCCAAGGAATTTCTTATTTTAAAGGATCAATCTCCTCAAGAATTCATAATATCAATCTTGCTTCTTCAAAAATTAATGGTCTTTTAGTTGCTCCTGGAGAAATTTTTTCTTTTAATAAATCTTTAGGCGAAGTTTCCCAAATGGCAGGATATAAAGAATCTTATATCATAAAAGAGGGAAAAACTGTTTTGGGAGATGGAGGAGGAGTCTGCCAAGTTTCCACTACTCTTTTTCGCGCCGCCCTTTCGGCAGGTTTACCGATTGAAGAAAGACATCCCCATGCCTACCGTGTTTCTTATTACGAACAAAACTCTCCCCCAGGGTTTGATGCCACTGTCTGGGATCCTACCGCTGATTTAAAATTCAAAAACGATACCCCCGCATATATTCTAATTCAAATAACCATGGATAAAAAAGAACAAAAACTAATTGTCGATATTTATGGGACCTCTGACGAAAGAGTGGTAGAAATCGGCAAACCACGAATTTGGGATCAAGTCCCCCCTCCCCCCGATCTTTACCTAGATGATCCCACCTCTCCTTTAGGAACAATTAGACAAATTGATTTTAAGGCTTGGGGGGCTAAAGTTGCCTTTGATTGGAAAGTTGTTCGCAAAGAGGAAATTCTTCAAAAAAGAACCTTTTATTCCAATTATCGACCCTGGCAGGCAGTTTATCTAAAAGGAACAAAACAATAAGCCCAAAACCTTAAAAATGAAAAAAATAAGACTAATTTTTAATCTCTCTTTAACCTCTAGAGTATAATATAAAAAGAATTTTGAAAAGAGAATTTCAATATGAAAATTTTAGGAATTGAAACTTCTTGTGATGAAACTGCCGCTGCCATTGTTGAAAATGGAACAAAAATTCTCTCAAACGTTGTTGCCTCCTCTGTTCAACTTCACAGAAAAACCGGGGGGATTATTCCTGAGGTGGCTGCCCGAGAACAAGTTCGCTTTATTATCCCCGTCATTGAAAAGGCCCTAAAATCAAAAATTGATGCTATTGCAGTCACCGTAGGCCCAGGACTAATTGGCTCACTTTTAGTTGGAGTAGAAACTGCCCGAACTCTTGCCTTTGTCTTAAAAAAACCAATTATTCCCGTCAATCATTTATTGGCTCATATTTATGCCAATTTTCTGGAATCAAATCCAAAATTTCCTTTGGTTGCCCTGGTTGTTTCTGGCGGACATACAGATTTGGTTTTAATGAAAAAACATGGTCAAATTCACTGGCTTGGAGGAACCAGAGACGACGCCGCCGGCGAATGCTTTGATAAATGTGCGCGAATTTTAGGATTAGATTATCCCGGAGGACCAGCAATTGCTGCTGAGGCGGCAAAATTAAAAGCCAAAAATGAAAAATTAAAAATTAAACTACCTAGACCAATGATAGAAGAAAAAAATTTTGACTTTTCCTTTTCCGGCCTAAAAACGGCAGTTTTAAGAGAAGTTGAAAGATTAAAAAACAATCAACAATATGACAATTTAACAATTCAACAATTATCTTTTGAGATTCAGGAAGCAATTACTGATGTTTTAGTAGAAAAAACAGCTCAAGCCGCTAAAAAATACAAAGTTAAATCAATTCTCTTGGCGGGTGGCGTTGCCGCCAATTCTCGCCTCCGAGAAAAATTTCATCTTGCCCTTTCCTCCTCTTCCTTCTCGCTTTACCTCCCTTCGCCTTCTTTATGCACCGATAATGCTGCTTATGTCTCTTCTTTTGCCTATTTTAATTACAAACCCCTACCCTGGGAAAAAATTTCTACCCAACCTGGATTATCAATTGCCGGTGAAGTATAATTATCTTCATGGAAAAAGTCTGGCAACCACAAAAAATAGAAAAGAAAATCTATCAATTATGGGAAAAATCCAAAGTTTTTTCTCCAAAAATTAAAAAAGGCAAAAAGCCCTTTTCTATCATTATGCCGCCACCAAACGCCAATGCCTCTTTACATATTGGTCATGCTCGTTTTATTGCCATTCAAGATTTGCTTGTTCGCTTTCATCGAATGCTTGGCGAACCTTCTTTATGGCTTCCTGGAGCCGACCATGCCGGGATTGCCACCCAAGTTGCTTTTGAAAAAAAACTCCAACTAGAGGGAAAAACAAGGTTTAGTTTAGGTCGAGAAAAATTCTATGAAGAAATCTACAAATTCAGCCAAAAGAACAAAGAAATTATGTATGACCAAATGAAAGCCTTAGGAGCCTCTTGCGATTTTAAAAGAGAAAAATTTACCCTTGACCCAAAAATCTCAAGAATCGTTCTTGAAACATTTGTAAAAATGTATAAAAATGGCCTAATTTTCAGAAAAGAAAGAATTATTAACTGGTGCCCAAGATGTCAAACTGCCTTATCTGATCTTGAAGTTGAATATAAACAAGAAAAAAGCAAACTTTGGTATATTCGTTATCTTTTTAAAGATGAAAATCGCTTTATTAGCGTTGCCACCACGAGACCGGAAACGATGGTTGGCGATACTGCCTTGGCAGTCAATCCTAAAGACGAAAGATATAAAGATTTTATTGGCAAAAAAGTAATTTTACCCTTGATGTTTCGGGAAATCCCTATTGTTTCAAGCGAAAGTGTCGATCCTAAATTTGGAACTGGGGTGGTAAAAGTCACCCCTGCCCACGATCCCACAGATTTTGAAATTGGCAAAAAGGAAAAACTCCCTCTTATTCAGGTTATTGGCTTTAATAATAAAATGACTAAAAAAGCAGGCAAATATGCTGATCTTTCTGTTTTGGAAGCGAGAGAAAAAATCATTCAAGATTTAGAAATTAAGGGCCACTTGGAGAAAGTTGAAGATTATCTTCATTCTGTTGGCTTCTGCGAGCGCTGTGGAAGTTTAATCGAACCCCAGGTTTCTCTTCAATGGTTTGTAAAAACAAAACCTTTGGCCAAAAAGGCAATTTCGGTTGTTAAAAACAAAAAAATAAAAATTATTCCTGAAAGATTTGAGAAAAACTATCTTTTATGGATGGAAAATATTCGCGATTGGTGTATCTCTCGCCAACTTTGGTGGGGACAACAAATCCCAATTTGGTATTGCGGAACAGAAAACCTCTCAAGTCTGCAAAAATTAATGAATCCAGAACTTGCAAAAAAAGAAATCATTGGTTGCGGTGAAGTCATTGCCTCGGTTGAAAAACCAAAACAATGTCCAAAATGTCAAAATAAAGATCTAATTCAAGATCCGGACATCTTAGATACCTGGTTTTCCTCCGCCCAATGGCCATTCACCACCCTTATGACGAGTCCTTATAAAAAAGATTTTGAATATTTTTACCCAACCACCGTTATGGAAACTGGCTATGAAATTTTGTTCTTTTGGGTTGCCAGAATGATTATGCTTGGTCTTTATCGGACCAAAAAGATTCCCTTTAAAACTGTTTTTCTCCACGGTTTAGTCAGAGATGCCTTTGGTCAAAAAATGTCAAAAAGCAAAGGAAACGTAATTGATCCCTTGGAAGTTATAAAAATTTACGGAACTGACGCCTTAAGAATGGCTTTAATCTTTGGCTCAACTCCAGGCAAAGATTTAAGCCTTTCTTCTGAAAAAATTGAAGCAATGAGAAATTTTGCCAACAAAATCTGGAATGCGGCTCGCTTTATACTTTTCTTTCCGGGGAAAGAAGATTCAAAAAACCAACCAAAAGAAACCAAAGAAGACAAATGGATTCTTAAAGAATTGAAAAAAACAATAAAATCAACCACCAAAAATATTGAAGAATTTAGACTAGGCCAGGCAGCCGAAGAACTCTATGAATTTTTCTGGCATAAGTTTTGCGATAAATATATTGAGGCAAGCAAAAATAGAAAAAGTAGGGCTCAACCAATTTTACTTCAAGTTCTAGAAACAAGTTTAAAATTATTACACCCATTTATGCCTTTTATTACCGAAGAAATCTGGCAAATCGCTAGAAAGAAAATCAAAAAAGAAAATTTTTTTAAGGAAAGGTTATTAATTTCTGGAGAATGGCCAAAATAATAAAGGATATCAAGAAATTAAAATATCTAAAAATTAAGAACAAAATTCACCCTTGGCTGGAAAACAAAATTCAAAAAATCCGCACCCTCAGAGAACGTCAGGCCTACCGGTCGGCAAAAAGATGGGGGACACCGGCAGGGGTGGCTCTAATCCTCGTCTTAACTCTTTACTCCTTTTTTCTTCCTAAAGATAGATTTCAATTTGCCAGAGAACGGGTTTTGAAAAACCCAAAAGACCTTGAGGCTCATTTAATTTTAGCAGAGGAATTTTTAAAAAACAACCAACTTGAAAAGGCGGAAAAAGAATTAATTGCCGCAGAAAATATCCAAAAATTAATACCCAATGACCAACAAGTCTTAGGTTTAACCTCAAAACTGGAAGAACTTTACCTTCGTTGGCAAGAGGAAAATCCAAAAGAACTTAAAAAACTAATTTCAAAATGGGAAAAAATTATTTCCGAAAACCCAAATTACCGCGACGGCTATCTCCATCTAGCCCTTTATTATTTCAAATTAGGGAAAAAAGAAAAAGCTAAAGAAAATCTTTCAAAAGCCCTTGACCTCGACCCAAATTACGAACCTAGCAAAGAATTGGAAAAAATAATCAAATAAACTTTTAGAAAAATTCCCCTTGACAAATTTCTTCTTTTCAATTACGCTTTAATTTAGCAATGAAATTTTGGTTTTCTCTTTTATTTTCTATTTTTACTTTGTTTCTTTTTCCTTCTTCTCTTTATGCTTCCGGTTTTCAGCTAAAAACGGTGGGAGCCTTAAATGTTGAAGGATCCACTTATAACCATCTTTGGTACACCAATCCCAATGTTACCTTCACCGGAATTGCCCTCCAAAACGCAACTGTTAATGCCACTATTAACGGTCAAAGCAGCACTATTAATGCTGATAGCGAAGGAAATTGGAGTTATACTACCACCCTTAACCAAGGAGATAATACCGTAAGTTTTGAATCAGGGGGCAGCACTATTTCTTTCACTCTTACTATTGGCGAAGTTCCGGAAAATGTTGGTAGCCTAAACAAAGCAGAAACCCCAACAGCAGGAACAATCACACCAACGATTACTATTTTCTCCCTAGGGATATTATCTATCTCCGCCGCCCTTCTTTTAAAGAAAAAATTTACCTAATGAAATCTAAGAAGAAAAATTTATTTATTCGCCGGATTTTTCTTCTTGGGGTTTTTCAATTTCTTCCTCTGCTGGCAAACCGCCCTCGGAAACTGCTCCTTCAGAGGGCATTTCTTCAGGCAATGCTTCTTTAGTTGGAGGCGGAGCAACCTCTTCCTTTTCAAGGGGTCCAATTTTAACTACAATTTGAGAAGGATCGGCTTTTATCTCTATTTTCTTTTTATCAACTTCTATCTCTCCAACGGTAATTGCATCATCAACATTAACCAATTTAGAAATATCTACCACCAAACGCTCAGGCAAGTCTTGGGGTAATGCCTCAACCTCAAGTTCGGAGATTGGCTGAATCAAAACCCCAATTCCCTGCTCAACTGCCGGTGATTCTCCAGAAATTTCAATAGGAACAGAAACGGTAGTTTTTTCTGTTAGAGAAACATAGCGAAAATCAGCATGAAGAGGTTCTCCTTTTACCGGATGAACCTGAACATTGCGAATTAAAACAGGTCTGATCGTGCTGTCTATTTCCAAATCAATTAATCCTGTCTCTCCCACTTCTTGATAAATTTTTTGAAAGTCCTTTAAAGAAACCTGAATACTTTCTGACTTTATCCCCTTCCCATAAAGATTTGCAGGAAGAATTCCTTCTCGGCGAAGTTTTTTAACCTTCCTTCCTAAAATTTTTCTTTTCTCAGCTTGAAGTTTTGGCCTAGTCATTTTTTAAAAATTTTATTCTAAATATTTTATCGTTAGATAAGTTGGTATTATAAATAATTGCCTGCCCCTCCGTCAAGAAGATTGGCTGGCTACTTTCAAAAATAAAATTTTCTGGGTAAGAAAAAGAAATAGTCAATTCCTCATTTTTTGCTCCAGGTTGCTTTTGAAAAAGAAAAGCATACTCTCTGCCTTTAAAAAGAAAAGGAAGTACCCAGGAAATCTCAACCACTTTTTTCTCCTTTACCGGAACTTCCAATAAGAAACCAAAAACGGTTCTTTGATGCTCAATGGTTTCTTCAACTTGACAATCTTTTTCGTCAATCTTACACCCCTTAAGAGTTGCTCCTTGGGGAACATAAATTCGCAAATAACTTTTATATCTTCCTGCAGGAAAAACATCATCCGGACTTTGATTTTCATAATCTATTTTTAACTCCTTAAGAACCTCCCCTTCTTTGCTAATTGAAGTTTTTTGCCTAAGACTTCTTTTTAGAAAATAATTGCTTTTGTTAACTCCAAGATTTGCCTCATTAACCATTAAATAATCTTTAAAACAATCATTTTCCTGACAACTAACGCTTTTTATCCCTCCATCCCAGTTAAATTTCTTTATTAAAGAAAAAGAGGATTCATCATCCAAAAAAATTATAATATCCTTCTCCTCAAGTGAGGTCAAAAAGGCCTGGCCAATTAAAAACAATTTTTCTCTATCTGCTTCTTTGATTTTTTCAAATAAAATCCGGGCTGTTTGGCCAAGAAAATCCTGCTTACCGGTTGACCCTGGGAAAAATCCTGCCTCAGAAAAATATTCTGCTTTTTCAAAAAAATTTACCGCATTAATCTTTTCTTGATAATCTGGAAGATAAATTTCTCCTATTGCCTCAAGAATTCTTTGAGCAAAAAAAAGATTCACCCCAATTACACCATCAACTTTTCTTCCAATTTCTTTATTCAAAAACCAAGCCGCCCGCCTTGCAGAAATAGGGAAATCCGGATCCCAATTAGAATCACGAAGATACCAACCCGCCTCTCCCAAAATTTCTTTAATTTTTAACGGTGGCTCAACATGGCCTTTTAGTTGACCATCGGCAAAATAAACATCATGGACCTCAAAATCTAAAAGCCTACCTCCCTCAAAAGTTAAAATTCCAAAAGAACCAATAAAACCACCGGTAGGTCTAATTTCCATATTATTCTGAAAAAGAATTAAGTAAGTTTTCCTTTCTTTTACCCCAAAAATACTGGGAAGAACTTTGGTTATCTCTCTGGCAAAAACAAGATTTTTTCTAATTTCTGGAAAAAATTTTTTTGCCTTTAAAAAATAAGAACCAACCAAAAACTCATTCCCAGAAAATTGATCAAGCAATGCCTGGGCGTAAGAAACCTCTTTAAAAGAATCATCAACCGCCAGTCTTAAATGCTCCCATCTTTCTTCATCAACCTTTTCTCCCGAAATAATCTTTTTAAAAATTCCCTCTGTTTCCAAAAAAATTTCCGAAAGAGAACCAAGGGCCCTAGTCGTTGCTTTCCCCATAAAAAAAACATTCTGAATTTTTCTAAATTCCTCTCCGTTATCCAAAAAAATAGAAAAAGAAGCAGGGATTTCTAAAAGAAAGGTTTCTCTTTCTATGTTCTTTTCGATATTCAAGGCATTATTTTTAACTGCCAAAAAATCAAATCTTTTAAAAGAATTCTCAAGTCTTTTTATTTGAAAAAAGAAAAACAAAAAATTTCCCCCAAGAAAAATAAACGGTAAAAAAAACAATAAAAATAAAAGAAAAAATGAAAAAGAAAACCTTCTTTTTTTTGATTTTTCCGAAAAATTTTTTTCAAAAAAATTTTCTTCTTTGGAAAAAAGATCTTTTGGTTCTTGAAAATCTGTAATAACAAACATTTTGTTAACTCCGTAAAAACTAGCCGGGAAGACGTGAAACTGGCCTTAAAATTTGATTAATTAAACTATCGGCAATTTTGTTTTCCCGTCGCGGGATATATCTGTAAAAAATTTTCCCGGAGAATTTTTTTTCTAAATTTTTTATTTTAATTGTTAAAAGCTTAATTTTTTGATTTTTAATTTTAAATTTCCCCGTTAACTGATTAACCACTAACTGAGAATCAATTAAAAAATTAACATTAGCAAAAGAAAAATTTTTAACTAACCACTCCAGGGCAGCAGTTACCGCTAAATACTCGGCAAGATTATTAGTTGGCAAAAGAAAAATTTTTAACTAACCACTCCAGGGCAGCAGTTACCGCTAAATACTCGGCAAGATTATTAGTTGTTTTGCCAATAATTTTTGAAAATTTATAAATCATTTTTTTATTTTCAAAAACCACAAAAGCAATTGCTCCTGGACCAGGATTTCCTCTTGAGCCCCCATCGGTAAAAATAGAAATTTCTCTCATAAAAAAGGCCTTCCTCTCAAAAAATTTTACCACGATTTCTAATAATCTCAATTAATGTTTTCCAAAAACTTAAAGAGGGTCTAAAACCAAATTCTTTAGCAAGGTAAAAACTAGTTAAAAGAAAAACCAAAAATTCAGTGGCAATTGTTATCCCAGAAGAAGCAAGATAAGAATAACGGGGGATAAAAATAAAATTTAGAGAAACATTCCAAAATAAGGCTATTAAGGCAATTATTAAAGAAATTTTTTGTTTCCCAAGAGCAATTAAACTAAATCCGGTTAGATGGTTTAAAAAAGAAAAAATGGCGGCAAAGACCAAAATCCTTAAGGCTAAAGCACTTTGGGAAAATTCTTTTCCTCCAATAATTTCTACCACTGAGGGCGCAAAAACAAAAAACAAAAAAACCACCGTTAAACTTGCCAAAAAGAGAACATCAAAAGATTTCTTATAAACCAAAACTAATTTCTGCCTAAAATCTTTCTGGGCAGCAAAATGAGAAAGAATAGGAAAAAGGGAATTAACCAAATATGAAGCCCCCAAAACTAAATTATCATAAATTTTATACGCCAACCCATAAATACCAACGGGATCTGAACCCTTAATAATCTGCAGAATTAAGACATCTACTTTATTATAAATTGAAAAAGTTAAAAGAAGCGCCCCTGTTGGTAGGGATTCAAGAAAGATTTTTTTAATAATTTTAAAATCAAAAGAAAAATCAATTTTTACTAATTTTTTTGCCAGAAAAAAAGAAAAAATTACCCCCAAAAAATTAACTAAAACCAAGAAAAAAAACACCCAATAAAGATTTAAAAAGCTAAAACCAAAAACCAAAAACAAAAGAAAAAAGAAACTAACAAAAACCTCAGAAAAAGCAACATTTTCAAATTTAAGTTTGGTTTGGAAAATAACTTGAAAAGAAGTTTTTAAAGAATAGGCAAAAAGCAAAAAGGAAGCAATCGTCCCTATAGAAACAAAATTCTGAAACTGGGGCAAAATTCTGATTAAAAAATTAACTAAAAAAAAGAAAAACCAGGCCAAAATAAAACGGAAGAAAAAAATATTCTCAAAAATTTTTTTCTCTATTTTTTTGTCTTTTGAGGCTTCACGAACAGAAATCATTCCTGTTCCCCAATCAGAAGCGGCAGAAAAAAGCAACACAAAAGAAGTTATAAAAACATAAGTCCCAAATCCAGAAACCCCTAAAACCCTAGTTAAAATACCTGTAGCAAATATTGTTGCCAAGGCAACGCTAATTCTTCCCAACCCCTGAACCAAAGTATTTTTAATTACCCCAGGAAAAAAACTCATTTAGAAACAATTTTAACATGCAAAAAAAGATTTTTCAGTCATTTAAAATTTAAATCCTTTTGTCCTCCCCAAATTAAACCAAAAACCAAAACTGCCAAAAGCTGATTTTGCTGAAGAGTCAACCAATAATGATCAAAAATCCCCAAAGATAAAATAATAATTAAAGAAATAAAAAGTGCTCTTGGAAGAAAAAGAGATTTTCTAACAGTTAAAAACAAAAACCAAAAAAAACCAACTAAACCAACCAAGCCAGTTTCTGCAAAAACTAAAAGATAAATGTTGTGAACAGGTTGAAGAAGTCTAAAGGAACTATTTTGCCAAAAATCAGGCAGGCGAAAAACAAAATTATTTAACCCAACACCGGCAATTAAATTGTTTTTAATCATTAAAATTGCCACTTCAATTAATTGAACTCTTTTAACAAAGGATTCATCTTTAAAAAACCGAAAGACAGAAAAAGCAAAAAACCCAAAAAATAGAATCAGAAAAAAATAAGAAAAGTTAAAAATTTTTCTAAAAAAACTATTTTCCTTTAATTTTTTAATTTTTAAAACGGCAAAATACCAAACGCCTAATAAAAACCCCACCAACCATGCCGCCTGAGAAAAGGAAAAAATAATCGTCAAAAAGCCAGAAAATAAAGTTAATAATTTTAATCCTTTCAAAAGAAAAGATTTTCCAAAATCGGTAAAAAGGACAAAAACGGAAGAAACCAGAAAAAAACCAGCCATTGAATTTGGATGAGAAAATGTTCCGTATGGCCTTAAAAAAAGTTTTCCAAAAAAATCTCCTAAAGAAATTCCTGGTGTCTGAATATTAAAATCCCTTTCTCCCAGCCAATAAAAAAATCCTCCTAAAGAAGATTGATTAAAAAACTGAAAAATAGAAATTAAAGAGGAATAAAATAGAGAAAAAAGAATTGGCAAACTACAATCTTTAAAGGAAATTTTTTCTTTAAAAATATAAAAACCAAAAAGAGAAAATGCAAAAACTTTAAAAAGCCTATAAAAGGCCGCTTCTTTGTTTTTAGCAAAAAGGCAATTTAAAACTAAAAAAACGCTAAAGAGAAAAATTAAAAAAGCGTTTCTGAGTTTTTGTTGTTTTATTTTTTTTAATTCTTTTAGGTTTTCAATTATCCATAAAACTAGAACCAAAAACAATAAAATATCCGTTAGATAAATTGTCGGACTTAAATAATCTACTCTTATTCCAAAAACTAAAGAAGAGGAGGGCCAGAAATGCTTACCTAACTGAGTAGGGAGGAGAAAAAGCAAAAGAAAAAAGAAAAAACGATGAAGTCTCACCTTTTTATTTTTCTTCTTGGCTTAATCACCAATCTCCGATTCTCTCCTTCTCCCTCAGATTCAGAAAAAACATCCGGATGATCACGCAAAAAAAGATGAATTACTCTGCGATCTTGGGGAGAAAGCGGCGGTAAAACTACCGGTTCTCCAGAAAACAATACCTTTTGGGTAAAAGACAAGGCCATTTTTTTTAAAATTTCTTCTCTTTTTTGCCGATAATCACCAATGTTCACCACCACTTTTGTCCATTCACCAATTTTTTTACTAACAATTAATTCTAAAATTAACTGCAAGGAAAAAAGAGTGCCCCCATGATAACCAATTAAGATTCCTGGTTCTTCCGCCTCGATCTGCACAGTAATAATATTGTCTTCTTTCTTAACTTCTTTTATTTTTGCCTCAACCCCAAAAAGATCTAGTAATTTCTTAGTTGTATTTTCAACAATATTTAGTTTCTCTTTGTTTTTCTCCATTTTCCAATCCCTATTTTACCCCAAAAGGAAAAATCTTTCAGACCAAAAGCAAAATACTGCTGAAGCAATTGAGATAAAGAAAAAACAAACCAATAAAGAATAAAGCCAGAAGGAAAAGCAAATCCAAAAAAAATTGTCATCAAAGGGAAAAGGTAAAGCGTTTGCGACTGCATAGAAGAAAAAACATCATCGGTTTTTTCATTTGTTTTTTGGGCAACTTCTTTTTCCTTTAAAACCGCAGGTTTCATCATCTTGGAAGAAAAAAACTGGGCTAAGGCAGCCAAAATCAAAAAAGCGCCAGGAATTGGTACCCCCTTAACCCAAAAAATATCGGGCTTTGAAAGATTAAGATATAAAAAAGAAAAATTAAAACTTTCTCCAGGAGAAAAACGCAAGGAAGGATACAAAATCTCGTTGATTTTTGAAATTGCCTCAACTCCATCTGCCACAAGAACTCGAGAAAAAACTTGATATAAAGTAAAAAGAAATAAAAACTGAATTATCTGGGGCAAACAACCCACTCCAGGATTTACTCCTTTTTGGCGATAAAGATCCATCTGTGCTTGATTAAATTTTTGTTTATCATTTTTGTATTTTTTCCTCAATTCCTCAATTTCAGGAGCAATTTCTGATATCTTTCTAACCGTTTTCAGAGAAGTAATAGTCAAAGGGAAAAGAATGATTATTATCGCTAAACTTAAAATAATTATTGCCACTCCTAAATTTCCTGTAATTTTATAAAAGAAAATTAAGCCGTTAACTAAAGGCTGAAGTAAAATTAATTTCCAAATTTCTTTCATAAAAATTTTTTTTAAAATTAGGGAAGGGGATCATCTCCTCCCTTAGACCAGGGATGACATCTAACAATTCTTTTAAGACCCAACCAGACTCCCCAGAGTATACCATATTTTTCAATTGCTTGATAAGTGTATTCGGAGCAGGTAGGCCGAAAACGACAAACCTTATCGGTCAAAAACAAAAACTTTGCCCAACCTTGATCAAAAGAAAGATATCTTTGGTAAAAGCGGATTAGGGATAAAAAAATTTTTTTCATTTTTCGACTAAAATTCCGGCTTTTCTTAAAACTCTTTTTGTTTCTTCTGAAATCTCAAAAAAGGATTTATCCAAAACCTCTTTTCTTCCTAAAAAAATAATATCATAACCCGCCCTTAATCTGTTTAAAAGACCCCTAATTACCTCCCGAAAAATTCTTTTTAATCTGTTTCTCAAAACCGTTTTTTTGGTCAATTTTGTAGAAAAAATAAAGCCAAATCTTGAAAAATCGCCTCCAGTTTTAAGAACCAAAACCCCAAAAAATTTTCCCTGAAATTTTTTGCCTTCTTTTTTAACCTTCTCAAAATCTTCCCTTTTTAAAAGGCGATTTTCCTTAGGAAGCATATTCTTTTTTTTAAATACTTACCCTTTTCCTTCCTTTGATCTTTCTCCTTTTTAAAACCTTCCTGCCGCTTCTTGTCTTTACTCGTTTCCTAAATCCATGTTTTCTTTTTCTTTTCTCCTTCTTTGGTTGATAAGTTCTCTTAGGCATGATTTAAATTATAACATAATTTAGCGTCTTGACAATTGTGGATAATTAAAGTTATTATCTTTTTGTCTTTACTTCTGCCCTGTAAATTCACCCTAAAGATGGACAACAAAACTCTCTGGCAAAAAGTCCAAGAAGAACTAAAAATCTCTGTCTCTAAAGCAATTTTTCAGACTCTTTTTCAAGGGACATCCCTTGTTTCTCTAAAAAAAAATATTGCCGTCATTGGTTGTCCAAGCTCTTATATTCAAGATTTAATCGAGAAGAGATATTACAGCCTTCTCAAAGATGTTTTAGATAGAAAAACAAAAACCAATAACAGTCTTGTTTTTGTTATTAAAAGAGAAAAAAGGGAAGAAGTAAAAGATCTTGGTCCTCTTTTTGAAGAAAGAAAACCAGGCGTTGCCATAGGTCTTCGTCCTGATTTTACTTTTGAAAATTTTTGCGTCTCCACGGTTAACCAACTTCCTTATGCAGCAGCCACCGCAGTGGCTAGAAATCCGGGAACTGCTTACAATCCCTTGTTTTTATGGGGCGGCGTGGGAGTGGGGAAAACCCACCTAATGCAAGCCATCGGCCATGAGATATTAAAAAACGATCCCCAAAAAAAGGTAATTTACTGCATTGGAGAGGAGTTCACTAACGAAATAATCCAGGCAATTCGCCTAAAAACCACCGACTCTTTTAAAAAAAAATATCGCTCGGCTGATGTTTTGCTTTTAGATGATGTTCAGTTTATTGCCGGAAAAACCACTGTTCAAGAAGAATTTTTCCACACCTTTAATGCTATCCAAAGAGCCGGAGGACAAATTGTTTTAGTTTCTGACCGCCCTCCTGAGGAAATTTCAAAACTTGAAGAAAGACTTAAATCACGCTTTGAAGCCGGCTTAATCATTGATATTCCTGCCCCAGACTTCGAACTAAGAACCGCCATTCTTTTAACTAAGGCAAAACAGCGGGGAATAGATTTGTCAATGGATATTGCCCAAACCATTGCCTCAAACATTGAGTCGACCAGAAAACTTGAAGGATTTTTAACAAGACTCCAAACAGAAATTCAAACAAGAAAAGTTTCTCTTTCTTTGTCTTTGGTTCAATCACTTTTAGGAAAGGGCCTGGAAACCCCAAAAGAGAAAAAACCAAAGAAAACAAAAGAAATTATTAAAATTATTGCCGATTATTACAACCTAAAAATCACTGATCTTAAAGGAAAGAAAAGAAAAAAAGAGGTTGTTCTTCCTCGACAGATAGCAATGTATATTCTCCGGACGGAAATAAATCTTCCTTTGGTTACTATTGCTAATTTCTTGGGAGGAAGAGACCATACTACTGTGATTCATGGAGTGGAAAAAATAACCAAAAGACTCTCCGAGGATGGGGATTTAAGAGAGGATATCTCAAAATTAAAAGAAAAAATTTATGAATAAACTTTCTTGTTTTTCCACCTTTCCACAAAACAAACTATTTTATCAACAAAAATATCCACATTGGGGTTGGTTTTATATAAACAAAAATATAACCCAAAAAGAGAAATTAAAAAAGGCATTTTTTGCACTTTTCAACATTCTCTACTACTATTACTACTAAAAATTTTATGATAAAATAAAAGAAATGAAAATTTCTCTTCTGCAAGAAAATTTGAATAAGGGATTAGGGATTGTTTCTCGGTTTATTGCCACTAAAGCCACTCTTCCTATTCTTTCAAATATTCTTTTGTCAACCGATCAGGATCAACTAAAACTTTCTGCTACTAATTTAGAAATGGGAATTAATTTTTGGCTTGGGGCAAAAATTGAAAAAGAAGGGGCAATTGCCGTTCCTGCGAGACTTTTAGCAGAACTTATTTCTTCTTTGCCTCCGGAGAAAATTGATCTTGAAACTAAAGAAAATACTCTTTTTCTTTCTTCTGGTTTTTTTAAAGCGGAAATTTTAGGAATGCCTCAGGGAGAATTTCCCCAAATTCCTAGTCAACAAAAAGAGCAAATTTTAACTTTTGATAAAAACGAAATTTTTTCTGGTTTATCGCAAGTTTGTTTTGCTGCCGCCCAAGATGAAAGTAGGCCAGTTTTAACAGGAATTCTTTTGCGTCAAGAAGAAGATTTGATTTTGTTGGTAGCCACTGATGGTTATAGACTTTCTTTGAAAAAGATAAAAACAAAAAGAAAAAAGATTGGGGAGGAAAGTTTTATAATTCCTGCCAAAACTCTTATAGAAATTTCTCGGATAATTCAGGAAATAAAAGAAGAAGAGGAAATTTCTATAAATAAATCAGTAAATGAAAACCAAGTCATTTTTTCTCTTCCGGGGATAGAGATAGTTTCCAGGCTTATAGAAGGAAATTTTCCTGAGTTTGAAAAAATAATTCCCCAGGCAAAGGAGACAAGAATAATTCTTGATAAAGATGATTTTTTTAAGGCAGTCAAAATTGCTTCAATTTTTGCTAGAGAAAAAGCAAATATTGTTAAAATTAAAACAGATAGAGAAAGAATTAGTGTTTCGGCAGAAAGTCCTCAAGTTGGGGTAAACGAAACCCAAGTAGAAGGGAAAATTGAAGGACAAAACCTTGAAATTGCTTTTAATTTTCGGTTTTTACTTGATTTTTTAAATGCCTCTTCAGGAAAAGAAGTTGTTTTTGAGGCAAACGGCCCTCTTTCCCCAGGGGTTTTTAGAAGCACAGATGACGATTCTTTCCTTCATATTATTATGCCAGTAAGAATTCAAAGTTAAGGACTTTTAGGAATTACTCCCCTGACAGAACTCCAAAAAATATCTTTATCATTTGGATTTATTCCCTGAGAGCGAAACCATTCCTCTGCCTCTTTTTTATATTTTTCAAAAGGATTTTTAAGAATTAAAACAAAAAATTTTTTTGATCCAGGAAAATATTCTATAGTGTAGCCCTCGGTTTTAACCGGTAAAAGACTGATGACTTTTTCCTTTGGGGAAATTGTTGGTGTAGGAGAGGTTAATTTTCCAAAAGGCGAAGGCTGAGGTTCTGTTTTTCTTTCTTCCTTTTTATTTTTTGATTCTAAAAAAAAGAGAAAGATTAAAACTCCAACCAAAAAAGCAAGGAAGGCAATTAAGAAAAGAGTATTTCTTTTTCTTTTTTTAATATCAATGTTAGTTTCCATATAATCTTTGATATTCTTTGTAAAGAATCAAAACGCTTCCGCAGTAGTCAATTCCGCAGGCGGGGCTACATGGGTCGCCAGGCAAAGGGCTTTCTTTGCAACCTTCAGTTCCGCAGGAGCCACAATATCTTTGGGCTACCTTACGAATGGTTTCCTCAGCCCAAGAGGTACAGTTTAAAGGAGTTGTCCCGCTGTCCGTCTTTATTTTTTTGGCCGCCGCCTCAAAAGAAAGATCAAGGCGGCAACGGTTCATCGGATCATATGTTGGCATATAGGTTTTCCAGGTTTGTTCTTCAAACTGCATTGGACCCATAACAGTGGTTCCTCTACACAAACCCGTTGCCGCACAAGTATCATAGCAATATCCTCTTTTTAATTCTTCTTGAGAGGCATTTTTCCACCACTCATCCCTAGAAAATTTTTCAATTTCTTCGCAAGTTAAAGACCAAACTCCTCCTGCCTCCATTCGGGAAATGGCCATTAAGAGTGTCGCGGGAACACAGTTGTCATTTGCCTTTTTTTTAATAAGATTGATTAAATCCGCCTCACAAGCAGGAGTGATTATTGAAGGAGGAGTTGGAGAAATATGCCTGGGGACAGGAGCAGTAGGCAAAATGAAGGCGGCAGCGGTGGTGATTACGATTAAAAAGGTGGAAATGAACAAAATTCCTATTATTACCAGGGTAAAAATAGTTATTGGTGCGGTGGAAGCAGAGGGGAAAAGGATGGCATTAAAAAAAGAATTTATCCCCGCGGCTGCTCCTTTTAAGATTCCGCCCGCACTTCCCAAAAGCCCAAGTCCTCCAAACCCCAAAAGGCTAACACCCAAAATACTTGCTCCCGGGAAAAAGATAATAATTCCTAATCCTGCGGCGACTATCATAATTGCCCTTTCTGGTTTTTTAATAGATCTGACAAGGAAAAGAACGACTGGTTTTATAAGATGTTCGTAGATTTTTTGGACAATAAATAAAATGGCGTTTAAGAAAAGGGCGACCGCCGTGCCTATTCCCGGAGCAATTGCCGTTCCCGCCGCGGTTAAGGCGGCTTTAATTCCCAGTTTTTTAACTAAAAAAGAAACTAGTCTTTTTGTTCCTTCTTTAATTGATTTAAGGGCAAAACTTTTAAGAATTTCTTTTCCTAAATAAAAAGTTTTTTTAAAAAAAGAAGCTAGAGGGGAAACCTTTTTTTCTTGAGGAAAAACTTCCCTTTTTTCTGAATTTTGAAATTCTCTGTTCATTTATTGTCCTTCTTCTGTTTTTTTCTCTTCTTCTTTTGCGGCAAGAATTTCTTCTGGTTTGGTAGTAATAAGTTGATGTTCGTCCTGGGAAGCAAGAACCTGGATTGCTACATGGTTGGCACCAGCAAAAAAGAGCCCTTCGCCAACATTGGCAGAAAGGAGAAGTTGCTTTTCTCCTTCAGAAAGGTAAAAAACCTGACCCACTTTATCAATTGCCGCCGGTGATTGTTTCATTAAAATTTGTATTGAGGAATTGGTAACAATTGCCTTGCCATAATCAGAACCTAAAAAATCCTCAACGTCTTGAGTGGTGGTTGTCAATCCAAGGTAATATTTTCTTGCTCTTTTGGCAATTGAATAGAGAAAAAGGGCAGAGTCTGGGTATTTCATTAAATACCATGCCTCATCAACAATAAGAATTCTTTTCTTTAACTCTTTTCTTATTTTTGTCCAAATAAAATCAAGAATTATAAACATAGCAATTGGCCTAAGGGCCTCTTCAAGTCCTTTTAAGGAAAAAACAGTAAAAGGATTTTTAATATCAATGTTTGATCTTTGGTCAAAGATTCCCACAAAAGAACCTTTTACAAATTTTTCGATTCGGTCAGCCAATCCTCTTGCTTCTGTCTCTTCCATTCCAATTAAAACTTTATAAAGATCTTCCATAAGAGGAGGTTCATTTTTTTGGGTCGCCGGCTCAGGGGTAATTCCCTTCATTTTGTAAGTTAAGACTAAAGCCCGGTCTAAAACCGCTTCTTCCGAAGAGGAAAGTTGTCCCATAATAACCTTAAAAAGCGAATGAAGTGACAAAATTTTCAATCCCAATTCGTTTTGTCCTTCTTCATACACCTGAGAGAGATCAAAGGGATTAATTTTGGCAGGACAATTGAATCCAAATTCGATATATTCTCCGCCAACTGCCTGGCAAAGATTTTTATATTCTGCTTCAGGGTCAATGATTAAAATTTCGGTTCCAAACATTAACGAGCGGAGAGCCTCCAATTTGACTAAATAAGATTTTCCTGATCCTGATTTCCCAAAAATTACCGAATTAGCGTTTTCTAAAGTAAATCGATCAAAAATAACCAGCGAGCCATTATGTTCATTTATTCCATACATTATTCCCTCATTGGCAGTTAATTCCGAAGAAGTAAAAGGAAAAGTAGAAGCCAAAGAAGTAGTATCCATGTTTCTGGTAATCATTAATTTGTCAACACATAATGGAAGAGTGGTTTTAAATCCATCTTCCATCTGGAGAGTGGCATGCTTTGACACAATTAAAAGTGCCCCAAGGGCCGATTCTATTCGCTTTGAGACGTGATTTAATTCGTCAAGAGAGTCGGCGGAGACGGTAATATAAAGACCGAATTGGAAAAATCTTTCTATTCCCTTAACTAGCTGTTCTTGAAGAAGGCGGGCGTCTTCAAGCTTTGCCTGAGTTGCTGGATCAACAATTTTTCCTCTTTGGATATCGGTTGAAATTTCTGCCTCCATTTCCGTTATTTTTCTTCTTAATTCATCAAGAACAGTTTTTCCTTCCACTGGGTAAATGAACATTGAAATATTCAAAGAATGATCAAAGTTTATCAAAGGCGAGAGCCAATTGGCAGAAACAAACCGGGGATAGCCAGCAACAAAAAGGGTTCGGAAGTAGGAATTGTTTATTTTTAAATAGTCAAAATCAACCTCAATTGCCGAAGGAGCAATTACGTCTTGAACAGAAACCATTCCCTGCGCTAACTGGTTTATAGCCTTTGTTTCAGGGGTTTCTTCTTGGTTTTGGGTATTTTGCTTTTTTTCTAAAAATGGTAATATTCCCATTTTTCAATTAAATTGGTTTGTTTAAAAACTGGCTATTTTTCTCATTTTCCCTAAGATTAAAAAAGGCAGTTTTGGTTGACTGAACTAGGGGGGTGGCGTACTCTTCGCTGGTGGCTAGTTTTTGAAAGCCGGAGGTGGGATTGTAGGCGTCGTAAAGAAGTTTAATTATTTCCGCGGTTGTTAGTTCTTTTGTCTTAAGACCTAAGCGGTTGAATTGTTTTATTAGATGGTCTCTTTTTGGATAAAGGCTCATTTTTGCTCTTTCTAAAATATAATCTTTGGGAAAGGGAAGCCCCTTTTGCCTTTTTATGGTGGTTTTGAGTGTTTGAGAAACGCCAAGTTCTAATTTGGAAAAGGGAATTATGACATAGAAACTTTTATCTAAGACATTATTTTTTTTGACTGTTTCCTCGATGAATTGATGGTATTTTTTCATTTGCTCCCTAAGAAGGCTATTTGCCTGTTTTTCAATTTCTCTTTCCAGAAGTTTTAGATAAGAGGTAACATCTTTTCTTTTTGAGCAGATTAAAACTTGAATTGGGAAGGTTAGGGAATTTAATAAGGCGGCATAGGCATAAATTAGAGCATCTTGTTCTTTTTCTGATAAAAGACTAAAGTTTATGGCGGTCGTAGCCAAAATTAGACAACAGGAGCCATCCTTTAAAATAACAATATTATCTTTGATGTCCTCAATCTCTAAATGTTCTTGGGTTGAGGCGCGGATTGGAATTTTAAGCGGATCTGCCATATTCTTGATTTCCTCCCGTAATATTTAAAATTTCCTCTTGATTGCTTTTTTTGGCTCTGGCTCTAATTTCTATTGGTTGGACAATTTCTCCCTTGAGAGTGATTTTAACTATGTCAAAAACCAGTCCCTCTTTTTCAGTTTCAATTTCGTATGTCCCTGAAGGAAGAGGGGCGGCAATTCTAAATTGGCCAATTTTATTGGTTTTAAGCGCCCTAACGGGGTTTCCTTGTTCGTCTCTTATTTCCATAATTGCTTCCTCAACTAGTTTTCCTTCTGGATCCCTAACAACGCCAACAATGATGTTTGGAATTGAGGGAATTGAAGGAAAAAGAATTTTGGGGGCGCTTTCTGCCTGAGTGGCTGGGAATTCAATTTTTTTCTTTGGTGGTCTTCCGGGGCGTCGGGGAGAATAAAAACCCAAAGGCTTAAGTGGCTTTTCTATATCGAAAGAAGGAAGCGATGAGGTTTTTTCTTCGGGAATAAAAGGAGGGCCAAATTGGCGAAATTTAATTCCCGCTGGTTGGTTTATATTTTCTAAAGGAGTGGGTTCTATTTTTGCCATTGACGGGAGAGAAACCGAGTCAAAAAGATGAAAAATTTGCTTTAGTTGGTTTTCTTCTTTTTTTTCAACCTCCGTTTCTAAACCTTTTTCTGGTAAAGTTTTAAGATAATCTTTTAATTTTTCCTGATTGGGTAAAATTTGGGTAGGAATTGGTTTGGGAGAAAAAGAGATTTGTTTTTTTTCTAGGAATTCTGGTATTTTTGGTTTTTTTTGCCAAAAATATTGAGTTGGAGAATAAACTGCCTTAAGAAAAGAAATAATCCAAACATGAAGAGGTCTTTCCTCAAAGGGAATAAAGGCCATGGCTATTCCTAGTAAACCAAAAAAAACAATCAATGGCCATTTAAAATAACCAGGAAGTCCTGAGGCATAAACAATTAAAGCCATAACACATCCTCCGGCTAACTGGAAAAATTGTTTTAAGGTCATATCGCCGACAAGGCGAAATTCGTAAGACGATATCTGTTGTGGAATAGGATGCTGTTCCATTTTGATTAATAATTGGTTTTAAAAATTGAAAAGATAAAAAGTTTTTTCTTTTTAGAAAAAGTTATTTTTTTGTAATTTTTATAAGAGGCGGGCAGCATATTTTATTTTTTATTTTGTGTAATTTTAGGTAATTTTATTAATCTTAGGCTAAAAAACATATTACTATCTCTTAAGGATTGAATTCAAGTAGTTCAAAATCAGTCGAATAAAAACAAAATAGGGCAGAATATTTTTAAATTTTGTGTTATAATTTTCTTCAAAGAGGAGGGTTTATGGTGGAATTCGAAACAAATCAAGGATTGCAGTCAGGAGCGCAAGGTAAGGAGAATCAGGCAACACCAGAAGCGGCAAATGGAAGGAAGGAGAAAGGAAGAAGAGGTAGGAGAAGCAGAGAAGGGGTGGAGGGGGAAACAAGAGAAGATCAAGGAAGAAAAGGCAGAGAAAAGGCGCCCCCCCTTATTGATCAGATAGAAAAAATAAGAAAATCCCTTCAGGAGCTTGAGGCGGCGCTTCAACAGAGATTTGAGAAATTGAAGTCATTAGGAGAACTTTCCCCAGAAAGTCAAACTCAAGTAACCAAAGAAATTTCTTTAATACTTGGACAGATGGGAGAAATGATCTCGAGGCTATCTAAGTTTTACGGGAGAGAGGTTAAAATAGAAGGCGTTGCTCCGGAAATGGTCCTGTCTCCTGAATCAACGATTCCTCCAAAAACTCCGGAAGAAACGGACGAAGAGTACAGAAAAAGACTTATAATTTGGTTTCGAGAAAGATTAGCGTTACTTGAAGCATCCGGGCTTACCTTTGAGGAAAATTGGCGTTTGAGCTCTCCTCTTGAGGGTCTTATTGCCCGACTTT
>Ga0209102_1000244_pt1 | contig 37762 bp, 30 predicted proteins | sample ConPoolayeHmetaG_FD_185483 | JGI IMG/M metagenome (GOLD analysis project Ga0209102, IMG submission 185483) | Hot spring microbial mat communities from California, USA to study Microbial Dark Matter (Phase II) - Cone Pool mat layer H metaG... ...
TCCCTTGAACCGAAGAAGGCACCTTGGCGCCGAGAAGGTCAAGCACTGTAGGCATGACGTCAATGTTTTGAGCTTGGGTCGACACCCGCCGACTGTTGAGCCGAGAGGAAAAGGGAAGGCGAATGATTAACGGGATTCTTAGGACGGCGTCATAAATAAAAAACCCGTGGGCGCTTTCTTTGTGCTCGCCTAAGCTTTCGCCGTGGTCAGCGGTAAAAATGAGCAGCGTCTTTTCTAATAAATCTTGCTTTTTCATAAAAGCTAAAAATTCGCCGATGAGCTGGTCGACATAGGCAATCTCCCCGTCATAAAGGCCATAGAGCCTTCCCTGAAACTGACTTTTATAAGGTTCAGGTGGGTCGTAAGGCGTGTGCGGGTCATAAAAATGAAGCCAGGCCATAAATTTATTTTCTTTGTTGGCTTCTATCCAGCCACAGGCTTCTTTGAGGACTTCATCGCCTCTTCGTTGCACGGCGTCCAAGCTAATTCGCTTGTATTTGGTCAGGTCAAAATTATCAAAATAATAATCAAACCCCTGGTCTAAGCCCCAGCGAGAATCGAGGACAAAAGCGCCGACGAAAGCAGCAGTCCGGTACCCCCTTTCTTTCAGGACCTCGGCCAGAGTAATATTCTTCGGGTCAAGGTAGAAGCCACCGTTATCCCTGACGCCATGAAAAAGAGGATAAGTGCCGGTAAAAAGAGAGCAATGAGCCGGAAGCGTGAGCGGTGCGGCGGTAATAAACTGCTCAAAAAGGATGCCTTCAGTCGCTAATCGATTAATGTGAGGCGTTTTCACTTTGTCATAACCGTAGCATTCCAGGTGGTCAGCCCGGAGCGTATCAATCGTCAAAATGATAATATTCAGGGAATCACGCCGGGCTGAGGAGATTAACTGTTCAGAAGAGTGAATGAATCTCGGTTTTAAAACCGGCCAAAATAAGAAAAAGACAATGATGACCAGGCCGAAAATTCCCACGCTGAGCCAAATTGTAAGCTTATTTTTCAGCTTCCAACTCCAACCCTTTTCTTAGGATTAGATAAAACCTTGCCGGGTCTGGCGCCTGTATGTTCCCCATGCTCAATTACTACCTGACCGTTAACCAGAACATAATCAATCCCGACCGGATATTTTTCCGGCCCGGTGTAGGTAGCTAAATCCAAAATTTTGTATGGGTCAAAAATGACGATGTCGGCCCAATAATCTGTCTGGAGAACGCCGCGGTCTTTGAGCCCCATTTTGGCCGCCGGTAACAAAGTAATTTTCTTTATGGCTTCAGGTAGGCTCAGGATTTTTTTCTCCCGCACATAGAACCCAAGAAACCGGGGAAAGGTGCCGTAATTACGCGGATGAGGGAGTCCGCGATGGAGCGGACCATAGGGAGCTAAAGCTGAGCCGTCAGAGGCAATAATAACTAAGGGATGGCGAAGTACCGCTTCGGTGTTAGTGTCACTCATCCCAAAGCCAACAATCGAAACCTCGCCGTCCTCCTCCAGGAGTAAGTCACAACTGAAGTCAAAGGAGTCCTGTTTTCTCGATTTAGCGGCAGCCGCTATGTTTTGTCCGATTAAAGGCTTATTTTTCTCAGTTTTGAGGTCGACGACGACCACACTCTCCCAGGGCATCCCGCCTAATTTCTCCTCCACTTCTGGCCGCATTTTTTGCCTTTCCACGGCCGAGGCCATTTTTCTTAAAAACTCCTTAGCCCCTCCGGCCAGAGCCCAGTGGGGAAAGAACACGGTCAGACCAGTGCTATAAGCAGTATAAGGGTAGGCATCAGCAGTGACGTCAATTCCCCGGGCATTTCCTTTCTCGATTAAATCAAAAAGGAACGGCATCTTCCACCAATTGCGTTGGCCACAGGCCTTAAGATGGCTGAGCTCGAGTGGCAGCTGAGCTTCTTTGGCTATCGAGATGGCCTCACTGACAGCTTCGATCACCTGATTATCCTCGCTGCGGACATGAGTGGCATAAAACCCGCCAAACTCGGCCACTACCCGGCAAAGCTCGATTATTTCCTCCCGCTCGGCAAACCCGCTTGGCGTGTATTCCAGACCGGTGGAAAGGCCAAAGGCTCCCTGCTCCATGGCGGCCGCGACTAATTCTTTCATTTTTTCTAATTCCGCAGCTGTCGGTCTTCTTCTCTCGTCCCCCATGACCAGGGACCTCAGCGTGCCATGGCCAACTAAAGTGGCGTAGTTCAGGCTTATTCCCTGAGCTAACAATCTTTCCCGAAAACCAGCCAGGTCAATCCAGGTTGGTTTAAGCCCGAGGTCTCTCCAATATTGCTGAGCTTCCTCGCTTAATTCTGTCTTGAGCGGAAAATCAGAACTGCCGCAATTGCCGCCGAGTTCGGTTGTCACTCCCTGCCTTATTTTACTTTCAGCCTTGGGGTTGACCAGAAGCTCCAAGCCGCTGTGGGAGTGGATATCAATAAACCCGGGACAAACAACGCGGTCCGCAGCATCGATAATTTTTGCTGGTCGGCGGCTAATATCCTTGGCCAGCTGGCCGATAAATCTTATCTTTCCGTTGCTTACGCCAATATCTGCCTCAAAAGCCGGCTCTCCTAAGCCATTAATAATTGTTCCGTTCTGGATAATCAGGTCGAACTCCGGGGAAGGAGAACCAGGTTTTATCAAAAGGTAAGGAGAGAGAGCAGCCACGGTCGCCATCCGACCGCTTAGTTCCAAGAATTGGCGGCGTTTCATGGTCGTTGCTTCCGGACAAAAATAATATCGGCCGCCCGGCCAGCGCTTAAGGCCAAGCCCGTGATCTTTTTATTCTGACCACGCAGAAAGGTAAAATTCAAGCCATCGGCCGTGAATTCGTCTGGGGCCATCGGTTGGAGCGGCTCCTCAGGAGGATTGCGAAACTTGATTCTTAGCTTATCTTTATCAAGAAGAACTTGATAAACCGCCCCTAAAAGCTCTTCACTCTGGTAAAAGCCTTCGTATTCTTTAAGCGCAGCCACGGAAAGAGGCAGTAAAGGAGCGGCTTTGGTAAAGACTAATTTCTCCCCTTCCCTTCGGGAAACTTCCGCCCTCAGCCGGCCTTTTTCATCCTGAGAAAAAATAAGCGTGACTAAGGAATCATTTATTATGGCCTGAAAAGTGCTCTCGCTCACGGGCGTCAGCAGGAATTCCTGGCGGCCAAGCCTTGCCTTCAGTTTCTCTTTTTCCACTGTAATGTTCAGCCACACACCGAATTTGGCTTCTTTATAATTGCCGCTTTTCTCCTGGAGTACTTTCTCAGGCAAAGGAAAAGGCTTAATCTCTTGAGGTTTCGCCTTAGGAGCTTCTTCTTTAAAATAATCCACCAAGTAAATATCGGCAATTTTAAGGCTTATAGCGGAAGGGTTAAAAGTGCTCAGGTTAGAAAGGCAGATAACAGAAAATCTTTGGTCTGGAAAGCGAAGCAGGTTTGCCCGGTATCCCGCCCAGGAGCCTCCGTGGCTCACCGTTCTCAGCCCCCGATAACTGCTGATTACTAAGCCGAAAGCATAATCTATTTTCTGGCCATTATTTAAAATGCCCTGGGTGTGGAGGAGGTCCATTAATTCTCGGCCCAGTGAGAAATTATAAAAAGCTTGGTCCCAGAGGTAAAGGTCCTCAACCGTCGTGTAGACATTGCCGTCGCCCACTTCATCCCAGTTGCTTAAGTCAAGCCGAAAGCCTTCTCCCTTGGGCGAATATCCCGAGGCTCGGTTTTTGATTATTTGGGAATGGTCATCCTGGAAGAGAGTATTTTTCATCCCCAAAGGCCGAAAAATGTTTTCCTGAGCAAACTGGTTGAGGCTCTGGCCGGAAACTCTTTCTACAATCAAGCCCAAAAGAAAATAACCGGTGTTCGTATATGAATATTCCTCGCCAGGCAGATAATTGAGGTTTTTCTGCCGGCAGATAACGGCGAGAGCTTCTTCCACAGTCGGACAATCAGCGTCCGGCCGAAACCCGGCCAAAGAAAGGAGGACGTTATAATCCCGCAGGCCGCTGGTATGATGCAGGAGGTGACGAATTGTGAGGGGCCGTTCGTAGGTCGGAAGTTCAGGAATGTATTTCCGGACGTCGTCATCAAGCCACAGCTTCCCTCGCAGCGCCAGGATAGCCACGCAGGCAGCAGTAAATTGCTTAGAGACTGAACCGATGTCGAAAACCTTAGAAGGGGTCATAACCAGGTCGTCTTCCAGCTTGGCCATCCCATAACCGCGCTCATAAATGATTTTGCCGTCCTTGATGACCGCCAGAGCAGCTCCCGGGCTATCAGTCCTATCCCACGGGGCAAAAAGCTTGTCCACTTGCTTCGTCTTTTCGTCAGCCAAGCCTAAATTAAGGAAAATTAAGAGCCAACAGAAAACAAAACAAGTTAGGCGAAGAAGACGGAAACGCGCCATCACGACCTCCTTTTGTTTCTTATTTTATGCTCTCCTTTTTTATTCATTTTATCTGGGCCGATTTAAAAGATGACCTATTACTCATATCCTTATTCAGGGCAAAAAATTAAACCGACCGGATAATCATAAAAACCTGCAAAATAGCCTTCGGCGATTTTCCGGCGGCCATTTTTTTCTTATCATTAACATTGCGCCAGCTGAAAGTCAAAACTCAACTTAGAGATGTTTACATTTTATTAAAATGAGTAGATTATGGTGGCCTTCTTAAAGTACAATAAGGCTAATCATGGATAAATTTTGGGAGGTGCAATGAGACGCTTAAGCTTAATCGTGGTGACCTTATTTTTATCGCTGACTCTTTCGGGGCAGACAGCCGATGAGGTCAGGGCTAAATGGATTGAAGCTCAGGGAGGGGCCAAAGCTTTAGAAGCCATCAAAGACACAACGATAAACGGAACGATGGAGCTTATTCAGATGGGCCTGAGCGCGAACTTCACGCTTTACCAAAAAGAGCCGAATAAAATGAGGATAGATATCGAAATAATGGGGATGAATATTACCCAGGTCTTTGACGGCGAGAGAGCCTGGTTTACCAACCCCCAAACAGGCAACATCGAGGAAATGCCCGAAACCCAGAGTCGGGAATTTGCGCGCCAAGCCATGGGCAATGATTCGCTCCTTCATCCCGAAAAATACGGCATTACTTATACTTTTAAGGGGAAAGAGAAAATAAACGACGTGGAATATCTGGTGATGCAGCAAACCTTTAGTGATGGGACCGTGGTAGACGTTTATATCGACCCAAAAACTTACCTCTCGGTCAAAACTAAGGGCAAAACCATTAATTCTCTAACCGGCCTGCCAGTGGAGGCAGAAACCTTTCAGTCTGATTATAAAAAAATAGACGGCACACTTATCCCTCATCAGATGACTACTTATTATGACGGCCAGGAATTTCAGCGGATGACCATCACTCGCGTCGTTTATAATACCGGGCTTGACGACTCCCTCTTTATCATCCGCAAATAACGAAATAGTTGATTAAATCTCGGCTTGACGTAAAACAGTATAGGCCAGCTTGAGAGCCCGCAAACCTTCCTCTCCGGACACTTTGCTCAGAGTACCATTTTGAATGCAGGTTAGGAAATTTTGTAATTCCTTTTTCAGCGGCTCTTCTTTCTGGATGCGCAACGTTTTGATATCAGTCTGCCGGCCGTTCAGCGGAAAGACTTTAACCTCCTGGTCAATATAATCAACCGAGTAATACACAGTCGGCTCAAATATTCTTAGTTTCCTCACTTTTCCCTGGTGAACCCGGCTGGCTGTCAAGTTGGCCACACAGCCTGATTCAAACTCAATCCGGGCGTTGGCAATATCAATTTTTTCCGAAAGAACATATATTCCTGAAGACCGAACGGTTTTAACTTCGTCCCGGATAAGGGCCAGGATTATGTCCAGGTCATGAATCATCAGGTCGAGGACAACGTCGATATCAAGAGAGCGAGCCGAAAAGGACCCCAGCCTTTGGACTTCGATAAACCGCGGCTCGCCAATGATATTCTCGACGGCTTCTACCGCGGGGTTAAAACGTTCCAAGTGACCCACCTGGAGGATTAACCCTTTTTCCTTGGCGGTGGCGACTAATTTTTCTCCCTGCTCAATGGTTTCCGTGATGGGTTTCTCGACTAAAACGTGCTTTCCTTCCTGCAGTAAATGCATGGCAATGGAGAAATGTTCAGAAGTGGGAGTAGAGACGATAGCGGCATCAATTTCATCCAGCATTTCTTCATAGCTCTGATAATAGGGAACACCATGACGGTTGCCGATTTGGAGGGCCTTTTTGAAATCAATATCAGCCACACCCTTTAATTCTGCCTGCTCAAGGTAAGAAAGAATTCGGGCGTGCTGGGTGCCGAGATAGCCCACCCCGATAATCCCGATACGAACTTTATCCATCTCCGCCTTCTTCGCCTTTATTTCTTTCTCGAACCAAAACAGCCAGGCCGGCTTCAGCCGCAATTTTGAGCGCTTCTTCCCGGCCAAAAAAGGCGACTCGGCCGGCCTCTAAGCCTAAGCACGAGGCCTTCCCCGCCACGAGTCGACGCACCGTCTCCGGACCAATAGCCGGCAAATCAACGGCCGTTTTCTGCTGACTCCGACCAACCTTGACCACAGAAAACCCCGGTCCAGCCATGGCGGCTGCTCGCTCAATCATCTTATCCGTCCCTTCCAGGGCTTCAACCGCCACCACGACTCTTTTTTTTACTGCGACTACCTGGCCAATTTCAAGGTCGGCAAGTTTACCGGCTAAACCGAAGGCTAATTCCACATCCGCTAATGTTTCCGCCGTAGGCACATTCGGCGTCAAAAAGCCGGGCGAGCAAAGAAAGGGTTGAAAAAAAGGTGTCGGGTCGAGCACCTCAATCCCTTGCCGGCGCAGAAGCCGAATAAAACTCTCGATGACGCTCGAGGCGTCGCGAGCGGGGAGATGGGAAAGAAGTTCTCGAGCTAAGGAATCAAGCTTTTCGACCTTGAGGAGCCACTCGGGGCTGACTTTGCCGGTCAGAAGGGCTTGTTTAATTTTATTAGCCTGGAAAAAGTGAATTATTCTGGCTACTTCACCCGCTGAAACCGTCTCATACCGTTCGGCTAAAGAAGCCAGGTCGGGGTTAACCTCCGCTTCAACGGCCAGGACAAACAATTCTTTTCCCTGATTCTTTAGTTCCTTGGCCACAAGATAGGGAAAGAGGCCGGTGCCGGCAATTATTCCAACTCGGTTTCCCACTCTTCTGCTACCTTCTTAATAATGCCGCGGCGGCTGCCGGCGATAAAATTGAGAATTTCTTCCCGGTCCGAGTCAGGCTCGATTTCCTGCTTGACCTTTTCCACCGCCTGGCTGGTATTAAGGTCAGAATAAAAAATAATTTTAATCATTTCCTTAATTTTCTGAATTCTCTCTCGCGGAAAACCATTCCGGCGGAGGCCGATGGCATTAACCCCGTAGAATTTAACTGGCCTCATCCCGGCCACTCGACAGAAAGGAAGAACATCCTGGGTAATAACCGTAAAGCCGCCGACAAAAGCTAACTTGCCAATCCGGCAGAACTGATGGACACCAGAAAAGGCACCCACAGTGGCGCCGTCGTCAACCTGAACATGGCCGCCCAGAGTGGCCGCATTGATAAAAATGGTTTTATTGCCCACTTGACAATCATGGGCGATATGGGAATAGGCCATGAAATAATTGTCATCACCAATCCGCGTGACTCCGCCGCCTTTAACCGTACCCCGGTGAACCGTGATAAACTCGCGAAAAATATTGCGGCGACCGATGATAACCTGGGTTGGCTCGCCCTTATAACTGATATCCTGAGGTTCAGTGCCGATAACGCAAAAGGGCGAAAAGAAACAATCAGCCCCAATTTCCGTTTTTCCCTTGACCGTGACGTGGGCTTCCAGCCGCGCCCCGCGATGGATGCGTACTCCCTCTTCAACTAAACAATAAGGTCCGATGATAACGCCGCCTGCTAATTCCGCCTTGGGATGGACCGAAGCGGTAGGATGAATGATAATTTCATCCGAGCTCATCTAATTCGTCAACGCTTAAGATTGAGGCTAGGATTTCGGCTTCGGCCACCAGCTCTTCTCCCACCAACGCCCTGGCTCTTAATTGACAAAACTTCTGCCGCACTTTGACGAGCTCCGCCTCGAGACGAAGCGTGTCACCGGGCACAACGGCCCGGCGAAAGCGGGCGTTGTCAATTTTGCTGAGGAGGACAAACTTGTCTTCCGGTTCAGGAAGGGAATGGTAGAGTAGAATTCCGCCGCACTGGGCCATGGCTTCAATAATCAGAACTCCAGGCATGATTTTGCGGCCGGGAAAATGACCTTGAAAGTGGGGTTCATTGACCGTGACGCTTTTTATCCCCACTATCGACTTCCCCTTTTCCATTTGGACCACCCGGTCCACCAAAAGAAACGGGTAGCGGTGAGGAAGAAACTTAGCAATTGCCTCGACCTTAATCATTCTTTATTTCAATTGAGCCAATTTATTCAGGAAGCCAACAGGGCCTACTTGGCTTTTGTCTTGATGGCGTCATAGCGTTTAATAACTTCTTCCGTAATGTCGATGGTCGGGTTGAAATAAACTGCGCCGCTGCGGGCCAAGTCGAAGATTAAATCAAGCCCTTTTTCCTTCCCTATTTGCTCAATAATGGGAATCAATTCATTCTGCAGTCGGGTGTAAAGCCGATACTGAAGCTCTTGCATATCACGGGCCATGTCCTCAGAAAGCCGGGTCCTTTCCGTCCTCTTCTTAGTCAGGTCAGAGTTGAGCTGAAGGGCCGCCTCCTCAGTTAGGGTAATCCGCTGGGTGTTAAGCCTGGTTTCGAGCTTGCGGATCTCTTCATCCAGCTTGGCCAGTTGGTCTTGATTCTTTTTATCCTGATCCTGAAGCTGGGCAATAACTCTCTTACCTTCGACCGACTTTTCCAGGACATCTTGGGAGTTAACTACACCGATCTTGCTTTGAGCTTGAGCCAAAGAAAAAGTGCTCAAAACAAAGGCCAAAGCTACGGCCATCAGGGAAAATTTTTTCCTCTTCATCTTTATGCCTCCTTTGTCACCTGATATCAGGCGAATTTGTTCCCTTCCTCAGAAGGTAGTGCCGATGGCAAAACGAAAGGCAAACCGTGACTCTTCCTTATAAACGGTTGGATTATTATACGCGAAAATAAGCCTAAAGGGAACTCTCAGGGCCGGGACAAAAATCCTGGCCTCCAGTCCAGTCGAGGTGTACGTATTTTTAAAAGATATCTTCTCGTTAAGGGCGTAAGCATTGCCGCGGTCATAGAAAAAGATGAGATAGAGCGGTCCCCCTACTGGAATAATATATTCAGCGTTAAAAACCAGCGATTTATCGCCGCCGAGGTTAGTGCCTTTTTCGCTCCTTGGCCCGATAGAATAAATTTCATAACCCCTGATTGACCTCTCGCCGCCCAAATAAAACTTTTCCCAGAAAGGCACTTGGGAGCCACCTAAGGGTTTGACAAATTCATAATCCAGGTGAAGCCCCAGGACGTGGTTAAAGAAAAGCGGTTTGAAAAACGTCCATTCGAGATGGGGCTTTATCAGGTCAATCTCCCCGCCAAGCCAAGAGCCAGCCAGCTTGATCGCGGCTAAGTACATTGTACCCCGGCTGGGTGTGAGGGGGCTATCAACTGTCGACCGGTAGATGGTCGGCATAAGGCTACTAACTTTATACCGTCCCCAACCATAAAGACCAATATAATACGGGTCAAAATAATAATAAGAGCTTTCCTGCTCCGAGGGGGGTTTAATATCAATAAACTGATAGCTGTAATTGAGGTTGGCCCGCCAATAGCCTTTTATCCGGCCGCCAAAAAGCAAATCCACGCCGTTGGCTTTCTGGTCATAGAGAAAAGGAATAATTATGTAACGGCTATATATATTGAAACCAACTGTCAGCGGTAGGTCTTTAATATAAGGCTCAGTAAAGCCAAAGATATAATTCTTAACCCGCTTGCCGTACTGAGCGGTTACTTCCAGAGTTTCCCCCGTCCCAAGGAAATTGACCGTAGAATAACTCAAAGCCACAAACGTCCCTTCATAGCCGCTATAACCCGCCGAGAATTGAATATTATTCCGCTGCAGCTCTTTGACATTTATGGTGGCGTTAATCTGAGTTGGGTTCTCGGGGTCAGGTTTAACGTCAGGGTCTTTTTCTAAATCCACCAACCCTAACTGTTTTATCCGCAATAAGCTATCTTTAAAAAGAGCTAACCGGAAGGGGTCGCCTTCTCTGATGAGCATTTCGCGACGAATAACCTTATCTTTGGTAAAAGTATTACCGCGGAAATCTAACCTTTTTAAAAAGGCCAAATCACCCTCATTAATTGAAAAGGAAAGGTTGATTACTTTCCGCGCCGGGTCAAGGTTTTCCACGGGAATAATCTGAGCGTAGAGAAAGCCGCCGTCGCGGTAGGTCTCGCCCATTTTTTCGACCGCCTTCTCGCGTAATTTGGTGTTATAGGGGTCGCCAGGTTTCAGCTTAACTAAGCTCTCCAAATAGCCAGACCTGATTATTTTGTTGCCTTCAATTTTTATCTCACCAACTGTATAACGATAACCAGCCTGGACGGGAATAACGAGCCGCATCATCTTCTGCGTCTTAAAATAGACAGTGCGTTTGGTTACTTCTTCCAGCCGCGGTTCGCCGATAGAGGCTTCCATATAACCATATTCTTGGAAGCGCTTGCGGATATTCTCGATTTCTTCGCTCAGCTTGTTCTCTTTAAAAACATCCTTGCCCGCCACCCAGGAGAAAAAGCTATGCTCCTGGTTAGTTTTCATCGCTTCCCGCAACAGGCTCGGCGGCAGTTTAGGCTGACCGATAAAAACTACGTCAGCTATCCTCAGCTTAGGTCCTTCGTCGATTTTGAACGCCAGCTCTAATTCATTCTTGCCCTTTCTTTCTGTTTCCACTTCTACTTTCGCCGCTTGTAAGCCTTTTTCAGCTAGTAAATCGAGGATGGTCTTTTGAATCTTCTTTATTTTATTAGGGTTATAATAGGAATAAGGCAGGAGATATTGGTCCTTTTCCTTGAGTTTATTGGTTATATCGTCCTGTTTGACTTTCTTTCCCGTTTTATAACTTATATTTCTGATAACTGGGTTTTCTTCCACAAAAATCTTGACAATCTTCCCTTTTTCTCCGTCTTCCGCCTCAATCCTCAGGTTACCAAAAAAGCCCGTCCCCCACAGGACTCGGAAATCCTTCCGCAGGGCTTCTTCGCTAAAATAGCCCCCTTCTCGGGAAGAAAGATAATAAAGAATGGTCTCCCGGGTCACTCGCTCGTTACCGTAAATCTCGATTTTTTCTATGACCTCTTGGGCCAGAAGGCCAAGAGGCAAAAGAAGGAGACAAAGCACCAACCAAAACCTTTTCATATCTTTTTCCTTATAGCATAATCACCAGTCTTTTTCAAAAATCCAGCCCGCTTCACAGAAGCGGTTTTGGCCAGTAATCATCTTGATTCCTTTAGCCACCAATCGCTTCCGGGCTTTCTCTTTTCATCAGACTCGCTTCCCCTTCTTGCCAGCCTTCTTCTCTGGCTAATCTCTAATCTCAACGCCTCCGGACGATATCGCTTTGCCTAAACAGGCAATACCGCTATCATATCCTGTTTTCCGCGTTAGGTCGGTTTCTTTTTCCACCGAACCCTGGCAGGGCCAAGGCTTTTAGCCCCTTTTCGTCTCTTTCAGCCAAGACTACCCTTCACCTAACTTTTATTCCACTATTCCACTTCGTCCAATTTCAAGTGGGGGCTCAATAAGATAAACTTCAGCTGGCGGAAAGCGGTTTCAGCTTGCCGGCTTCGAGCTGATATATATGACGACAAAAACGGGCGACCTTATCATTATGGGTGACAATAACTGAGCTCAGGCCTCTTTCTTCATGAAGACGGCAAAGAAGCTCCATTATTCTCTGTCCGGTACCCCAGTCAAGGTTGCCAGTAGGCTCGTCGGCCAGGAGGAGTTTAGGTTCAGCCACTAAGGCCCGAGCAATGGCCACTCGCTGTTGTTCACCGCCCGAGAGCAGACCGGGATGAACCTTAGCTTTCTTTTCTAAACCCACTTCTTTCAAGATTTCATAAGCTCTCTCCAGCGCCGCCTTTTTCGGCCAACGGGCCATCCTCAGCGGCAAGCTCAGGTTTTCTAAGACTGTAAATTCGGGTAAGAGGTGAAAAAATTGAAAGACGAAACCAATTTTCCTGTTTCTAACCTGGGCTAGCTCTCGCGGTTCTTTAGCGAATAAATCCTCATTCTCCAAGAACACTGAACCAGAGGTTGGCCGGTCCAAGGCTCCCAAGATGTTGAGAAAAGTAGTCTTCCCTACACCCGAAGCGCCCATGACCGCGACTAAATCGCCCTGGTCCAAGTCAAAATCGAGCTCGTTTAAAACCTGGAGTTCACCGTCAGGCAGCGGATATACTTTCACTAACCGGTGCGCTTGGATTAATTTTTGGTTGAGTTTATTCATAACGTAAAGCCACCACTGGGTCGACTTTGGCGGCGCGTCGGGCGGGAAAAAGAGGGGCCAAAAAAGTAATTAGCAAACTGACGCCGATTATCAACATCAAATCAGAGGGCCGCAGCCGAAAAGGAACAAAGGCAACCTGATAGATATCAGGAGGAACTTTAATCAACTCCAAGGTGTTGGCTAACCAGCACCAAAGCAACCCTAAGCCTACCCCTAAAGCAGTGCCGATGACGCCGATCATGGCCCCTTGAAAGAAAAAGATCTTTCTGATACTTTCCGCCGTGGCGCCAAGAGCCACCAGAATCCCGATGTCCCGGGTTTTCTCCATCACCATCAGGATCAAAGTGGCAATTATATTGAGGGCCGCCACCAGAACAATCAAGGCTATGGTTAGAAAAAGCAGGGTCTTTTCTAATTTCAGGGCCGAAAAAAGAGAGCGGTTAAGCTCCATCCAGGTTGTCGCATACAGATTGGGCGGAAGATTTTCCCTTAATCGGCGAGCGATTTCAGGCGCAGCAAAAATTTTTTTGAGCCTGATTTGAATCAAAGTGACTTTACCCTTTAGGTTAAAAAGGCTTTGTGCCTGGGAAAGGGGCATCAAGGCGGAGGTCGAATCAAACTCATAAAGACCCGTGGAAAAGATGCCGACAACCGTCAGGCGGCGGGCCCGAGGCAGCAAACCAAAGGGTGATAAACGCGAGGCCGGAGTAATTACATTTACCGAATCGCCAACGCCCGCTCCTAAGTTAACTGCCAGATTCTTACCTAATAGAAGACCGCCTGTTTCTTCGTCGGGAAGGCGGCCTGACTCCAAATTCCTTAGCCACGGAGCTTGTTCTTTTTCGCGGGTTAAATCCATCCCGCGCAACATGGCGCCTGAGCTGCCCGTAAATCCTGTAAGCAAAGCCTGCTGATGAACCACTGGCGAGACGGCCACTACCCCTTCCAGCTTAGCCAAATCGGCAATCAACCGTTCATAATCGCTAATCCCCTCGCCACTTAGGTCAGAAATCATGAGGTGGGAGGTGGCACCCAGGATTTTATCCTGGACATCTTCTTGAAACCCCGTAATCAAACTGATGGCGATAATTAAGGCCATGACGCCGATAGTCACGCCAAGAATAGAAATAACGGTGATGACTGAAATAAAGGCCTGTTTCCGAGGCGCCACTAAATAGCGAGTGGAGACGAATAACTCGTAATTCATGCCCCTTTTTACCTTGGCCGAAGCAGCGGGAAAAGAATCACTTCTCGGATTGACCTCCGGTTGGCAAAGAGCATGGTTAGTCGGTCAATCCCGATTCCTTCGCCCCCGGTTGGCGGCAGACCGTATTCCAGAGCCTGAAGGTAATCTTCGTCTAACCAATGAGCTTCCTCGTCACCTCGCTTTCTGGCCTCAGCCTGCTGTTCAAAGCGGGCTCGCTGGTCAGCCGGGTCGTTGAGCTCCGAAAAGGCATTGGCTATTTCCATTCCAGCCACAATTAGCTCAAAACGCTCTGCCTCCTCGGGATTCTCCCGCGCCGCCTTAGCCAACGGCGAGATTTCGCGAGGCGGGTTGAGAACAAAAGTGGGCTGAACAAGGTGGGGTTTAACACATTTATCGAAAATTATATCCAGCGCTTTGCCGTAAGTAAGACGGCCTTTTTCCGCCGCCAACTGAGCGGCAAAAGAGATAACTTCTTCCGGGTTATCAAACCGGGCTGGGGCCAGCCCGCTATAGCGCAACAGGGCTTCACGGAATCTTATCCGCGCCAAGGGCCGCTTAAAAGAAATAACGTGCTCGCCGTAGGTAATATCCTCCCGACCCAGGAGGTGCTGGCAAAGAAAGGTCAAAAGCTCCTCGGTTAGTTCTATCATATCCCAATAATCACTATAAGCCTGGTAGAATTCGAGCATCGTGAATTCAGGGTTGTGCTCAGAGGAAATACCTTCATTCCGGAAATTGCGATTAATCTCATAAACCTTCTCCATACCACCAACAACTAACCGCTTCAGGTAGAGCTCAGGAGCGATTCTCAGGTAAAGTTCTATTCCTAAGGCATTATGAAAAGTCTTAAACGGTCTGGCGGTAGCCCCGCCTGGAATAGGGTGCATCATGGGAGTTTCGACCTCGATATAGCCTCTTTGGTCGAAAAACTGTCGGATTAAAGCGACCATCCGGCTGCGGAGCCAAAAAACTTGCGCCACCTCCGGGTTCATGATCAAGTCTAAATAGCGACGCCGGTAACGCAACTCCACATCCTGAAGCCCGTGCCATTTTTCGGGCAAAGGATGAAAGCACTTGGTTAGAAGCTTTAAGTCTTGGACCAAGACCGTAAGCTCACCAGTCTTAGTGCGGAAAAGAGTTCCTTCCATACCGACAACGTCGCCCAAGTCAAAAAGGTCGAAAAGAGCGTAGGCTTGAGCCCCCACTACATCTTCCCGCAAATAGCCTTGAAGCTTGGCCAGGCTATTAGCGATATGAAAGAAAGTCGCCCGGCCCATCCGGCGAATGGCAACGAGGCGACCAGGCACCCTGACCCTAACCAGGTTGGCCTCGAGCTCTTCCCTCGTCCGCGAAGAAAATTGGGCCTGAATTTCGTTAACAGAATGAGTGCGAGAATATTTATAAGGGAAGAGGTCCACCCCTTGGGAACGCAGCTTGGTCGTTTTTTGTTGACGGGCGAGCTCCTGGTCACCCCCTTTTTCCTGGGTGGGCGAGGTTTCTTTAGGTCGGTCATCGTCCTGACTCATTCTCTTTCCCCTTTCTAATTTAACCTTCTTTATTTTTCCTTATTTTTCTTTAGCTTATTTTTTTAACTTGGCCCCTTTTTCCCTCTTTTTCAAAGGCTGTTTAGCTTCCTTGTCTAAGCTTCTTTCGCTCCCTTTTTTCCGCAGAGCATCAAGCAGGCCGTTAACAAAATGAGCCGCCTCCTCGCCGCTAAACTTTTTGGCGATTTCGATGGCTTCGTTAATGATGATCGCAGGTTCAAGATGAGGTTCAGCCTCAAGCTCAAAGGCCGCCAGCCGGAGAATATTGCGGTCGACTACGGCCATTCTTGTTAAGCGCCAGTGCTCAGAGACTTCTTGAATAGAGGCGTCAAGCTTGGCCCGTTCGTTCCAGACCCCCCGCACTAACCAGTCACAATATTCTTTGATTTCCTTAGGTTCCTGGCGTCTTGACCAATAATCCTTCAGAACTTCGTCCACGCCTTCCTTTTGGAATTCGAGCTCATAAAGAACCTGGAGGGCACACTCGCGAGCCTTTCTTCTCCGGCCCATCGGCCACTTCGACCTCCCCATCAACCGAGCTTAGCCGCCTGGATAAGGTTAAGCATTTCCACCAGCGCCATGGCGGCATCCCAGCCTTTGTTTCCCGCTTTAGTTCCAGCGCGTTCGATGGCTTGTTCAATATTGTCCACGGTCAAGAGGCCAAAAGAACAGGGCACGCCTTCTTCCATGGCAATCTGAGCGATTCCTTTGGTAACTTCAGCGCTCAGAAAATCGAAGTGCGGCGTATCGCCTCGGATGAGCACGCCGAGGCAGAGGATGCCGTCAGCGGCTTTGGACCGCGCTAACTTTTTGGTTAAGACAGGAATCTCAAAAGACCCCGGAACTTTATAAATTGAGATATCCCCATCCTCGGCTCCCAACCGGTGCAAGGCGTCGAGGGCGCCTTCCAACAGGCGGGAGGAAATAAAATCATTGAACCGAGAAAGGACAATGGCAATTTTCCACCCTTTGGCTTGGAGTTGACCTTCATATATTTTCATCTTACACCTCTCATTGCCCCCGAAACCGAGGCGGCCGCTTTTCTAAGAAAGCAGCTGTCCCCTCGCGGGCATCTTCAGTGGCGCAGGCTTGGCCGAAAATCTCGGCTTCTATATCCAAAGCCTCGTCGAGCGGACGGTCCAGACCTCGGTTGGCGGCCTCAATGGCCAAGCCTAAGGCCAAGGGCGCATTCTTGATGACCTCCTTGGCCAAAGCTTCTGTTTCCGCCGCCAGCCGTTCTAAGGGAACGACCCGGTTTACCAGTCCCCAGTTAAAAGCTTCAGCGGCCGTAACCATCCGGCCAGAAAGAATAACCTCGAGCGCCCGGCCTTTACCCACCAGCCGCGGCAGACGCTGGGTCCCGCCAAAACCCGGAATCAAACCGAGCTTAACTTCAGGCTGACCCAGCTTGGCTGTCTCGGCCGCAATCCGTATGTGGCAGGCCATGGCGAGCTCCGTTCCTCCTCCCAAGGCATAACCATTGATGGCGGCAATTACTGGTTTCGGAAAATTCTCGATGACTCGAGTCAGCTCTTGACCGCGGCGTGCGTATTCCCGTCCCTCGGTTTCATCCAAATTGGCCAATTCGCCGATATCCGCGCCCGCCACGAAAGCTTTCTCGCCCGAGCCGGTCAGGATAACGGCCAAGACTTCTTCATCCGCTCGCATGCTCTCAAAGGCTTGGAGGAGCTCTGCGACTGTCTGGCGATTAAGCGCGTTGAGCTTATCAGGACGATTAACCGTCACCCACCCCAGGCCCTCGGCCTTCCGAATGGCTAAGTTTTTAAACTCCACCTTCCCTCCTCTTCTTTAAATCTCTTTCTGATAAATTCTATATGTTTTATAGATTTTTCCGCCGATGGACTGGCTAAACCTGAGGATTGGTTCATTATCTTCAAGTTCCCAAGACATTTCACACCATTCATAGCCCCGAGCTAAAGCGTTTTTTTCTAGCTGCGAATAAAGAAGATAGCTCAAACCCGTTTGCTGATAATCACGAACCACGCCAAAAACAACCGCCCGCATCCCTTTAAGGCGGCGGCGATTAAATAAAAATAACAATATACCCCAGGGAGTAAGCCGGCCGTTAAGCTTCTTGAGAATTTCATTGTAATTGGGAAGGCCAAAGGCAAATCCAATCGGCCGGCCAGCCGGGTCCTCAGCAAAAATAACCAAATGGGGGTCGGCAAATTGCTTCAGACGCTTGACCATGTGCTTCATCTCATTCTCTGTCCAGGGGACGAAACCCCAGTTACGAGACCAAGCTTCATTATAAATTGCCTGAATTTTTTTTGCCTCTTCTTCCAGATGCCGCATGTTGACGATGCGGAAACGAACTTTTATTTCCTGCTGAACCCTCTCTACAACCCGGCTTACCTTAGCGGCAACCTCATGGTCTTTGGTCATATAAAAAGCGAAAAGGTCTTTGGCTTTGACCAAGCCACTCTTGACCATTAAGTCATTATAATAAGCAGGATTGTAAGGCATCATTATCATCGGCGGGGAATCAAAACCAGATAATAAAAAACCACACTCGTCATTCATCGAAAGGTTCATCGGCCCCCTTAAGATAGTCATGCCCCGTTCCTTTCCCCAACTCTCCACTGCCTCTAACAGAGCTCGTGCCACGGCCTCGTCATTAACACTTTCATAAAGCCCAAAAAAAACCACTTTCTCTTGATGCACCTGGTTATGAAGTTCATCAATTATCGCGGCAATTCGGCCCACCGGCTCCTCTCCGCACCAAGCCAAAAAAATCTCCATCGAGGCATGCTCGAAAAAGGGATTGCGCTTAAGGTCAAGTTTTTCTTTCATTTCTGCGATTAAGGGTGGGACCCAGTTGGGGTCGCCTGCATAAACCTTCCAGGGAAACAGAAGGAACTTTTTAAATTCCCTTTTGTTCCTAACGGGTTGAACTTTTATCATCTGGACCTGCCCGGTTTAAATTTTTTCCTATTTTAACAAAAGCAATTTTTATTTTCACTCTTTTTGTCCGAGTAGGCCGAAGGCCCGATTATATCAGAATTTCCTCAAAGCAGGCCCCTTTTGGTAGAGGAGGGAATAAATGGCCTGACTCTACTTAATTCAGGTTAGGTACTCGCTCAGGGAAGAGACATTTTTGTTTTGACTAAGAGTCTGAAGCTTGATATTTTAATTAAAAAAGTTCTCTTCCGTCTTATGTAGGTGAGGCAATGATGTGTCCGGCATGGCTTCGCTCCTGCTCAGGTTTTCGACGCCATTTCGTCTTCGCCCTTCTCAGCGCCTACAGAACTATCCTTTCCTTTCTTAGACATAGCCCGGAGGTCATTTATTCCCTTTTGGCCTCGCCATCTGTCCTGTTTAGGCTCAAACATGCTCGGCACCAAGAGGTCTCCTCGAAGGCCGATTCAGGAAGGCCAAACCTTCCATGGTCGGCTTCCTCCCTTCCAGCTTATGCTTCCGAACAGCCAACAGCAACGGAAGAGAGGCAAAAAAATTGTCATTGAGGAAAGGGTGTAATCATGCTTAAGAGAAAAAATCAATTCGTCACCTTGCCCCCGGAAAAACTCCGCTGGCGCTGCCCGCCAGAAAGGATCCCCTTTGAAACCACCGAGGAGTGCAGCCCTTGCGAGGAAATCATCGGCCAGGAGCGGGCCATCCGGGCGATTCAGACCGGACTCGAAGTGAAAAGCGTCGGTTACAACATTTTTATCACCGGCATGGTGGGGACAGGCCGAACCACCGCCATTAAACAGTTGCTGGAAAAACTGGAAAAAGAAAAAACCATCCCGCCCGACTTTCTCTACGTGAATAACTTCAAGACGCCTGACGAGCCAACTCTTCTCCAGCTTCCCGCCGGCCAGGGTCGCCTCTTCAAGCAAGCCATGGAGAACCTGATTGAGATGCTCAATGTTAATATCCCGGAATTATTGAAGAGCAAATATTATACGGAACGCAAAGAAGCCATCGTCGAAGCCCAGCAGCGCAAACAAAAAGAAATTTTGGAACGTTTTGAAGCCCAAGTCGCCGCCGAGGGTTTTTCTGTGATTCAGGTCCAAATGGGCCTGTTTGTTAAGCCTGATTTAGTCCCGCTCATCGAAGGTCGCCCCATTTCTTTCAGCAAGTTAGAAGGTCTGGTCAGAGAGAAGAAATTGGCGGCAGAAGAGCTGGAAAAACTGAAGGAAAAATATGAAGCCCTGGCAGCCGAGCTAGAAAAAATCTTTGAGCATTTGCGAGAAATCGAGGAAGAAACCAGGGCTCTCCTCAAAAACTGGGATGCGGAAGCTATTACCCCCATTATTCGCGGGGCAATCACCGAGATACGCTCGCGCTTCCCTCACCCCCTGGTAGCTGATTATTTAAACGAAGTCGAAAAAAGCCTCATCGCCAACTTAGAGCTATTTAAAAACCAGAAAAGGGAGGAAAAAGAAAAAGAGATAGGCGACCCTTTCCTTCCCTACCGGGTCAATTTATTGGTCGACAACGCTGAAATCGAAAGCGCACCCGTCGTGATTGAAACCAACCCCACCTACGCCAACCTCTTTGGCTCGATCGAAGCCGTATTAACCCGGACCGGACTCTGGCAGACCGATTTCATGCGCATTAAAGCCGGTTCTTTCCTTAAAGCTAACGGGGGCTATTTGGTCATGAACGCCCTTGATGCCATCATCGAGCCCGGTGTTTGGACAACCCTGAAACGCAGCTTAAAAAACCAACAACTTGAAATCCAGAACTATCCCGCCTTGCTCTTAATTTCCACCACCCGGCTTAAACCTCAGCCCGTACCCTGCCAAGTCAAGGTAGTTATGATTGGTGACGCCCCACTTTATGACCTCCTCTATTATCTTGATGAAGATTTTAAAAAAATCTTTAAAGTCAAGGCTGAATTCGATTCTGAAATGCTCAAGACGGATAAAGCGATTGTTGACTACGCCCGTTTCATCCGCAAAATCGGCGACGAGGATAAACTTCTGCCTTTTGACCGGGAGGGAATCGCGACGGTCATTGAATACGGTGTTCGCTTAGCCGGCCGCCAGAAAAAAATGTCGACGCGCTTTCATATCCTGGCTGATGTCATCCGAGAAGCTAATTACTGGGCCAAGAAAGAAAATAGCTCGCTTGTTTCCAGGCGCCATGTCGAAAAAGCCGTTGAAGAAAGGTTTGAACGAGTTAGCTTAATCGAAGACAAAATCCAGGAACTAATCGAAGACGGAATTATTCTCATCGATACCCAGGGAGAAGTAGTCGGCCAGGTCAACGGTTTGGCTGTTTACCAATTAGGCGAGTTTGCCTTCGGTAAACCCACGCGCATCACCGCCCGGACTGCGGTGGGTCGAGGCGGCGTGGTCAACATCGAACGCGAGGCAGCCCTCGGCGGAGCCACTTATAATAAAGGAGTGCTCATTCTTTCTGGCTATTTAATGGGCAAATACGCCCAGGATAAGCCCTTTTCCCTCACCGCCTCGATTACCTTTGAACAATCCTACGCCGGAGTTGACGGCGACAGCGCTTCCTCGACCGAGGTTTATGCCATTCTTTCCAGTCTGTCTAAGCTTCCCATCCGCCAAGACATTGCGGTTACAGGCTCGCTCAATCAGAAGGGCGAAATCCAGCCTATTGGCGGAGTGAATGAAAAAATTGAGGGCTTCTTTGATGTCTGCAAGACCAAGGGCCTGACCGGAACGCAGGGAGTGATCATTCCGCATCAAAATATCCAGAATCTTATGCTCCGTCAGGATGTCCTGGAGGCCGTGGAAAAAGGGCTTTTTCATATTTATCCCGTTAAGACTATAGATGAGGGGATTGAAATTCTTACGGGAGTGGAAGCTGGCGAGATGAGGGCTGACGGCACTTTCGAACCAGGAACAGTCAATTATCTGGTAAACGAGGAGCTCCACCGCTTGGCCCAAAGCTGGAAGGCCTTTTCTGGCCCGAGTGAGGCCGAAAAATAAAGCAAACTTGGCAAAGGATGGCTAAATTTTTCCGCCACGATTATTGTCGCCTTTCTAGGTCTGGCCCACTCGATGGGAAATAATTCTTCTGAATTCCGCTTGGTTAACTTGACCCGCCTTCCCAGAAAATGACTTAGGCCAAAATAAATCGCTTATCAAAAAAGGCTCATTCTCAGCCCGCTGACAAAAGCGACTAAGATGAAGAAAAGAGAAGAATAGAGGAGAGAAAGGAAAAGAAAGGAAACGAAGGGAAAGAAAAGAAAATAAGAAATTTAAAAATTAATATTAAGCCCGGCTGTCAGGACAAAGTCGCCCAACTTGAAATCAGCTTTTTCGATATCAAAGGAAGGACGGTGGTACCGCGCTTCTGCCTGTAGGGTTAATCTCTCACCCAGAGAAAGTTCGAGTCCTACCCCGAAGTTGAAGCCTGTTTTTCTGTCTTTATCGACACCTTGAACCTCAGCCGAATAATAGCCATAGCCGACGCTGAGATAGGGGTGAAGAATGAGGAGAGAAAAATAGGTTTTCAAGGCCGCCCCTAAATAGGAAAAATCCACCTGCCGGTCCTGCCAGGAATGGGGGATATTTTTAACCTGAAGATGGTGGGCTACCTGAAAATACTGGCCTTCAACGCCCAAAAAGAGCAGCTTAAACCCCGCTCTAACTCCGTAGACCCACCGGGTATCCGAGTTAAACTCAAGCCCTTCCCGGCCCGGCTTTTGAGCCGAGGTGCCGCCAAAAAAACCGACACTAAAACCGGCTTGAAGAGAAATGGCCAAAAAGAAGAAGAAAAGAGAAAAAAGAATTATTTTTTTTACTTCCTGAGGCATCGAAAAACTCCTTGACTAAGGAAACCCCTTAGCTTCTTCCGTCAAAATTAGTCCAGTCGCGGCTTGGCCAAAACCTCCATCACTTTCAGGTCAAAAAAGGTTTGGCTATTACTGGGCTTAAGAATAAGAGCGCTATCGGCACCTTTGCCAGTCCCGCCGATAGACAGGCAGGGCTCGGTCGTCTGGATTAGCCCGGCATCAGCGGCCATTAAGGCGATTTCCACCGCCACTTTCACTCCTTCGCCAAAAACCCGCAAAGTGAAGGCCATAATTTCATCTACTTGGTACGTACCTAATTTTTTTCTGACCGCCCGGCCGACACCGCCAAAAGCGTGCTGGCAGGTTAGGATATGCCCTCCTAAGGCTTCTATTTTCCGGCGATTTTCGGGGTCAAATTCTTGATAATCAGGTCGCAAATAACCTGAAGAATGGGTCACCACGACTACCCGCATATCTTTTAGATATTCCATAGCCAGAACGCCAGTCCGGCCTGAAGTCGAAGCGACGACTGCCTGTTTTATACCCAGTTCTTGTCTGCGGCGAGCGGCAATGGCCAGAGTGCGCTCGGTATTTTGTGGGCCAGGCCGGGGGAAATAAAAAGAGGCTGCTAAATAAACCCTGTCTTTAACTTCATTTTGGCGTCCCATGAGTCTGACTCGTATCTCGCTTCATTGTCCTTAGCTTAATTTCCTAAGTCAAGAAGATTTTAGCTTAGCCTTAAAGGGCGTAGTGGTTTCAGCGCCTTTTTATCATGAATATTCAGCCTTTTTTCACCTCAAAGTAAGCTTCTTTTAAGGAAAAGGAGGCTTTTATCGGGCCTTACCCCAGTCCCTTTTTTAGAGGCTAGAACCAGAACAAAGCCTCTTTTTATCTTGAAGGCATTTAGAAAGCGTTTAAAATCTTATATCTTCTTGTTTTAAAGAAGTACAACTGATATAAGACTTATGCTTCACCACGCTTTGGGCGAAAGAGCTCCATTTTCTGGCTTAAGCGGGAAAAGAAATCACTGAAATGGAGTTTTGTGGGCTTTATTCGGCTTGAACTTTTGACAATCTCTTTCGTAATTAATAAAGAGAAATTATAATAGCAATGTGACCAAAAATGGCGGTTCCAGTTGAAGAATCAGTCTTGATTTCCCTGCGCTCGCTCTGGGCTAATAAGCTCCGCAGTTTTCTCACTCTTTTGGGAATTATTATCGGTGTCTTAACCATAATTGCCGTCGTTTCCGTAATCCAGGGGCTGAACAATTATGTCACCACCAAAATGGCTTTTTATGGCGCCAACGATTTCGCTGTCAGCAAGTTTTCGCTCATCGGCGGCTCTTTAAAACAATATAAAGAACAACTAAAACGCCGGAACCTAACCCTTGACGAGATGAAAATCTTGCGGGAAAAATGCCAAAATTGTGAGCTGGTCGGCGCCAGCGTCTCCACTTCAAGAACGGTGAAGTTTCGCAATCAATCCCTGACTAATACCGAAATTCGCGGGGAAACAGCCGTCGACCATCTTATCGGTTCAGTTCTCGAGTTAGACCGGGGCCGGTTCTTCCTGCCACAGGAAGAAGATGGCTCTCGGTTAGTAGCTATCATCGGTTATGACCTAGTAGAAAACCTCTTCGGAGATTTAGACCCGTTGGGTAAGACCATAAAAGTTGGCTCCTGGGATTTCCGGGTTATCGGCGTGGCTAAAAAGAGAGGCAAACTCCTGGGCCTGAGTCAGGATAATTTTGTTCGCATCCCCATCACCACTTTCCAGAAATTGTACGGTTCCTACCGGTCCCTCGATATCAACGTCCACACTTCCTCTCCCTCGCAGATGGCCGCGGCCCAAGAGGAAGTAAGAACGCTGCTCCGCAGTCGCCGCCATCTCGACTTTCAGGACCCGGATGATTTTTCCATCAATACCTCGGACACTTTTATCCGCTTTTATCAATCAGCCACCTCCAGCATCTATCTGGCTATGATCGCTATTTCCTCGATTGCTCTGCTGGTAGGTGGCATAGTGGTCATGAATATCATGCTGGTGTCAGTCACCGAAAGAATCAACGAAATCGGCATCCGTTTAGCCGTCGGCGCGCGGCGGCGAGATATTCTTCTGCAGTTTCTCATCGAAGCTTCAGTTCTTTCCGGCATAGGCGGCCTGATAGGCATTTTTTTAGGAGTAGTGGCGGCAAGAATTTTTTCCGCAGCAACTTCCATGCCGACGAGGTTAGAGCCGGTTTCAGTCTTCTTAGCTATTATCATTTCCGCCGGCACCGGGCTTTTCTTCGGGCTATATCCGGCTAACCGAGCCGCTAAACTAAACCCGATTGACGCGTTAAGGTCAGAGCCATGAAGGTGGCGTTGCTGCGAGAAATAATCCAGATGGCACTGGATTCTCTGCGGGCGAATAAGCTTCGGTCTTTTCTGACAGTGCTGGGGATTATGATCGGCGTGACCACCGTTATCGGGATGGTTTCCATCATCCAGGGTCTTAACCGGACCTTCCTCCAGGAATTAGAATCAGTGGGCTCAGATATTATCGTTATCAGCAAATATGAGCCAGGAGTCGTCCGGGTTGGCCCACGGGCCGAAGCGGAAAGAAAGAGGAAAAACCTGACCTTCGAGGATGCCCAAGCAATTCAAGAGGAATGCTCGCTTGTCAAGGCGGTGGCCGTTGAGGTCTTCGTCGACCCCACCCTCGACCTTCCCGTCAAATACCAGAGTCGCCAGAGTGAAGAAACCATCATTATCGGGATGAATGAAAAATTTCCCGAGGTCCTATCAGTTTATCGACCAAAAAGAGGCCGCTTTTTGATTACTCCTGACATCATTCACTCTAGCCCGGTTTGTGTTTTAGGGTTTGATGTAGCTGAAACACTTTTTCCGCATCAAGACCCTTTGGGCAAAGATATCCGGATTGGCCCGGAAAAGTTCCGGGTTGTGGGTGTCCTGGAAAGAAGGGGAAGTATTTTTGGTCAGAGCCGGGATAATTTCGTCGGCCTTCCCATAACAACTTTGATGAAATATTTCCCATACGACCCGGCTAACCTGGAAATGATCGCCGTTCCCCGAAGCCACGCCGATTATCAAGAGGCTATGGAGCAGATAATCTCTTTGCTGCGTCAGCGACGTAAGGTCGGGTTTGGTCAGCCTAACGATTTTGCCATTTATTCCCAAGAAACAATTATTAACCTTTATAATCAAATCACCGGCGCCGCCTATCTGGTGATGATTGTTATATCCTCAATCGGGCTTTTAGTTGGCGGCATCGGCGTTATGAATATTATGTTAGTCTCAGTGAAAGAAAGGACAAGAGAAATAGGCATCAGAAAGGCCATCGGCGCCAGAGCGGCCGATATCTCTCGACAATTTCTCACCGAGGCGGTAGTTCTTACTTGCTTTGGCGGCGTGCTTGGCCTCGGCCTGGGTTTTCTCGTCGCTTTAATAGTGAAAACAGCTACTCCTTTACCGGCTTCGGTGACGCTGTGGTCAGTGGGCCTCGGGCTCGGCGTCTCAGCCGGTGTGGGCCTGTTTTTTGGCCTCTGGCCGGCCAAAAAAGCCGCTAACCTTGACCCGATCGTGTGCCTTCGTTATGAATAGAACGTCTCATGAAGACGGGCTAATCTTAGCCCGCAGGGCTTGAATTACTTCCTCCAGGGGGGCGTTTTTAGGACAGGCCATTTCGACCAGCGACTCTCTTCCGCCTCCCTTAGCCTCGAGCGAATCTCGAAGAAAAGGGATAAAGGTTCTTAAATCAACGGCTATGGTTTCTGACCGAGCCAAGAGCAAATGGTCCTGAGTCTCCCCGCGAAGACCAAAAATAACCAGGAATTCGGCCTGGTGGATTATTTTCAGCGCCAAGTCCCTTACTTCCTCCAGAGTTCGGTCAGTAAAAATACGGTTAATAATTAATCCTGACGACTCAGCAATTATTTTTTCGGCTTCGTATTGATTTAATTCCTCTCCAAGGCGACGGTTCTGCTTCTTCAAAGCTTTTACCTCGTCCCGAAGCTTCTCCACCGAGTTGATCACCTGGTCGAGGGAGGTGGAAAAAATTCCGGCCAGCGAATCTAAAATCTCACTTTTCTTCTGATAATCAGTTAAAGCCCGGCCGCCTGCCACAAAAGAAATTCTAACATGCTGCCGGATTTTTTCGCTGCCAACTATCTTCACCAACCCGATTTCACCCGTGCTGCGGACATGTGTCCCGCCGCAGGCCGAATAATCATAGCTTTGGATTTCGACGACGCGAAGGCGACCGCTTTTCACCGGTTTTTTCCTTAAAGGGAGCCTACCGATTTCAGTGTCGTCAAGAAAATAGGTTTTTATCGGCAGATTCTGAAAAACGAGCTCCGCCACTCTCTTTTCAATTTGCTTCTTTTCGTTTTCCGCCAGATGCGTCAAACTTAGTTCAATCGTCGAAACTGCTTCTCCCAGATGAAAAGCAAGCGTTTCCGCCCTGAGAATTTCCCAGCAGACTTGAGACAGAAGGTGTTGGCCGGAATGCTGCTGCATATGGTCAAATCGCCGGCGCCAATCGACTTTACCTCTCACCTTCTCGGCCTTCACTTCCCTTTCCAGGACATGCCATATTTGGCCCTCTTCCTCGTAAACCTGGATAACTTTGACCCCGTTAATCTCTCCCTCGTCGCTGGGTTGGCCACCGCCTTCGGGATAAAAACAGGTCGAAGCCAGCCAAAGAGCCGGTTGGCCGTTAATTTCTTTGGTCGCCAAAACCTTAGTTTCAAACTCGGTTTGATAGGCATCATGGAAATACAAACGCTCTGGGGTGCTGTCCCCAGCGGCTCCATCCCAGGATTGATTCATTTTTCAGCCTCCTATTAATTAGCCATTGGCTTTTAGTCCAGACGATAATTAACGTCCTTTTCTCTTTTATCCTACCACAGGTCGATGCTGATTATTCAAAAGAAGAGCCTCAATTTATTTACCAGGAGTCCATCGGCCAGAATCAAATTCCCTGGTTTTTTGCCGCCTAGTCGGAAAGGCTAAGCCTTAAAGAGAGGAAGCGACCTAAAAAGCTTAGCCTTCTCGATTCCCCTTTCGTGAAAACCTCTGGCCACCGAAGAGGTCTAAGCCAAAAGTGGACAAAGGGATAGACTAAAAGAGGGGAAAAGAGTCCTCTCGGCTGGCGATAGGTCGGCTTATTTTTATTTAAGCGGTGGAGTCTGGAACAAGGCTCAGGATGCGCTCGGTAAGACGAAAATGCTTCTTAGCGACTTTATCTAAAATAGAGCGTCCAAAGCGCTGGACAAGCTCCAAGCCCGCTTTTTCCGTAAGCGCTGACGAACCTTTGGGTAATTCTATCCCTACTTCGGCCGAAAGATTTTCTAACCGCCGCAAGAACTCAGCTCGAGCTAAAAGCGAGGCGGCGGCTACGGCCAAATCATCCTCTGCTCGGACGCGCTGAATCAGCTCCACGCTTTTCCCCAATTTCATCAAAGCCTGCTGGACGTAGAGGGCGTCGCCAAACTGGTCAGTGATGACTAAAGGACAGGGAACTTCGTTTAAAATGTTCTCGATAACCCGGGCATGTCCCCAGGCCAAAAGCCGATTCAGGTTGCGCAACCGCTGGTATAGCTCATTGTATCGCGACGGGCCGATAGCCACGACGGCGTGAGGATAACCCTTCTTAATAATAGCCGCTAATTCTTTAACCTTTAAATCACTGCATCTTTTGGAATCACGAACGCCCAGCTCCCGAAGAACCTCTTCTTGGCCTTCGGGTAAAAATATGCCGGCAACCACCAACGGCCCAAAATAATCTCCCTTCCCCGATTCATCCGTGCCTATCCGGCCAGGCGTTTTGGGGAAAAGCTCTTCCTGCTGCACAAAGCCTCCTCTACCGGAGGAGGTTTCTTTTTTTGGCTTCTTTAATTAGTTCAGCCCGGAATTTGGGATGGGCGATATTAATTAAAGCTCTGGTTCTTTCTTGAAGGTTCTTACCGTAAAGATAAGCAACGCCATATTCGGTAACTACATAGCGCACATCAGCGCGCGTTGTCACCACCCCAGCCCCCTGTTTCAGGTAAGGAACAATGCGACTCACTTCCCCATCTTTGGCGGTCGAGGGAAGAGCAATAATCGGCTTACCTCCCTTAGAGTGGGTAGCCCCGCGAATAAAATCGACCTGACCGCCAAACCCACTATAAATATAAGGCCCGATGGAATCAGAGCAGACTTGTCCTGTTATATCTACTTCAATGGCGGAATTAATGGCCACCATTTTCTCGTTCTGAGCCACGATAAAAGGATGGTTGGTGTAATCGGTGGGGTGAGCCTCAAAAACAGGGTTATTATCGACAAACTCATAGAGCCGCCTCGAGCCCAGGACAAAGGTAAGGATCACCTTGTAGGGATGGAGAGTCTTACGGGACCCAGTGATTATTCCTGCCTCGATGGCTTCCATGACTCCGTCCGAGACCATTTCGGTGTGGACGCCCAGTTCTCTTCGGTTCTTAAGAGAAGCCAGGACCGCGTCGGGAATGCCGCCAATTCCGAGTTGCAAGGTGCAACCATCATCGATAAGTCCAGCAATGTGCTGGCCAATCTTGAATTCTACCTCGCTCATCGGCGACCGCTCTAATTCTGGGAGGGGCTCGGAGATTTCCACAATTTTGTGCACTCGGGAAACATGAATGAAGGAATCGCCTAAAACGCGGGGCATCTGCTCATTTACTTGGGCAATGATTACCTTCGCCTTCTCGGCCGCCGCCTTGGACGCCAATATCTCCACGCCGAAGCTCATGAACCCATGCTCATCAGGGGGCGAGAGATGAAGCATAGCCACATCAACTGGCATTTGGCCCGAATAAAATAAATCAGGAATCTGATGCAGGAAAATCGGTACATAATCGGCCCGGCCCTCGTTAATCGCTTTGCGGTCCGCCGGACCGACAAAAAGAGAATTATGCCGAAAATGTCCTTCCATCTCTGGTTTCGAAAGGGGGTCTTCACCCATAAGAAGGACATGGACCAACTCCACATCCTGGAGCTCATCCTTTCTCTGGGCTAAAGCTTTCATTAGAACATAAGGAGTGGCGGCGTTGCCGCTGATATAAACCCGGTCGCCGCTCTTGACGACTGAGACAGCCTCTTCTGCAGTCACCAATTTCTTTTTATAATCGTCTACCCAACTCATTTTAAGTCCTCCCGCAAACCAAAAATATATAAACTATGACTGCTTCTTATTTGTCAGGAACTCATCAATTGACGCCGCCGCTCGCCGTCCGTCACCCATGGCCAGAATTACCGTGGCTCCTCCCCGGACGATATCACCGCCAGCATAAACTCCTTCTACGTTGGTGGCCATGGTTGACCAATCAACCTCGATATTGCCCCATTTACCCACCTTAAGCCCGGCTGTGGTTTGGGGAATTAAGGGGTTAGGGCTCTGGCCAATGGCCACCACTACCAGGTCAACCTCCGTGATAAACTCTGACCCGGGAACAGGAATTGGGCGCCGGCGGCCAGAAGAGTCAGGCTCACCCAGCTCCATCCGTTGACACTCCATGGCCCTGACCCGACCATATTCATCTCCTATATATCTTATAGGAACAGTAAGAAAATGAAACTCAATCCCTTCTTCCTCGGCGTGTTTTACCTCTTCTTCCCGGGCCGGCATCTCATGACGCGACCGGCGGTAAATAATCATGGCTCGCTTAGCCCCTAACCTTTTGGCCGTGCGGACAGAATCCATTGCTACGTTGCCCCCGCCAATCACCGCCGCCTGGCGGCCGATGATAACGGGAGTGTCGTAAAGAGGAAAATCATAAGCGCGCATGAGGTTAACTCGGGTTAGGTACTCGTTAGCGGAATAGACCCCAATCAGGTTCTCACCAGGAACTTTCATAAAATTGGGCAGTCCGGCGCCGGTGCCGATAAAAAAAGCTTCATAGCCCTCTGCCTTGAGGTCCTCTAAGGTGGCGGTTTTGCCGACGACAAAATTGAGTTTAATCTCCACGCCCAGACGTTTTAGATAATCCACTTCCGCCTGAAGGATGCTTTTGGGCAGCCGAAACTCAGGAATACCATAGACCAGCACGCCGCCGGCCACATGAAGAGCCTCAAAAATAGTTACTTGATGTCCTTTCTTGGCCAGTTCGCCCGCTACGGTCAAACCCGCTGGACCGGCACCTATTACCGCTACTTTTTTTCCCGTTGGTGACGGGAGAGAAGGAACGAAGACTTCTCCATTCTGCCTTTCATAATCAGCCACGAAGCGCTCTAAATTCCCGATAGCTACGGGCACACCGGCCACTTTTTTCAGGTTACAGACAGCTTCGCATTGCGTCTCTTGCGGGCAAACTCGGCCGCAGATAGCCGGCAAGCTGTTGGTTTCTTTTATTTTGCGGGCAGCCAAGATAAACTCGCCGGCCTCAATTAACTTGACAAAGGAGGGAATGTCGATCGAAACAGGACAACCTTGGACACAGGAGGGGTTGGCACAATCCAAGCAACGCCGCGCCTCAGCTTGAGCCATCTCTTTTTCCAGGCCCAAATTTACTTCGCAAAAATCACGATTCCTGACTTCAGGTGGCCGCTCGGGCATCTTCTGCCGGGGGATTTTGGTCCTTTCTTTTGCCGGCACCGCCCGGCGCAGCTCCTGACGCCAAGATTTTTGATATTCCTCTTTAAGCCTTGCTTTGAGCTCTGGGGTAAGTTCTTCTTTCTCGCTCATTATGACTTTACCTATCCTTTAAAGTTTGGTCTCCCCTGGGAAAAGCGTCTTCTCCCACTCACAGAGAGAGCGGGTTTCTTCCTCCAGATAGGCCTTCCGTCGGGCGTAGAGTTCATTCCAGTCCACTAAATGACCGTCAAAATCGGGTCCATCGACACAAGCGAATTTCGTCCCACCGCCGACACTTACCCGGCAGGCCCCGCACATGCCGGTTCCATCAAGCATAATCGGGTTAAGGCTTACAATGGTCTTAATACCTAAGGGCCGGGTAGCTTCCGAACAGGAAGACATCAAATAGGTACAACCAACCACATGGACTCGGTCGATTCTTTCGCCCTTAGCAATCAACTCTTTTAGCCGGTAAGGAATATATTCTTGAGGCAGAATCTGGTCGTCGCGCAAAGCCAGATGAACTTCGTCGCTCACCTTCCTGAGCCTATCTTCCCAGTAAAGAAGATAACGAGCCCGGGCATCCAACAGGGTAAGCACGCGATTGCCCGCCTGCCTGTAAGCCCTGGCCAAAGGGAAAATAGCCCCGATACCAAAACACCCGCCAGCACAAAGGACTGTGCCAAAATAGCCAATCTCCGCCGGCCGACCTAAGGGCCCAACATAAACTGGGAGCTCATCGCCCGCTTTCAACCGCGAGAGCTTTTCCGTCGAGGTGCCAACGACCATAAAGACGGAAGTGGCGGTTCCCTTTTCGGCATCCCAATCAGCCAACGTCAACGGAATTCTCTCCCCGCGCTCGTCTGGCATTAGGATAACAAACTGTCCAGGCCTGGCCTTTCGGGCCACTTCCGGCGCCTCGACTTCAATTACATGAATATTGGGGACAAGCTTTTGTCTTTGGATTATCTTAGCCATCAGCTGCCTCTCTCCACCGTTATTGCTTCCTGAACTATTGAGCCGTCAGCTCGGGCTGAAAAACAGGAAGCTAAAAAGGGGGCAGAAGAAAAACCTGGAAAACCATTAAATGTAAAGGTGATTACTAAGGTGCCTAAGGGCACCTGTCGTGAAAGCTTAACTATTCCCGTAAGACTATTGCCGGCGTTTTTCAGAATGACCATCTCTTCTTCCCGCAGCCCCAGCCGAGCGGCTTCTTCAGGGTGGAAAACCACTTTCTGGGGATGTCGCAAAAGTCGCAAGTCGCGACTGGTGGCGGCTAAGTGAAGCGAGCGGTAGTAATCCAAGTTGGGCTCAATTAAAATTCGAAAGGGTCCAATCTTTTTAAAGGAAAAATTGGTTTCCTTTTCGGAAAAAACGAGGCCCTTGGCTTGAGGCGGAAGCTCGCTCAAATAAGTCTGTTTTACTTCCGAAGGACTATCGCCTTGAACTAAAAGCGCCTTGATTTCTGGAAAGAGGGAAAGCATTGCCAGGCGAATTTCTGCCTCGTTCCGAAACGAAGGCCAGGTTGGACTGAGGCGACGGCCAAGTTCAGCGGCTACCTGCCAGTCAGGATAGCTTTCGGCCGCGGCCGCGACAGCCGCGGGAAACTGCTGCATTAGTCCGCTGTTAGAGACATAAATGCCTGGCCGCTCGAGACCGGTGGCTACAGGAAATAATACCTGAGCCTGCGAAGCGAGTTCATTCTGGTAAGGGTCGGCCACAACCAAGAATTCTGGAGTCTTGGAGGAAAACGCGGGCAGAGCCCCAAAACAAAGCAAGGCTTTCAGGTGGCCTTTTTCCACCTCTTCCTGCATTTGCTCCGGGGATTTTGCGCGGAGGCCAAGGCGTTTCAACAATTCCAGTGCCCCGCGAGCGTTACTCTCAAAACCAAAGGTAATTAGCTTAGCATCGGCAAGAACAGCCAAATTCCAGAGCCGAGACAAAATTGCGGGGCTGGAATTCATGGCTAAGCCCGGGCCCACAAGAAAAACAACTGGTTTAGCTGCCGTAAGTAGCGACCAAGCCTCGTCCACCTCCGGTTTTAAGTGGCTAGATTCCTGGATTTCCGGCTGGTGGGAAAGAAGTGAACGGAGTCTTTCTTCTCTTGCCAGCCGCCGAGCTTTGGTTTCTTCATCCAGGTTTTCGCCCAGGAGGCTCAGCCAACGTTCCAATATGGCGGGAAAGTCTTCAGGTAAAGCTTTAAGAGCTAATGTGGCGTGGCGGTCAGAAGCTCGAGCGAGGGAGTCGAGGGTGACCAACTTGGCCCCCTGACGAAGGGCCTGATGCACCTCGACCCAGAGTCCTGGTTGAAGAGCTGTCAGGTCCCCACCACAAACCAGAATGCTCTTGGCTTGAGTTATATCCTCAGGTCGATAATTTAAATTAAGCGTCAAATGTCCGGACTGAGCGAGGTTTTGCAATAAGCTTAAAGACTCACCTACCGAGGTTAAAGCGACCTGAGAAGAGGCCAAAACCTCGGTGGCGAGCCGGGAAAGAAGATAAATATCCTCCAAGGGAAGATGCGGTGAAAGGACAAGGCCTATTTCTTCTCCCTTATAAGCCGAGAGCTTGGCAGCTACGAAATCCAGAGTTTCGGGCCAACTCATTTCCAAAAGCTGGCCATCGGAGCGGATAAAAGGCTGGGGCAATCGCTTCGCCTCATTAACTACTTCCCGGAGTAAGAACCGGCCGCGGACACAGGTTTTAAACGGGTTTGACGATTGTTCCGTCTCCGGTTCGGCGCCCAGAATTCTTGACTCTCGCACTTTGACCCTTAGCCGGCATCCCTGACTGCAAATGGGGCAGACCGTCGTAACTTCTTTTTCCGGCTCCACTTCCACCCTTAAAGCCCTTTCAGTTAGCGCACCTACTGGACAAACGTCAACACAGGCCCCGCAAAACTGACAGCCGCTATCGAGGAGCGGTTGATTGAAAGGTGTGCCAATTACGGTCTGCGAGCCCCGAAAAACAAAGGCTATCGCCGTTGCGCCTCGAACCTCATGACAGACTCGCACACACCGGCCGCAGAGAATACAAAGATTATAATTGCGGTCAAAGAAAGGGTCCCCGCGCTCAAGCTCAAAGCCGCGATAGGTGGAGGGAAACCTGACCCTCTCCACCCCAAGACGCCGGACAACTTCTTGCAATTCGCAATGATTATTCTTAGGACAAAAAACACATCCCGTGACTTCACCGACTTTGCGAATGGTGGCTTTATGCTCCTCGCATCTCTCTTTTTCCGAGCAAACAAGGCAGGCATTTGGATGCTCTGAAAGAATCAGCTCCAGGGTCTGACGCCGGATTTCCTCCAGAACCGGAGAATTAACTGTGACCTCCAGGCCATCCTCAGCTTGAAGGCTGCAAGCGGGGACATAACCGCGTCTTCCCTTAACCTCAACAAGGCATAAACGGCAACCAGAAAAGGGGGTTAATAAGGGATGGTCACAGAGCGAAGGAATATAAATCCCGTTTTCCCTCGCTACCTCGAGAATACTTTTTGAACCTTCAAAGGTTATTTCTCGTCCATCGAACCGGATAATCATAGTCCAATCCTCGAATGATTAAACTTGTCTTCGGCGGCCAAAATTTCATCTCGTTTCTGCCCAGTGAGTTTGCTAATCGCTTGCACCTTACGCGGGCATTTTTCCAAGCAAGCGCCGCACTTAATACAAAGCTGCTGATTGATGTGGTGGGGCTTTTTCCTTTCGCCGCTGATGGCCCCGGTTGGACAACTTTTCAAACAGAGCAGACAGCCGACACACTTCTCGGGGTCGATGTAATAAATTATTAAGTCTTTGCAGACCAGCGCCGGGCAACTCTTTTCCTTAATATGCGCTTCGTATTCATCGCGAAAATATCTCAGGGTGGTGAGAACTGGGTTCGGCGCAGTTTGGCCCAAGCCGCAGAGCGAAGCGCTCTTGACTGTTTGGGCTAAGTTAGTCAATCTTTCCAGGTCACCTTCCTCCCCTCTTCCCGCCACTATCCGGTTCAAGATTTCCACCATTTGCCGCGTCCCTATCCGACAGGGAACGCACTTGCCGCAGGATTCTTCCTGGGTGAAATTAAGGAAATAACGGGCCACATCAACCATGCAGGTCGCCTCGTCCATAACGATCATCCCGCCTGAGCCCATAATCGACCCGGCCTTGGTCAAAGTGTCGTAATCAACGGGTAGGTCAAGCATGGAAGCGGGCAGGCAACCACCAGAAGGCCCACCGGTTTGAACTGCTTTGAAGCTTCGGCCGTCTTTTATTCCTCCGCCTATCTCATAGATAACTTCTCGAAGGGTGATCCCGATGGGCACTTCAACCAAACCGGTGTTGTTGATTTTACCAACCAAAGAGAAAATCTTGGTCCCCTTGCTTTGGTCTGTACCCACCTGGCTAAACCAATGGGCTCCGTTCTTGATAATCAGCGGGACGTTGGCCCAGGTTTCGACGTTATTAATATTCGTCGGATAACCCCAAAGTCCAGATTGGGCTGGAAAAGGCGGACGTTGCCGGGGAAAAGCTCTTCTTCCTTCGATGGAAGCCATAAGCGAGGTTTCTTCCCCGGAGACAAAGGCGCCGGCACCCTGGACAACGTGGATATCAAAACTAAAGGAAGACCCGAGGATAGAAGAACCAAGCAAGTTCGCCTGTCGTGCTTGTTCTAAAGCCAAGGTTACATGTTTCACTGCTAAGGGATATTCCATTCGCACGTAAATGAACCCTTCGGTAGCGCCGATGGCATAAGCCCCGATAATCATGCCCTCGATAACGCTGTGCGGGTTGCCCTCAAGCAGGCTCCGGTCCATATAAGCGCCAGGGTCGCCTTCGTCAGCGTTGCATATGATGAACTTATGTTCGGCTCGGGCTTCCCGGCAGATTTTCCACTTTTGACCAGTGGGAAATCCTGCCCCTCCTCGGCCTCGGAGCTTGGCGGCCGCTATTTCTTGGATAACCTCTTCTGGCTGAGAAGAGAAAAGAGCTTTGGCAAAGGCCTGGTAGCCACCAAGGGCGATATAATCTTCAAGGCTGGTTGGGTCAAGGTAAAAGTTGGCTTCAGTCAGCCAGCGGAGCTGCTTCGTATAAAAAGGAATCTCGGGTTGATGAGAATAGGCTTGCCGACTGTTTGGGTCATGATAAGTTAAAGAAGGAATAATCTTACCGGAGAGCAAAGTTTCTTCAATTATTTGGGGGACATCATTTGGCTTCAGGTTTTTATAAAAAATTCGCTCGGGCTCGATGATGATGTTCGGCTCCATTTCGCAGAAACCGTGGCAGCCAGTGACTCTTAGACCGATTTTCGCTTCCAGCTGCCGCGAGCGCAGTTCCTCCCGGAAAGCCTGGAGGACGTCGAGCGAACCGCTGGCTTGGCCGCAGGTACCGGAGGAAACAACCACCATCTTCGGCTTTTGAGGTCTTGAGGCCACAATTTCTGCTTGCCAGGCTGCCAGCTCTTGGGGACTGCTGAGTCGTTTCATGGTCCCTCCTCGGCGGAACGCGTTTCCTTCAAGATTTTTTCCACTTGGTCAATAGTCACATGGGAATGATAGACGCCGTCCACCACAACCACAGGCCCGATGGCACAACAGCCAAGGCAATTGACCGTTTCCAAGCTGAATTTTCGGTCGGCAGTAGTCTGGCCGGCGCGGATGTTTAGCCGCCGCTCCGCCTCCTCCACAATCTGCTTACCTCCTCGGACATGGCATGCTGTCCCTAAGCAGATGGTAACTGTATGTCGGCCTCTGGGTTCAAGAGCAAAGGCTTTATAAAAAGTAAGCACCCCGAAGACTTCAGCGGCCGAAATGCGCAACCGTTGGGCTATTTCTTCAACTAGGTCTACGGGGATATAGCCATGTTGAGCTTGAACCCGGTGGAGGAGATGAATAAGGTCCTTTTGCTTTAACTCTAACCCTTGAAAAATTGCTTCCTTAGCCTCCATTTTTCCCCTTTAATCAACACCCAATTCACTCCAGGGAAGGCTGAACCTCTCGGCAATGTTTTTCTTGGTTATACCTCCCCGAAAGAGATAAAGCCCCCGAGCCAAAGACCGGTCAAACTTGACGGCTTCATCAAGGCCCACTTCGCCAATCTCATGAAGGTAGCGAACCACCAAGTTAGAGAGAACTTTGGTCGAAGTCCGGCTGACAGCAGAAGTAATGTTTGGGACGCAATAATGGATAACGCCTTCTTCAACATAAGTAGGATGGTCCAGGGTAGTTGGCCGCGAGGTTTCGATGCAGCCGCCATGGTCGATGGCTAAATCGATAATCACTGAACCATGTTTCATCGCTTTCACCATATCCCGCGTAATCATCACCGGTGCCCTTTCTCCCGGACGAAGCACCGCACCGATGAGCACATCAGCTACTTTGGTCATGCGATTCAAGTTATACCGACTGCCCATAAGCGTTATGACCCGACCGGCGGTCATTTCTTCGATCCGGCGAAGCCGCTCCATGTTGTGCCCGAGAACTATGGTGTGAGCGCCGGCTCCAAGAAAAGCGCGGGTGGCGCTGCGGGCTAAAACACCGCTCCCCACGATGACCACTGTCGCCGGGGGAACTGAAACCACGCCGCCCATTATCGTTCCCCGGCCGCCCTGGTTCGTCTGAAGATAATGACCAGCAATAAAGATGCACATCTGACCGGCCACTTCCCCTAAGCTCTCGTAAAAAGGCAGGCTTTCGTCATCTTCTTGGATGATTTCATAACCAAGCATGGCCACCTTTTTGGCCAGCAACTCCTCAACGATGGATTTGCGGGCAATGGCTAAGTGTTGGAAGCCCATTATCACCTGTTCGGGCTTCACCATTCGGCATTCTTCCTGGTTAAGAGGCGAAACATTCAGGACGACGTCAGAGCGACCAAAGACTTCTTCCTTGGTAAAAACAATTTGCGCCCCGCCGGCCACATAGTCCTCGTCACTATATCCAGCTCTCTGGCCAGCACCTGATTGAACAAAAACTTTGTATCCTTTTTCCACTAAGAAGGAAACACCGCTGGGAGTCAAAGCCGCCCGGTTCTCAATCTTGGCGCTTTCATTCATAATCCCAACATTCATTTCATCCTCCTCAAAAAGGTATGATATTCTATCAGAGATAGATAATTGAAACAATATATTAACAGTTGCCGATTGAGAATTTTCCAAAAAGGAAGCAGCCAAAGATAAAGAAGCTGAAGGGTGCGGCGTGGAATTGACCAGACTCTAATATAAGAAACCACGGCGACCGCTTCTCGATTTCGG
>Ga0209102_1000246_pt1 | contig 37715 bp, 43 predicted proteins | sample ConPoolayeHmetaG_FD_185483 | JGI IMG/M metagenome (GOLD analysis project Ga0209102, IMG submission 185483) | Hot spring microbial mat communities from California, USA to study Microbial Dark Matter (Phase II) - Cone Pool mat layer H metaG... ...
GTCGGATAAAAGATAAAAGCCCTTTTAAAATCATTCTGATATTTACCGTGATGAAAAGAAATTTCAGAGAGCTTCCTGCCCTTATTAAATTTTCTCAAGAATTAGGAGTAGACGGCCTGATTATTGAAAGGTTTATCCCCTGGGGGAGGGGTAAAAAGAGGATGGAGGAGGTTTTAACGAAGGGAGATTGGAATGAATTTGTAGAGAAACTCTGCGATCTTTTCTCTATAGAGGAGAAAAATCTTCTTCTCACCTTTCAAGCCTTTCAAGTGGTTTTAGGAAAAGAGGGTCCTGAACTGTTGGGCGCTCCCTGTGTCCTCGGGAAGGATGGTTTATGCATTTTACCAAACGGAGAGGTGCTTCCATGTCGAAGGTTTCCTATCCCTATTGGGAATCTTTTAAAAGATCCATTAAAAAAGATATGGGGAGAATCTGAATTATTGGCCTCTTTACGAAGAAAAGAGAATCTAAAGGGGAAGTGCAGGGAATGTGAATGGAGGGAATGTCGGGGTTGCAGAAGTTTGGCTCTGGCTTTAACAGGTGATTACCTTTCAGAAGATCCTCATTGCTGGTACTCCTGATTCCATTTCTACGCCTCTTGACAATATCCTTGATTTAAAATATCTATATAACCCGGATACAATGGTGTATCGAAGGAACAGGGATGTTCGAATGAATATCCCTGTTTTTATGAATTAATGGAGGAGGAACCTATGAAAAAAGAAAAATACAATGTAGTTGTGGGAGGGGCAACCGGAGCCGTAGGGAATGAAATGGTTTCGATTCTTGAAGAACGAAATTTTCCCGTAGGGGAGCTAAAACTTCTTGCTTCTCCAAGGGGAGCTGGGACCAAGATCGAATTCAAAGGAAAGGAGTATACGGTAGAGGTGATGAAGGAGGACTCCTTTGAAGGGATGGATATCGGGCTCTTTTCCCCGGGAGCTTCGGTCAGCCTGAAATTTGCCCCCATCGCCGCAAAAGCAGGCTGTGTGGTCATCGATAATACCAGTGCTTTCAGAATGGATCCTGATGTTCCTCTGGTCGTCCCCGAAGTGAACGCCCATGCGATAGCCAACTATTACAAGAAGAATATTATCTCCAATCCCAACTGCTCGACCATCCAGATGGTGGTGGTCCTCAAGCCCATCCATGATGTGGCAAGGATTAAAAGAGTCGTGGTTTCCACCTATCAATCCGTCTCGGGAACAGGGAAGAGGGCTATCAAAGAGCTGGAGAATCAGGTCCTCGCCATCTATAACCAGAAGGAGATCAAATGTGAAGTCTATCCCCATCAAATTGCCTTCAACTGTCTTCCCCATATCGATGTCTTCCTTGAGAATGGATATACCAAGGAAGAGATGAAGATGGTCAATGAAACGAAAAAAATTATGGAAGATGACTCCATCCGGGTTACCGCCACGACCGTTCGAGTTCCTGTTTTCTATGGTCATTCTGAATCGGTTAATATTGAGACAGAAAAGAAGATCACGGCACAGGAGGTTCGAGAGATCCTTTCCAAGGCCCCGGGAGTAGTGGTCGTGGATGATCCTAAAAATGCTCAATACCCCCTTGCCATTTATGCGGCGGGGAAAGACGAGACCTTTGTGGGGAGGATTCGGGAGGATGAATCGATTCCCAATGGAATCAATCTGTGGATCGTGGCTGACAATATCCGAAAGGGAGCCGCCCTCAATGCCGTTCAGATTGCCGAGATCTTAATCCAAAAGTATTTATAAGAAGGGAGGAATCATGAGAAAAAGCGCCTTGGGTTTCATCTCCATCTTTATTTTTGTCCTGTCCTTTTCTCTCGTCTATTCCGCTGAGAAATCTCCATACAAGATTGGGGTCAACTTCGAGCTCACAGGGCCCTGGGCCGAGATCACCAAGACTCTGAGAAATGCGATGGTGCTGGAGGTGGAGAGAATCAATCAAAGGGGAGGAATCAACGGGAAACCTCTCGAGTTGATCTTTGAAGACAATGGATTTGAGGCAGGTCGAGCCGCCGCCAACATGACGAAGTTTACTAAGGACCCCGAGGTGCTTCTGGTGGTGGGTCCGTTCGAAGATACGCTTCAGGCCACGACCCGAGCGATTGCTGAAAGAGAGAAGATCACCAATATCATCGTCTGTCCCTCGAATAGGGTCCTGAGAGAGATGAAGCAGAGATGGGGTTTCAATATAGCCCATAATGATATCATTGTCTCTGAGAAATTGGTTGAACTTTCTCTGGCAAGAAAATACAAAAAAGTCCTTGTCTTTCATGCCGCTCATCCCCTGGCCCAAACGCTTGCTGAATACTATAAGCGCTTTGGAGAGGAAAAGGGATTGAAGGTTTTCATCTCTCCAGAGACTCATAAACATACGGACATTGATATGACCCCACAGCTGATAAAAATGAAACCCCTCATCGAGAAAGAAAAAATAGACGCCTTTTATGCCTGTACCTCTGGACCTCCAGGACCCATTGTCTGTAAAAATCTGAGGGCTCTGGGCATGAAGCTACCCATTCTTGGCACCCATGCGTTCGGATTCGGGTTCATCATTGCCCTTGGAGGGGAGGCGATGGAAGGGGTAGAGTTTCCTGGTGCAAAACCTGTGGTTTACGACCAACTGGATGAAAATGATCCGGCTAAATCCATTAACATCGAATTCGATAAAAGGTGGAGAGAACGATATGGAACGCCTTCCGATCAGATCGCAGGATATGGACATGACATCATCGGGCTGATCGAAGATTCGATCAAACGAGTTAAAGGAAAAGTAACAAGAGGAACCTTCAGGGATGCCCTCGAAAATACAAAAGGATTTAAGGGAACCCATGGGCTTTATTCCTTCAGTCCCACAGAGCATGATGGTTTGAGCAAGAAGGATCTGGTCTTTGTCAGAATCGAAGGAGGAAAGTTCAAACGAATCAGGTTCCCTGGCTTTGAGTAAAGAATATGGTTCAAAGAGAATGGAGCTCCTTCAAATTATTCCCCAATTCTTTGTCTCCGGGCTTACCTTTGGGGCCATATACAGCCTTGTGGCTCTTGGGTTCGTCACCATTGCCAGAGCTTCACAGATCATCAATTTTGCCCAGGGTGAGTTTGTCATGCTGGGGGGGATGGTCACCTTTTTCTTTATCAAAAGTGTCCGTCTCCCTTATCTTCTCTCTGCCTTCTTAGCTATAGGAGTTGTAATTGGCCTTGGATTTCTCCTCCATCTTCTGGTGATCTATCCTCTTCGAAAGGCCTCCCTTCCTATTCTTCTTCTTGCCACGCTTGGAGCCTCCCTCTTTCTGAGTAGCTCGAGCGCACTTTTCTTTGGAACCTTACCTAAAGCGCTGCCTCCTTTTTCAGGGAAAGACCTTATCGAGATAGGAGGAGTTTCTCTTTCAGCCCAAAGCCTATTCGTTCTTATTGCTACCTTTTTTGTCCTTTTCCTCTTGTATCTTCTTTCCCATCATACCCATCTTGGAAAGGCCATGGAGGCAAGTTCCACCGATCCTCTGGGTGCGGATCTTTGTGGGATTTCAAGGCATCTTATGACCTTTCTGGCCTTTGGGGTAAGTTCAGGGATTGGGGCCCTTGCCGGGATATTCATCACCCCTCTCTTTTATGTGAGCTACCATTCCGGCACTCTCATCGGATTGAAGGGATTTATCTCCGCTGTGATTGGAGGATGGGGAAAGTATGGAGGGGCCATTTTAGGAGGGTTTATTCTCGGGGTGGCTGAATCGTTAAGTATTGCCTTTATTCCGGCTGGTTATAAAGATGGAGTGGCTTTCCTAATTCTCCTCCTCATCCTCTATTTTAGACCCAAAGGGATTCTTGGTTCTCCCTTTATAGATAGCCGAAGATGGTAGAGCCGGTTCATCAAGACTTCAGAAAGAGAGAGATCCTTTATTCCCTTGCCTTGTGGCTTCTCTCTTTGATTCTCCCTGACCCTCAACTTCACTATCGAAGGGAGTATGGTCTGAGATGGAGAGACCTATTTTATCTTTTGGCCATCCTTCTGCTTCCTCTTCTCTTTTCCGATCCTCATTTTCACCACCTTATGGTTTTAGCTGGAATTCATGGGATCCTTGCCCTCGGATTAACCCTCTTTCTTGGGTACGGAGGTCAAATCTCTTTAGGACATGCTGCCTTTTTTGGGATTGGCACCTATACCACAGCGATTCTCACGACCCGACACGGATGGCCGCCCTTTTTAGCCTTTTGGGCTTCTGGCATGGTGGCCTCTCTCTTTGCCTATCTTATCGGAAAACCCCTCTTGAAACTCAAAGGCTACTTCTTAGCCCTGGCCACTTTGGGATTTGGAGAAATTTTTTTAGTTCTCATAAAGGAGTCCGCCTCTCTTACAGGTGGGGTGATTGGGATTTTTGGTATCCCGTGGTTTTCTATCGCAGGATTGGTCTTTGATACCTATCTTAAACAGTACTATCTTGTCTGGATCGTCTTGATTGGGTTGGTTCTCTTTACGAAGAATTTGATCCGATCCAAGGTGGGTCGTGCTTATATGGCAGTCGCCACCAGCGAGGATGCTGCTTCTTCTGTGGGAATCCATGTCTCGAGGATCAAATTAGAAGCCTTCATGGTGGGGGCTTTCTATGCTGGTCTCGCAGGCTCTCTCTTCGCCTGTGTCATGTCCACAGCGACTCCTGAAACTTTTAGCCTGAATCTTTCCGTTCTCATCGTGATGATGGTCATCCTCGGAGGGATGGGAAATCTCTACGGGCCTATTGTGGGAGCCATCTTCCTGACCTGGCTCATTGATACCCTGGCTCAATATCAGGACTATAGCCTTCCTCTCTATGGGGTGATCCTCATTCTCCTTTTGATCTTCTTTCCTGATGGAATGGGAACCCGTCTCAGGGTGAGGCTAATCTATTTAATCAGTTACTGGGGAAGAAAGAAGCGTAGAGAAAAGGTGAATCTTTGATGGCCTTTCTTAAGATTCAAGGGGTCACAAAAAATTACGAAGGGGTGAAAGCCCTTGATCGAGTCTCCTTTGAGGTGAAGCAAGGGACCATTAAAGGTTTAATGGGACCCAATGGGGCAGGGAAGAGCACGCTCTTTCATCTCATCAGCGGAATAGAGAAACCAGACCTTGGAAAGATCTTTTTTAAAGAGAAGGAGATCACCTCTTTAAAACCCCATGAGATCTCCCTTATGGGTATTGGACGAACCTTTCAGACCCTTCAGGTTTGGGGCAATATGACGGTAGTGGAAAATGTCATGACCGCCATGCATTCGAGGCTGAGAGGAGGAGTCCTTTCCTCCGGGCTTTGGCTTCCATGGATTAAAAGAGAGGAAGATCGGGCGATGAAGGAGGCAAAAGAAATCCTGGAATTTTTGGGACTCTTTGGAAGATGGAAATGGTTTGCCGGTCAGCTCTCCTATAGCGAACAGAGGATCCTCGAGATTGGTCGCGCTTTAGGAACTCGACCTGAACTTTTGCTCCTCGATGAACCTGCCGCTGGTCTTACCTATGGAGAGGCTAAAGATCTTTCAGAACGACTCGACCAACTTCGGAAAAAAGGGATCACCATCCTTTTAATTGAGCATCATATGGGGATGATGATGGAAATTGCGGATGAGATTGTGGTCCTTAGCAATGGAATCCTTATCGCAGAAGGGACTCCTGAACAGATAAGGACCCATCCTCGAGTCATAGAGGCTTATCTCAAAAGGGGAAGACAGGGATGCTCCGAGTCAGAAAATTAACCGTCCACTACGGGCCTCTTCCAGCTCTTAAAGAAGTCTCTCTTGAGATCCAACGAATGGAAGCGGTAAGCCTCATTGGTCCCAATCGGGCAGGAAAAACGACCCTTCTTCTTACCCTCTCTGGAATCCTTGAAACCACTGAAGGAAGGGTATATTTCGAAGAGAAAGACATTACGAATCTCAAACCCTCCCAAATCGTTAAAAGAGGATTACTCCACGTCCCTCAAGGGCGTCATATCTTTCCCACTCTCTCCGTTCTTGATAATTTGATGATGGGGGCCTCCCTTCAAAGAGATTCAAAAGCAAAGACCCATGAGAGCTTAGACTGGGTCTACCACCTCTTTCCAAGGCTTAAAGAAAGAAGCGAGCAGAGGGCAGGGACTCTAAGTGGAGGGGAGCAGCAGATGCTGGCTATCGGGAGAGCTTTAATGGGGAGGCCAAAGCTCTTGATGCTCGACGAACCTTCTCTGGGTCTTGCCCCTCTCTTTTCAGAGATCATCTTTGAGAGCTTCAAAGCGATGAACCGTCAGGGGCTCACCCTTTTTATTGTAGAGCAAGAGATTGCCTTAGCCCTTCGTTGTTCTCATCGAGGATATCTCCTCAAAAATGGACGGATCATCCGGGAGGACTCTTCTTCAAATCTCCTTGGCAGCCAGGAAGTCAAAGAACTCCTGAGTTTTTAAAATTTATAATCGCAATCCTTTCAGCCCTGTCTTTTCAGACAGCAACTCAAAGAATTCCTCATCACTCAGCCGTAGCCGTTCTCTGAGGAGTTCATCCACAAAAGGCCCTGCCGCATAAACCGGTTGAGGAGATTCAGAGAGCACGGCATTCAGGATAAGATGGGCAATCAATTCGGGGCCAGGAATAGACACATTTGAGAAGAGTTTTGCCATCCCGGCACCATAGGCCTGATAAAAGGGTTTGTAATCGGGATCGGTTCTTGAGAGAAGGTCTCCTGTCAATTGATTCGCCTTTTCGTTGAATTCCGTTCCAATGACCCCAGGACGAATCGTGATCACCCGAATTCCAAAAGGTCGGACTTCATGACGAAGGGCATCGCTGATGGCTTCTACGGCATGTTTCGTGGCGGCGTAGGGTCCACTGGTAGGAAAGGGAAACTTTCCTACAATAGAGCTGAGGTTCACAATGGTTCCCTTTCTTTGTCGACGCATCCCCGGAAGGCAGGCCTGAGTAATTCGAATCAGGGCAAAGAGATTGACCTCGAAGAGCGCCCTGATGGAAGAGAGGGGGACATCCTCAAGGACTCCACGAATGCTGAATCCAGCATTATTGATGAGCACGCTTACCGGTTCAGGGGTCATCCGAAGTTCTTGACAATACGCTTCTAACTCCTCGGCATTCGAAAGATCCAAGGGGCGGGGCTCAATATTTGGATTCTCTCGAGCAAGTTCCTCCAGACGCTCTTTTCTCCTTGCGAGGGCGATGACCCTAAACCCTTTCTCGGCCAGAAGACGGGCCGTGGCCTTGCCGATACCGCTACTTGCCCCTGTAACTAAAGCCTTTCCTCTTTCCTCCATCTCTTTCCTCCTTTTTTATTCTATTTTATCTACCTGTATTCCCTAACTCAGAAGTGAGGAATAAGCCCGAGAGGGGTATTGGAGAAACCCAAAGTGCGGCTACCTTAAATGGTTCGATTCGTATTCCTTAAACATATAAATTGATCCGCATTCTATGGGTTTCGGAAATACTCCTGTCGGGCTTAAATTTATTTCCACCCTTCTGTGAGGGGTTACATCTACCTCTCCTTTTAGTTGGATCCTTTCCCCTGAGGATGAGATAAGATAGGTGAAGGGCCTCTTGACAGAGAAGCTCCTATCCCTAATGCACAAAGGACGGTGAATAAAATAAACGCTCCTTTTACACTCTTGAGAAAAAGAGGGAAATAGGGCGGGGCGATGGGTGTTCGACCCATAAAGATTGAAAAGATGAGCATGACCAATCCCATACTAAACATCATCCCCACCGATCGCATCGTACTCAATGTTCCTGAAGCCACTCCATAAGACCTCTTTTCAACGGAGCTCATCACGGCATTCGTATTGGGAGAAGAGAAGAGGGCGAATCCAAAGCCCAAAAGGAGGAGATACCCAACGATCGTGAAAAGATCGGTCTTTTCGTCCAGGAAGATAAAGAGGAAAAGCCCCAGAGTTGTTATGGCCATTCCCGTGGAGGCCACCTTTCGGGGTTCGATTCGATCCGAAATCCTTCCCGCAAAAGGGGAGAAAAGGGCCTGAATCACAGGGGCAGTGATTAAGATGAGACCCGCCTCCTGGGGTTTCAATCCCCTTACCGATTGAAGATAGAGACTTAGAAGAAAGTTGAGAGCGAAGGTGGCACTATAATTAATCAGTGCCGCCAGATTTGAGAAGGCAAAAACTCGATTCTCTGTAAGGAGTCTCATTTCAAAAATGGGACTTTTCACTCTTAACTCCCATCGGATGAAGATCCCTATCCCAATAAGCCCAATGGCGAGGAGAATAAGACCCATGGAGCTGGATATTCGGAAAAAGCCAAACATCATGACGACAAGGGCAGAACTATAAAAGAGGGATCCCATCCAATCAAACCTCTCTCCTCTTGCCTCTGCCCACTCCCCTTTCAATCGAAAAAGGGTATAAAGGATGATCATGAATCCAACTGGGAGATTGACCCAGAAGATACTTCTCCATCCGTAATGTTGAGTCAAAAGACCCCCGAAGAAAGGACCGCAGGAGAGTCCTGTGTAGACAGCAGCCACATTGATTCCTAAAACCCTTCCTTTCTTGTTGGGTGGAAATACGGAAGTCAAGATGGCGATCCCGGTGCTTGCTGTCATAGAGGCCCCTATTCCTTGAAAGACTCGAGAACCGATCAGAAAAGAAGGAGAGGGTGAGAGAGCAGAAAAAAAAGAGAAAAGAGTGAAAAGAATGAATCCAAGGAGAAAGACCTTTTTGATGCCATAGATATCCGAAATTCGACCAAAGGGGAGGAGAAACACGGCGATACTGAGAAGATAAGAAGTGGTCACCCAGTTCAACATCAGCGCATCCAGAGAAAATTCTCTCCCGATCGAGGGCAAGGCAATGTTAATCGAAGATCCCATGAAAGGGATGATGAAAGACCCCAGAGTCGTTACCATCAGGGCAGGTCTTTGATATGAAGGGTTGTCGGCAGTCATCTCCAAAGGGCAGATGGAATGGGAAAACTCGTTTTAAAGAAGTCTATGCGTGTTTCTTTAAAAACTCCAAAAGGTGTTGATTAAAGAGTTCGGGTTGTTCCACATTGGAGAGATGCCTGGCAGATGGAATGATTTTTAAGATCGAATTCGGGACTCTTTGATGAATGGCCTCGGAGGCGCTTACGGGTGTTCCAGGATCATCTTCTCCAACCAGGATCAATGTAGGGATTCGAATTTCGGAGAGGCGATCTAAATAATTCAATCTCCTGATGGCCTCTATACAGTTTACATAACCTTCCACCGAAGTGGAAAGAAACTGTTGGCGAATGAGCGATAATATTGGGGGACGGCTGTTAAGGAAGAAAGGGGTAAACCATCTTTCCATAGTGGCTTCCAGTTGGGATTCCATTCCCTTCTGACGAACTTGATCGATTCTCTCCTGCCAGACGGGCTGGGCTTCTGGAGGTATGATTGCCGTCGTATCACAAAGGACAAGGCTTTTCAAACGAGAGGGACGATTCAGAGCCACTGCCTGACCGATCATTCCCCCCATAGACATTCCAACCCAGTGAACCTGTTCAATTCCCAGATGATCTAAAAGCCCGATGGCCTCTTCTCCTAATTGCTCCATGGTATAAGGTCCTTGAGCCACCTCACTCTCCCCATGTCCCCGAATATCGTAGCGAAGAATTTGAAAGTAGGATTTGAGGGCATCCATTTGAGGGTCCCACATGAGATGGCTCGAACCCAGGGAATGGCTGAGAAGGACAACAGGGGCGCCTTTCTTTTCGAACATGTCAAAATATATCTTTATTCCTTTAATAATGGCAAACATGGATTTCTCCTTTTTAGTCATCCCTCCCTGAAGGGTTGAGGCCATTGGCCTATTCCACCAACCACGACGGAGGGATTATACTTTTTCATATCCCCTCACTGAAGGGTGGAAATAAATTTAAGCCCGACAGAAGTATTTCCGAAACCCATAGAACGCGGATCAATTTATATGTTTAAGGAATACGAATCGATCCATCGTAGAAAAGGGTTTCTGATTAAAACAAACCGAAGTAATGATTTCTATGGACCATTTAAGGTAGCCGCACCTCCGACCGAGTCGGATCCCTGCCTGCGCAGGCAGGCGCCTCTGGCGGAATGGGTTTCTCCAATACCCATCTCGGGCTTTTCCCCACTTCAGTGAGGGATTATACTTTTTCATAAAATTTCTATTTCCATCTTTCAAGAGATGGGTTAAAATGAATTTAAAAATCTAAAAGGAGAAAGGTCTATGAAGATGAGATTTTTTAAGATCATTCTGTTGACTATCCTCGTGTCTCTAACAGGAGGAATCGTTTTTGCCGATAAATCTTCTACTTCGATAGAGGCTCCTCCAATCGTTCAGAGAGGTTCTGAAATTGTGATCAAGATTCAGGTGAACCATAAGGGAAACAATTTTCTCCATTATACCAATTGGCTCAGGGTGCTGGTGAATCAAAAAGAGGTGGCCCGGTGGGAGTTTTCCTCTGGCAATAGGCCTGAAGGGGAAATCTTTACCCGGGAGATTAAGCTTAAGGTTACGGAAGATCTGGAGATTACGGCAGAAGCCAACTGTAATCGTCATGGTTCTGCAGGCCCCACTACCTTTAAAATTTCGGTCAAGGATTAAAAGGAGCGGAAGAGAATGGAGATCGCGGGGATTTCAATCATTCTTCTATTTGGAATTTTTAACCTTATCCTGATTCTTTTTCAGTTGAGCACAGGGTTTCGATGGATCAAGGTCCCTTTTGGAATCCATCGAAAAACCGGGATTCTTCTTTTCATCAGTTCGTTCATCCATGGTCTCTTAGCCTTTCTGTCTAAGTAAAAAGTTCATAAAAATGAAGAGAGGGATAAAGATCATTTTGATCGTGATCGGGATCCTGGCCTTTTTATGGCTTGGCATTACATTGTTCCTCCGAAGTTATTTCACAGAAGAGAGACTCAAAGCCATGATCCTCCCCAAAGCGGAGGAACTTACCGGAAGAAAAATCCAGTTAGATAGAATCCGGGTATCCCTCCTGAAAGGGGTCGTGGCCCAGGGAATGACCCTCAAGGAAAGAGACGAACAAAAGGATTTTTTGAGAGTGGAACAATTTATCCTTTCCTATCGGCTTCTCCCTCTTTTGAAAAAAGAACTCGTGATCAAGAAGATTGAGGTCCAATCCCCGACCATTAGAATCATCAGGAAGAGAGGGGGAAGATATAATTTTAGTGATATGACAGAAAGGCGATTTTCCGCCCCATCTCAAACGGACCATACAAGGTCTCCCTCGATTCCCTTTGCCATCGTTTCAGAAAAGCTCCTTATTCGGAATGCCCATCTTTCCTTTACGGATGAAGAGAAGGAATGGCCCGAGGTTTCTCTCGCTCTGGACGGAGAGTTCAGGGGATTGATTGGAAAGGATGGAAAGCCCCAAATGAAATCCGGAGCTATTTCTCTTAAGGAACTTAGGTTGCTTGTAAGAGAGCGGGAGATAAAGATTTCTGGAACGATAGAGGGCAACTCGCAGATCCTTCATGCCCGTCTTCGGGGGCAGGTGGGAAAAGATCCGTTCCATGTTACAGCCATGGTAAAGGATTTTTTCTCTTCGCCAGAGATAAAAGCCGATCTTCAGGCCAGAACCTTAGACCTTCAGTCCCTCTTGGCACTGATTCAAGGAATGAAGGAATCCAAAAAAACCGCCAAAGAGCAACCTCCCATAAAAGGACAACCTTTCAAGGAAGGTTTGACTCGAAAACTTCGCCTTTCAGGTCAAATCCTGATCGATTCTGCTCACTATCAAGATTATCAATTCAATCGTATCCGAATGGATTATCAGTATGTCGGTGGGACCATGAAGGTCAACCCTCTACAACTTGGATTCATCTCTGAAAGTTCCATTCGAACGAAGGGTTCTCTTCAGGGAGATTTTCTGTTCTCGCCGGAGGATCTGGAAAAGACATTAAGAGGAAAGGCTGTAATGCCTTTAGAAAAAGGTTCTATCCAGCAATCCCGGATCATGGATGCGATTGGTTCTCTCATGGGGGATCCCTCACTAAAGACCATCGGTTTTGACCAGGGTCTTTTTCATTTCGATGTGAAGGACCAGAGGGTCTTTTTGGATGGATGGGTGGCTTCCAATCTTTTTAAACTCTCTTCAAAAGGGACCGTCGATTTTCATCAGAGACTCCATCTGGACGTTGAATTAAGGCTTTCACCTGAACTATCCAGAAATTTAAACCGAAAATGGAAGATGTTAAAATTGATCGAAGATGAGAGGGGATGGAAAACGATTCCTTTAAGGATTGATGGATCGGTGGAGAGACCTTCTGTGACAGTGGTCCTTCCTGAAGGGCTCCTCGAGAAAGGAATTCGAAGGAGCCTCAAAGAAGGGCTTGACCGATTCTTCCTTCCTTCGAATCCTTAACGTTTTTGGATGATGTGGATTTAAGAAAGAAAGGAGGAATGGATGTGAATGAGAAAGTCCCAACTCGACAAGAGGCTCTGGAACTTCTTCATCAATATAATGAGAGCGAGAGCCTACGAAAGCATGCCTATGCCGTAGAGGGGGTAATGCGTTACATTGCCCGAAAACGAGGAGAGGATGAAGAGAAGTGGGGGATTATCGGTCTTATTCATGATCTGGACTATGAGAAGTTTCCAGATCAACACTGCACAAAGACGGCTGAAATTCTCAAAGAACGAGGATGGCCCGAGGAGTATATTCGAGCGGCTGTCTCCCATGGGTGGGGCATCTGCTCGGAGGTGGAGCCCAAAACCGATTTGGAGAAATTCCTCTATGCCATTGATGAATTGACCGGACTCGTGGTGACAACGGCCCTGATCAGGCCTTCAAAAAGTGTCCTGGATGTTCAGGTCAAATCCGTAAAGAATAAGTGGAAGGATAAGCGATTTGCTGCCGGGGTTGATCGCTCTGTGATCGAAAAGGGAGCAGCCATGCTTCAGATTGGATTGGAGGAACTGATCGAGGATACCATCAAAGGGATGCAGGAGGTGGCCGAAGCCATTGGCCTGAAAGGAAATCTTTAAGTCCTTCCCACTGGGATGAGATAGAGAGGTTCCTCTTCGATTCCAAGAATCTCTTTGATCTCTTTATCCTGAAAGGCACCGATCATCACAGTGCCTAAATTGAGGGCTACGGCTTGAAGAGAAATGTTTTGTCCCATATGGCCTACTTCCATATGAACATAACGAACTCCTCGTTGACCATAATGTCCGGTCGTCCTCTGGTAATCGGCCGCAATGATGAGGGTGGCCGGTGCCCTCTCAATCATTCTCTGTTCAAGGGCGGCGCGACAAAGCCTTTTCCTTAGGTCTTCTTCTTTTATTTTTTCGAGACTATGCCTTGAGACAAGGTAGTGATAGAGACCCATGTCCAAACCTTCTATTTCTCCCGAAACGAGATAGAGCTCAAGGGGGTAGGTCGCTCCGGCCGAAGGAGCTGTTCGGCGATAGAGGTTTCGTCCTCCTCCTGCCCAGAGAAGCTGGGAGACTTCCTTTAAACTCAAGGTTCCTTTTTTATAATCTCTTACTGATCTTCTTCTATGGAGCGCTTCTTCCACAGAAAGGTTTCCTTTTTCGATGGGGTTGGGGAGTTTTATTTCTTTAGTCATAAACCCTCCTTTTTAAATCGTGAGTAGAGTATAAAATAATCCTTTAATCACTTCACTCATCCCCTCAAAATGGAGGGTGTCAATGGTATCGGTTTCTTGGTGGTAATTTGGATTTCTGAAAAAAGAGGTATCCGTGACCATTACGGCCCGATATCCATGTCTCCAGAAGGAATAATTATCCGAGAGGTTGATCCCTCCAAAAAATTCGGGGGCGGTGAGGGATCTTGCATCGATGAGCGAATACTTTCGGATTCCGTTTTTGAAGAGGCGGACATAACGGTGGGAAGGGATATTCCCAACCACTCCTATAAAATTGCCTGTCTTAGGATAAAAGAGTTCCATCCCGGGGAGAGGAAATCGCTGGATCCGTTCCTCTCGAAAATAACCGATCATCTCAAGGGAGATCATCACTTCTACCGGAATCCTATGCTCTTTTAAATAGTTCGCATAAACCATGCTCCCCATATCGGAAAATCCAAAACAGGGGGGTTCCTCATTGACAAAGGCTACAAAACGCAGAGTTTTTTGGGGCTGAATCATCTGGAAAAGCCTTGCCAGTTCTAACAATCCTGCTACCGCAGAGGCATTATCATCGGCACCAGGGGTTTCTGGAACGGTATCATAATGAGCACCGATCACAATGAGACCCCCTTTTTTGGTCCCTGATTTCTCTACCGACAGGTTGGAGACGTTTTGACCATAGCAAGGATAAGTCTGATGCCAGACCTCATATCCATAAGATCTCAGTTCAGAGTCAATATATTCCATTGCCTCTCTTAAAGAGTTCTCTTTCCAGAGATGGCGTTCCCCAATCCTTACCGAAAGGGCTTCTACATGACGATAGAGATTTTCTTTAACCTTTTCTTCATCGAAGCCGGATTTTTCCTGATATCCCATCTTTTTCTTTGTCAGGTTTCTTGAGTCATCTCAAAAATGCAAAAGGCTAAGCGCTCGATCGTGTCTAAATTTTCTAACTTTTCTATCCACGCTCGTGGAATAGCTTCCATCCCGAGATAGGCTCCTGAAAGGGCACCTGCCATGGCCCCAAGGGTATCTCGATCCCCTCCATGGAGGATGGAACAAAACAGGCAGGACTCAAAAGATTTTGGGTAACGTAAAAAAGAGTAAATCGAAAAGGGCATCGATTCGTGCACAGCGACGGAACGGCCCAGTCTTTCCGAAGCCATCCTCGCCGAGCATTCTTCATTCAATAGGTTTTGGACCTCCTCTAACTTTTCCCTTATCTCAGAGGTTTTAGCAAAGGAGATCATATTTTTGATAAACCTTTCTCTCGGAAACTCCTCTTTTGGATCAAGCAAAAGGGCTTGTGCAATCCCGTAAGCTTGAACAGCGGCTCCATCTTTCCCAACGGGATGGCTATGAGTGACTTCAGCGGAGGCACAGGCTTGCTCATAGAGAAGATTGGAATGATAAAAAAAGAGCCCTACAGGGGTGATCCTCATAGCAGCCCCATTTCCAAGGGAACCCTCTCCTCCAAAAAGAGTCTTAGCTGCATGAACATAAGAGATTCCTGTCCTTCTCACAAGGAAGAAAATAGAAGGAGGGCCCGAGGCATATCCCCTCCATGGTTCTCGAACGAAATTTTTATAAAAAGTATCTCCGAGATGCTGTTGATCAATTCCTTTTCTCTCAATGAGAGATTCTGCGAGACCGATGGCCATCGCGGTGTCATCCGTATAGATCAACTCTTTGACTTGAGAAATCGCCTTTAATAATTCATCCTTCTCAGGATATGAAAAGGCCATTTCACCGATGGCATCGCCAATGGCACTGCCTACCATAGAGCCAATAAATTTTGATTTCAGATCCATTTTCATATCCTATCCGAACATTGAGAATCGTAGGCCAATTCACCGAGTCCTGTCAAGGAGAGGGGGGTCACATTGAAAGCGAAAAAGAGGTTAACAAAAAATTTAATCAGGATTAACAAAATTTGTTTCTTTTCGTTTTTGTCGAGATGTGGAAGGATAAAAAATATAATCAATTTAATAGGTTAGATTTTAAAAAAGGGTTGGCATTATAAATGCAAAAATATTTATAAATAGGGCGATTCGATGAGAACGAAAAAGAACTTTGAGAGGAGAAGGTTTCCGAGAATCTCCGTAGACCTCCCTCTTGAATATCAAAGTCAGGATCGATCCAAACCCCACGGGGCATTGGTTCTCAATCTGAGTGAAGCTGGGCTTCAACTCTTTTCCCTTCAGGATCTCCCCGTTGGTGCTGTTTTAAACATCACGGTCTTATTCCCGAAAGGATTCAGATTGGCTAATTTTAAAGTCTCTGCAGAGATCATCTGGAAAAGTGTTTTCTATGATGTCGATTTCAATGGATATCGATATGGATTAAGATTTATAAAAATATTGAGGGAAGACCAATGGGAGCTTCAGAGGCTTCTCCACAGTTATTCAGGGGTAGAGAATAGGGTTGAGGTTAAATTCATGGAGACCCCCTAAAGCTTTCCGTCTAAAGCACTGGCAATATGTCGAATCATCTGGCGATAGACATCCAGATAAATCTCAGGAGAGAGAAAATAGGAGGGATAAGCATGATAGAAAGCCTCCACCAATCTCTTTGCTGCCAGATCGACATCTCCCGTCGAACGATAGACATCTTCCATCCTTTTCCGATTTATCTTGGCCATCTCTATCGTTTTAGAAATGAACTCCTTTGCTTCCTCTCCGGTTACATATCCATAATGATCAGCACAATAATATTCCACCTCTAAGGGTTTTAGTTTTTCGAGACTCTCCTGATATTTCGTGTAGTTGGAGTTTCCGGAGGTAACAATCGTTTGATTAAAAGGAATTCCCCCACCATCTGTAGGAAAGAGGGCTTTTAACTCGGGAAGATAAGCTGCAATACAGCAGGAGGAGTGCCCTGGAATTTCGAGAATGGAGACCTTTACCCCTCCTACATGGATGTCACTCCCTTCACGGACCACTTTCCCTTCGATATCGAATCCCCATTCAATCTCATCGTTTGAATAGACCTCTTCTCTTCCTAATCGTTGTGCGACTTTTCGACTGAACTCATTAATGGTAACAATAGCCTTCTCCATCCGAAGGATTTCCCATGCCCTCTCTGAGCCATAGATCTCTATCTCAGGATGTCTTCGTTTGAAAAAAGGAATGATTCCGATGTGATCAAAATGGGAGTGGAGAATAAGGATCTTTTTAATCCTTTCTTCATCGATCCCAAATGTCTTAAACTGTAAAAGAAGATCAGGAATAAGATAACTCATTCCCCCGCTTATGATCATCGATTCGTCGTCCCCTTCGATCAGATAGACCCCTGATTCTTCACGCCCTAAAAACCATATTCGCTCATTTACCTTGCCTGGACATCGAATTCTCATCAGAACCTCCACCTCCAAAAATTAAAATAATGGTAACTAATCGTCATCCCTATTGTCAAAAAGGGATTATTCTTCGCCTTAGCCTCTATTGACAGGTCAAAATGAATCAAGTACATTTGAACCAAAATAAATCTTCAGGAGTAATCCCTAACTCAGAGGTGGAGAATAAGCCCGAGAGGGATGTTGAGCGTTCTATGGGTTTCGGAAATACTCCTGTCGGGCTTAAAATTTATTTCTACCCTTTAGTGAGGGAATACCTTTAGGAGGTGTGGGATGGCTTCAAAAAAAGTATTGATTCTTTATTATAGTGGAAGTGGGAATACCAGGAAGATGGCTAAAGCCATCGCTGAAGGGATGAAATCATCTGGGGTAGAAATCACATTATCAGAAGCGGGGGAATTCGATGTCTCTTCACTGCCCAACTATGACGGGATTGTCTTGGGATCACCCACCTATTTCTCCAATGTGTCTTGGCAGGTGAAAAAGGTCATCGATGAATCCATCGTTCACTACGGGGGAGGTAAATTAAAAGGAAAGGTGGCGGGTATTTTTACCTCTGCTGGGACGAGTAGGGATGGGAAGGATTGTTTGAAGATGCTTGAGCTTGCCCTGGGATTACACCATAAGATGAAAGTGATCGAAGGGGTTCTTCGAGTAGATGGAGAGAGTGACCAGGAAGTCAAAAAGAGATGCCTGGAGTATGGAAAGAGGCTCTTAAGGGAGATTGAAAAGTAATGGTTCCATCTGGGCTGAGACGATTTGGTGGAGCAGAGGGGATTCGAACCCCCGACCTCCAGAGTGCGATTCTGGCGCTCTCCCAGCTGAGCTACTGCCCCACCCATTTTATTAGAAGATTGGGCATAGAGAAAAAGTTATTATTTATGAAAGCTGAATATGTTTTAGATAACGTTTTAACTTCTTCCCCAATTCCGGGTGTTTTAAGCCAAAAGCAATGTTTGCCTGAAGGTAGCCTAATTTATCTCCAGCGTCATAACGATCCCCGATAAATTCATAACCAAATACGGGTAGATTTCGATTCAATTCCCGGATGGCATCGGTCAACTGGATCTCTCCTCGTTGATCCGGTTTGGTCTTTTCAAGAGCCTCAAAGATTTGGGGTGGGAGGATATACCGGCCAATAATGGCAAGGTTCGAAGGAGCCTCTCCCTGCCTGGGTTTCTCAATCATCTCTTCCACCCGATAGAGCCGATCCTCCATCCTTTTCCCTTTTATTATACCATAAAGATGGGTCTCGGATTTGGGAACCTTCTGAATCGCCACCATGGCCCCGTCCAGTTTTTGGTAGCGTTCTATCATCTGACGAATACAAGGAACCTCTGCATCGATCAGATCGTCACCGAGGAGCACGGCAAAAGGTTCTTCCCCCACGATTTTTTTGGCGCAAAGAACAGCATGGCCCAATCCCAAGGGCTCTTTCTGTCTTACCGCAACAAGGGTGACCATCTCTGAAATCTTCTGAACCATCTGAAGGAGATCGTCCTTTCCCTTCTTTCTGAGATAGTTCTCCAATTCGGTAGAAGTATCAAAGTGATCCTCAATGGATCCTTTCTCCCTTCCCGTAATGAGGATGACTTCTTCAATCCCCGATGAGGCTACTTCCTCCATAATATACTGGATAGTGGGTTTATCCACAATCGGGAGGAGCTCTTTGGGTACCACCTTTGTGGCGGGAAGGAATCGGGTCCCAAAACCTGCTGCTGGAATCACGGCCTTCTTCACTTTCATAGGAGCCCCAATAGTCTTCGGATGGTATTCTTTAATTCTGTTAAATCCGCACACTTTACGACATAGGCATCTGAGGCCCAGGTGGTCAAATCCTGTTTGTATTCCCCATAGGCAGAGCACATCACAATAGGGACTTGTCTTTCAAAGAGGCGAATCTGTTTAAGGACCTCAATCCCATCCATCTCGGGCATTTTAATATCCAGGGTGATCAGGTCAGGTTTGAATCGTGGGATTTGGGCGAGGGCCTCTTTTCCATCTTTGGCGACTTCTACCTGAAATCCTTCCTCTTCTAACTCCTCTTTATAAAGGAGTCGAATACTCTCCTCATCATCGACCACGAGAATCTTTTTCATCCTCTCTTTCCTCCTCCGCAGGTAGAGTGATGATGAAGGTTACCCCTTTTCCGGGCCGATTGTCCACCTCGATTTGTCCTTGATGGGTGGTCACGATCTTGTGGACAATTGGCAGGCCAAGGCCAAAACGATTCTCTTTCGTTGAATAGAAGGGGTTGAAGATATGATGAAGATGTTCAGGTTTGATCCCTGCTCCGGTATCCTCTATTTCGACCCGAACATGAGAAACTCCATTCTTTGAGAGAGGGTAAATCCGGATCGAGAGGACTCCTCTCTCTCCTATGGATTCCCGGGCATTGTGAATCAGGTTGAAGAAGGCTTGCTTCAACTGTTCGGGATGTCCCTTGACGAGGGGAAGGGAACTTGAAAATTCTTTGACCAGTTGAATCCTTCCATTGTCCCCTTGAATCGCCATGGAAAGACTCTCCTCCACAATCTCACGAAGATCCAGTTCTTTAAATACCAATGGTTCTTCGTGGGTGTATGAAAGAAATTGGGATAACGTCTTTTCCAGCCTTCTTACCTCTTTCATGATGGTCTGAGTATATCTTTTTTCCGGCGCCTCCGGGGAGATAGAACGGTCCAGACGCCGCGCAAACCCACCAATGGAGACAAGAGGATTTCTGATCTCGTGAGCAATGGAGGTGGTGAGCTCTCCTAAAGCAGCCATCTTCTCCTGATGGACCAGGAAGGTCTGAGCCTCCTTCAGTTTTTGATGGACTTCTTCTAAATGGCGATAAAGCATCGCATTTTCAATGGCTAAACCTGCCTGATTGCAAAACATGGTTAGATACTGAAGATCCTCTTCTGTGATAGGATTTTGGTTATATAGATTGTCTACAAGGACGACCCCGATCACTTTCCCTTTCCCCCATAGGGGTGCGGTGGCAAAGGAGTAGACGCGAGGATGGTCGCTGAGATGTTCACTGATATAACATCCTATTTCTGATCCTAAAGAACAACCCCTCTTGCATCGAGTTTGGATCCAACCCTCCTCGGATTGAGGGACTTCCACATTGAAGGCCTTCCCTTCCAAAACGGTTCGAGAGAGAATACATGAATTGTCTTCCAGGGGGATCTCGATCTCTTTGACCAATGTGTTCAGAAGGGAGTGGTTCTCCGAAGCGGAAGAAATCTGAGCGATCCATTCCGAAGGGCTTTCCCTTTTTTGGGAAAGGGAGGACCAGATTCTTCCAGCTTCCTCTGCGCTGTCCGGACCCACGGCCATAGCCCCTTTTAGGATTCGATCCTTCTCATTTACCATAAAAAGCATGGCTCGATTGAATCCCAGACCTCCTCCAATCGTAATAGCGGTTAGGGTGAGATGGAGAATCCGTTCGAAGTGAACCGTGGTCAATAGCGCCTTGTTCAACTCCCAGAGAGTAGACAGTTGTTTGACCCTTTTCTCCTGTTCTTGAATGAGCGTGGAGATCTCCTTTCTCGCTGTTACATTTTCAATGGCAAAGGAGAGTTGTTGAGCAATGACCAGCAGGAGCCATAAATCCTTCTCTTCAAATTGAAACGGTTCTATTTCCTTATCGTAAAGGGCGAGGGTCCCAAAACTCTTCCCTTTCCCCTGGATAGGGACACAGAGAATCGATTGAAAGGGTGTTCTTTTCCCTTTTCGATTGAGACAGAAAGGGGTTTGGGTAAAGAAGACGCGTTTGGCTATTCTTTGGTCCAGAGGATGCTGGTGATAGTCTCCAATGCTGCAATGGACTTCTAAGTCCCCTTTGGCCTGATCCTCGATCCTCAGGACTCCACCTTTGGCCTTAAAAATGGTTCTTCCTGTGGTGAGGGTTCTTTCATAGAACTTCTCCAGATCCATGGAGGAAAGGAAGAAGTCGGTTAACGATCTCATCAGACCAAGGGATTCAAAAAGCTCAGACATCTCTACCCTTATTTGGCCTCCCTTAGATATTCTGCAGCCTCTTCAGGAGGGGTGGGATTGATATAGAATCCCGTTCCCCATTCGAATCCCGCCACCTTTGTTAATTTAGGCATAATTTCGAAATGCCAATGGTAGTGATTCCAATCCTCTTCAGGAAAAGAAGAAGTGTGGAGAATATAATTGTAGGGAGGATCCTCAAGCACCTCTTTCAATCGTTGAAGGATATCCGAAAGGGCTTCTGCGGCTAAAGGAAAGAGAGAAGAAGCCATCAGCTCGAAGCTCGGTTGATGGAGTTTGGGAAGAATCCACATTTCAAATGGGAACCGAGAGGCAAAAGGGGCCAGAGACACGAAGCCTTGATTTTCATAGACGACCCGCCTTCTATCCCGAAGTTCCTGTCGAATGATGTCGCAATAGACACATCGATCCTTATAATCGAAGTAATTTTTAGCTCCCTGGATCTCTTCGCGGACCCGGGTGGGAACGATGGGGAGGGCAATGATCTGAGAGTGAGAATGTTCGAGGGAGGCCCCAGCAGCCACTCCATAATTTTTAAAAACCATGACATAGCGAAGCCGGGGATCTCGTCGAAGATCGACGATCCTTTCCCGATAGGCTAAAAGCACATATTCGACTGCTTTTAGGGGAAGGGTGGAAAGGCTTTCAAAATGGCGAGGGGTTTCAATCACGACTTCGTGGGCCCCGATCCCGTTCATCTTATCATACATCCCCTCTCCTTCCCGGTTTAACTCTCCTTCAATCCGGAGGGCAGGAAATTTATTCGGAACGACTCTCAGGGACCAACCTGGTGAGTTTGGAGGAGTTCCATTTTCTCGAAAGGCGAACACCTCAGGCGGGGTCCGATCTTCATTTCCCTCACAAAGAGGACAGAATCCTCCTACTGTTTTCCGTTCTTCTGGTGCAAAATCGGAAGGCCTTCGACTCCTTTCGGTTGAAATGATGACCCATCCTCCATGGATGGGGTCTCTTCTTAACTCTGGCATGATGGATATCGTTTTAGAAAGAGGTTAGAGATCAGGCCGGGAATTTTTTTCGTAATCTTCCTCCCCTCTGAGTTTCTCGTTTCTCCTGACGCTCCCGCTCCGTTTTGCAATCGATGCAAAGGGTGGTCACTGGCCTTGCCATCAATCTCTTTTCTGAAATCGCTTTCCCACAGGCCTCACAGATCCCAAAGGTTCCATTGTCAATTCGTTCCAAGGCCTCTTTTACTTTTAAAATCAATTTTCGTTCCCGATCTCTAATCCTGAGAAGAAAGTTTCGGTCTGATTCTAAAGAGGCACGATCCGAAGGGTCAGGGAAGACCCCATTACTCTCCTGGCGCATATCGCTACAGGTTTTTAAGGCCTCTTCGATGAGACTGTGAAGTTGGCCCTCCAGAAGCCCTTTAAAATAGAGAAGTTTCTCTTGTTCCATGAATTTCTCCTAAAAGATGAACAAATTAAATACTAATATATTTTTTGGATAAAAATCAACTTAGGGGTGATAGTCCCGTAATGCCTCACTGAAGCGGGGAAATCATTTTAAGCCCGACAGGAGTATTTCCGAAACCCATAGAATGCGGATCAATTTATATGTTTAAGGAATACGAATTGATCCATCGTAGAAATGGGTTTCTGATTAAAACAAACGAAAGTTAAGATTTCTATGGACCATTTAAGGTAGCCGCACTTTGGGTTTTTCCAATACCCCTCTCGGGCTTATTCCTCATCTGAGTGAGGGATTACATGGCCCCCTGGGAGAAAGGAGATGACAGGCTACCCAGTGTTCTTCCCCTTGATCCATCAGGAGAGGAACTTCCTGCTCGCATCGATCTTGAAAATGGGGACACCTTGGAGCAAAAAGGCAACCCCGCTCTTTTCCTAATGGACGAAATGTTTCTTTCGGGAATCTCTTTTCTTCTCTTTTGGCAGGATCCAATTTGGGAATCGCCTGGAGGAGCAGTTGGGTGTAAGGATGGAGAGGTTGACGGAAAAGGTCCTCTGCCTTAGCCATTTCGACGATCCTTCCCAAATACATCACGGCGATTCGATTGCTGATATGTTTGACGATTCGTAAATCATGGGAGATGAAAAGATAGGTCAAACCTAATTGATCCCTTAAGTCCATCAAAAGATTAAGAATCTGAGCCTGAATGGAGACATCTAAGGCAGAAACGGGTTCATCGGCAACGATGAGCTCCGGGTTAAGGGCAATCGCTCTTGCAATTCCTATTCTTTGCCGTTGACCTCCACTGAATTCATGGGGATATCGCATCGCATCTTGTGGATGGAGTCCAACCTTTTCGAGGACTTCTTCGACCCGTTGTTTCATCGCTTTGCCTCGGGCGACTCCATGAACCTCCAACCCTTCTCCTACGATCTCTCCCACTTTCATCCTCGGATTGAGGGATTCATAAGGGTCTTGAAAGATGAACTGCATCAAAGGCCTGAGTCTTCTCAGTTCTTTCTCTCGAAGGCCCATCAGGTCTATGCCTTTGAAGAGGAGTTGGCCGGAGGTGGGTTCGATTAATCTTAGAATGGCTTTCCCCGCTGTTGTTTTTCCGCATCCGCTCTCTCCGACCAGCCCCAGAGTCTCTCCTTTTCGGATGGAAAAGGAGATGCCATCGACAGCTCGGATCGGTTCCTTTTCCGAAGTAAAAAGACGTTCTTTATAGAAATATTTTTTTAGCTCTCGAACCTGAATCAATATCTCGGATTCCATTTAACTCCATTCCTTGATATTCATCCTTATGTAATCCCTCACTCAGATGGGGAATAAGCCCGAGAGGGGTATTGGAGAAATCCATTCCGCCAGAGGCGCCTGCCTGCGCAGGCAGGGATCCGACTCAGTCGGAAGTGCGGCTACCTTAAATGGCCCATAAAACTCGCTACTTTGGTTTGTTTTAATTAGAAATCCATTTCTAAGATGGATTGATTCGTGTGATCTATTCATATTAAACTCATCCGCGTTCTATGGGTTTCGGAAATACTCCTTTCGGGCTTTAATTTATTTCCACCCTTAAGAGAGGGATTACATCCTTATTGTTTTTTTCACCTACACTCCCTCCACCTCAGACATCGGCTATAATGACCCTCTTTCACTTCAAAAAGGGGAGGTTCCTCTTTCCTACATTCCTCTACCCTCAAATAACATCTTGGATGAAATTTGCATCCTTCGGGAAGATTCATAGGATCGGGAACCTGTCCCGGGATGGCATTGAGGCGATTTCTTTTCTCCTCCAGTTGAGGGATAGATTCAAGAAGTCCTTTTGTATAGGGATGGCGCATCTCATGAAAGATCGTCTCAACGGGTCCGTACTCTACCAGTCTTCCAGCATACATCACGGCCACTCGATCCCCAACCTCTGAGACCACTCCGAGGTCATGGGTGATGAGCATCACAGACATCCCCATCTCTCTCTGGATCTCTCTCAAGAGGCGTAGGACCTCAGCCTGGATGGTCACATCGAGGGCGGTGGTCGGCTCATCGGCGATGAGGAGTTTGGGTTGGCAGGAGAGGGCCATCGCAATCATGGCTCGTTGCCTCATTCCTCCACTCAATTGATGAGGATAGGAGTCGATTCTTTTCTCAGGAAAGGGAATCTTTACGCGATCCAGCATGTCGATGGCCTTTTTTCTTGCCTCCTTTTTATTGAGCCTCTGATGAAGCTGAATGGCCTCCATAATTTGATCCCCAATGGTAAAGACAGGATTGAGAGAGGTCATGGGTTCCTGAAAAATCATGGAGATCTCATTTCCTCTCACTCTTTCCATCTCTTTCTCGGTCAATTTTAAGAGATCTCTTCCGTTGAAAAGAATCTCCCCCCTTACAATCTGACCCGGAGGGATAGGGATGAGTTTCAGGATGGAAAGCCCGGTGACACTCTTCCCACAGCCCGATTCCCCTACCAGACAGAGGATTTCACCCGGATAGATTTCAAAACTGACGTTTTCGACCGCTCTCACAATCCCCTCTTCTGTAATGAAATGGGTGGTGAGAGAGCGGACCTCTAAGAGGGGTAGTGTCATCTTCTCCCTCGAAGCCTCGGATCCAGAGAATCCCTTAACCCTTCTCCCACTAAATTGAAGGAGAGGACAGTAAGAAGGATAGCCAAACCTGGAAAGACGGTCAGCCACCAGGCATCGAAGATATAGGTTCTTCCTTCCGTCAAAATATTCCCCCAGCTTGGAGCAGGGGGCTGGACCCCAAACCCCAAGAAACTCAGCCCCGCTTCTACGAGAATGGCGGTGGCCACATCGAGCGTAGCCGTCACAAAGACCGGCGCTAAGGCATTGGGAAGGATGTGTCGAAAAATAATCCTTCGATCATTCACTCCAAGGGCCCTGGCTGCCTGAACAAAGTCCCTCTCTCTTAAGGAAAGGAATTCTGCTCGGACAAAACGAGCGGTTCCCATCCAGGAGGTCAGTCCAATGACCACCATAATATTAAAGATACTCGGACCCAATAAAGCGACCACCGTTAGGATCAGAAAGAAGGTTGGAAAACAGAACATGACATCCACCAATCGCATCAGGAGAGAATCGACCCATCTTCCATAGTAACCCGCGATGGCGCCGACCAAGACCCCGATAAAGATGGAGATTCCTACAGCGACGAAACCTACCGAAAGGGAGATTCGGGACCCATAAAGCATTCGGCTAAACACATCTCTCCCCAATTGATCCGTCCCCAGAAAATGTTTCAAAGAAGGGGGTTTTAGTTTAAGAGAGACCTCTGTTTTCCCGGGATCATAGGGAGCAAGGAGAGGAGCGGTTCCAGCAACGAAGAAAATGACGATGATGATGGCGAGACCCCCGATTGCCAACCGGTTCCTTTTGAAATATTTCCAAACCAGTTTGAGTTGAGAGGTCGTCCCGTTGCCTTTCATTGGTACCTTATCCTTGGATCCGCCACTCCATAGAGGAGATCCGCAATAAAATTGCCAATCAACGTGAGGACGGCAGAAATAGTTAGAATCGTCATCACCACCGGATAATCCCTGGCCAGTACGGCCTGATAGGCCAATCGTCCTATCCCGGGCCAGGCGAAGACTGATTCCATAATGATCGACCCTCCGATCAGACCAGGGATGAGGAATCCAAAGAGGGTGATGATGGGGAGAAGGGCGTTTCTCAAGGCATGTTTATAGTAAACGACCTCCTCCGGAAGCCCTTTGGATTTAGCCGTTCGAATATACTCCTGGCGAATGACCTCGAGCATGCTGGATCGGGTATAACGGGAAAGACCTGCTATCCCATGGATCGCCATGATTGAGGCCGGGAGCATAAGATGCCAGATTCGATCTAAAACGATCTCAGGGGGACTCAATCCTTCTATGACAAAAGATCGCAATCCAAGCACAGGATAACCAAAAAGTTTTACCGTCGCTAAGATGACCAGATAAGCCAACCAGAATCCTGGAATGGAAAGTCCGAGGTAGGCTCCAAAGGTTCCCAAGTTATCAAGGAAACTGTAGGGTCGCCTCGCCGAGAAGACCCCGAGAGGGATAGCCAGGGAGAAGATGATGAGGGTGGCTACCAGGTTCAGGAGAAGAGTATTCCAAATTCGTTCTCCAATCTTCTCGAGCACTGGCCTTCCATCCTTAAAAGAATAGAGTTTTCCGGTGAAGAGTTTTTTGAGCCAGAGGAAGTACTGTTGATAGATGGGTTTGTCTAAATCGTAATTCTTCTCCATCTGTTCAATGATTTTGGGAGAGACCTTTGGATCCATGGTCAGGGCAATGGGACTTCCAGGGGCCTGGGTAATGATAATCCATGAGAGGATACTGATCCCGATGAGGGTCATAAAGAGTTGAAGGAGTCTTTTAAAGAGAAAGCGGGTCATCTTATTTCTCCATTACGATGCCTCTCGGGACATACCATTTAATCAAATCATACATCAAGCCAGCCTTTTCCATCTGAATGGGTCGGTAGATTTCGCGACCCGAAGGATCTCTCTCTACCAGAACGAACTTCTTCTGAAGAGCCGAGATCCCGATGGGCGAAAAGAGAAACGTATAGGGTTGATCTTCGGCAATCAGTTCATGGATTCGCCAGTAAATCTTTCTTCGTCTCTCCAGATCGTATTCCTTTCTCCCTTCCTCCCAGAGCCGGTCGGCCTCTGGGTTCACGTAGGAGATAAAGTTGAAACCCTTCTCAATCTGGCTGGAGTGCCAGATCATATAGTCATCAGGATCGGGCGAGAGGCTCCAGCCCAGGATACAGGCATCGAAGTGTTTTGCATTGATGAAGTTTTTCAGAAAGACGCTCCATTCATAGGTTTCAAAGGTGACGTCGATCCCAAGCTCCCGAAGTTGTCGCTGGACCAATACCCCTACATCCCGCCGAATATCATTTCCGCTATTGGTAATGAGTTTGAAACGGAAAGGCTTTCCTTCCCTATCCAATACCCCATCTCCGTCCGTATCCCTCCAGCCTGCCTCTGTGAGTAGTTTTTTCGCCTTTATGGGGTCGTAGGGGAGGGGTTTCACATTCGGATTATAATACCAGAGGTGGCTTGGAAAAGGCCCACTGATGACGTTTCCAAATCCATAAAGGACATACTGAACGATCTCTTCCCGATGGATGGCATGGGTTAAAGCCTGCCTTACCCGTTTGTCCTGAAAGAGCGGGTTTTTTAAATTATATCCGATGTAGGTGTAGGAAAGAGAAGGCTGCGAGTAAATTTTTAAAAAGGGAATTTCATTCATTCTCCGATATTGGTGGGGGAGGACTCCATAATAGTCCACTCCCTTGGTAAGAAGTTCCATCTCACTGAGGGAGGTTTCAGGGATGATTCGATAGATGATTCGATCGAGATGGGGCCTTCCCTCAAAATACCGAGGATTTGCCTCCAAGACTATCTTTTCATCGCTCACCCATTCGACAAATCGGAAAGGACCGGTCCCGATGGGATTTCGGTTGAAGGAAGTGGTATTGATGTCTTCTTTTTCAAGACGATGTTTGGGGAGAATTCCTATTCCCCATGTTCCCAGCCCAGGGGAAAAGGGTTGTTTGTAGGTGACCCGAAAGGTGGAAGGATCTACGACCTCTACCTTTTTGACCAATTCATAGTCGCTTCGGCGTACGGTCTGGGTCTTCTCATCCATAATTTTATCGTAGGTAAATTTTACATCCTCGGCGCTGAAAGGTTTTCCATCGTGCCAGAGTACCCCTTTCCGGAGAAAGAAGGTGATCTCAGGTTCCGCTCCCGGCCGAATCTCCCAGGATTCTGCAAGGTCTCCTACAAATCCCTGGAGATCTCGGTTATATTTGATCAAGCCGTTGAAGACGAGGCCATTGATATCGCTCGAAGCGGAGTCCTGGGCCAGGACAGGATTGAGATAGGAAGCGTCTCCAATCGAACTGATAATCAATTGGTTGACCATAGGGGTAGGGCGGGAACTCACAAAGATAAGATTGATCCCGAGAAGGATTAAAAAAAGCAGAGGAAAGGATAGAAGAACGGTTTTCATTCTCATCTTAGCCGATTCTTCTTGCTCCATAATGGTTAAACTCTTAGGGCCATCATTTCGTCACCGAGTAGTAACCAGCACATTAAATCCCATCTGAGAGAGTTTCTCGGCCTGTGAAAGGGCATCCTCTTTCGATTCAAAAGGCCCGATCCTTACCCGGTGATACCTTTGGGTGGAGGTCTCCATCACCGTGATATAGACATTTTTAAACTCTTTTTTCAATTGAGCCGCCAGTTGCTGTGCCCTCTCTTCGTCGGAAAAAGATCCAATTTGAAGATGGTATCGAAAAATCTCTTCGATCCAGGGTCCGACGGTTTCTACTTTTACAAAGGCGGTTCCTTTTTCATAGACACCCAGAATTCGGGCGGCTGCATAGGAGAGGTCGATAATCCGGTCCTTCGCAAAGGGGCCACGATCATTAACTCGGAGCTCCAGTGATCTTCCATTTTCAAGATTGGTAACGATGACCATCGTTCCAAGGGCCAGCGTATTGTGGGCGCAGGTCAACTCGTACATATCATAAATCTCACCGCTGGAAGTTCTCCTTCCATGGAATTCAGGACCATACCAGGAGGCCATCCCGTATTGAACCCCACGGGTCACTCTCTTCTCCAACCTTAAAGGTTCTTCTAATCTTTTTTCAAAAACCACCCGATGTTTTGGGAAACAGGCCGAAAGAGAGAGGATCGTCATGAGCGTCAAGACGAGGATGGAAGGAAAAGGATGGGGTCTTTCTTCCGAAGCTCTCTTCATTTGACGTTAAACAGTTTCTCTATTTTAATAAAAATAGATCATTCCATGCAAGAATTTTTCATGAAACGAGGTAACCCCTCACTGAAGGGTGGAAATCAATTTAAGCCCCAAAGGAGTATTTCCGAAACCCATAGAATGCGGTAGCCGCACCTCTGACCGAGTCGGATCCCTGCCTGCGCAGGCAGGCGCCTCTGGCGGAATGGGTTTCTCCAATACCCCTCTCGGGATTGTTCCCCACTTCTGAGTGAGGGAATATGATCCATCGTAGAAATGGGTTGACGAATCGCCTAACGCTGGGGATTTAGAGATCGAGTGAGGTCCGATCGATTTTTACCTCTTCATTGGAGGTTTGGAGAAGAAGGGATCCTCTTTTCAACTCCTCTCTCTCTTTAACCCCGATCTCGCCGAGATGGAATTGCTTTTTGAGTTTGGAGATATTTTCCCTTCGGTAGCCAATAAGATTGGAGAGGTCTTTGGGATGACAGAAGAAGGTCACTCGAGTTTCATCTGGAAAATCCTTGAGAAGGGTTTGAGCCATATCAAAAAAGAGAGCTGAATCGATGAGCTGGTGGAGAGCAGGATGATAAGGCCCTGCGAGAAGATACTCTTTTAACTCCAGAGATGGCTGAAGACCGATTCTTGCGACGGGGATAGAAGCCCTTTCTAATCTTACGACTGCTTTTTTAAGACAGTGAATCGTCTCTTCGAGAGAAAGGGGAAGGTACTTTCCCTGAAGCCAGATGGCCTCGAGAGGAGATCCTCTCAGAACCAGAGTGGGATGGAGTCTGACAAAATCGGGCCGGAGTGAAATGATTTGATCGAGGGAATGAAGAAACCCTTCTGGGGTATCCCCTAAAAGACCCATCATTAAATGGACTCCCACCTCAAAACCCCATTGCCTCAGTTTCGAGACCGCGGAGAGGGTATCTTCTTTTGTGTGATTCCTCTGGCAGATGGAGAGGACTTCGTTGATCATGGATTGGGCGCCCACTTCAATCGTTTTTACTCCATATTCTTTGAGCAAAGAGAGAGCCGTCTCATTCAGGCCATCCGGGCGAGTGGAGATTCGGATGGAATGGAGCTCACCCCGAAGGAGAAAAGGACGGGTCACCTTAAGATAGGCCATCTGGGTCTCGGTCTCCATCTTGGTGAAACTCCCACCGTAAAAAGCCACCTGGATCTCTCTCGCCGTTCCCTTCACGGGGAGAGAGAGGAGGAAGGATTGGATAGATTGATAGACCATTTGAGGGGAAGGGATTTCGCATGCGATCGCCCTTTGATTACAGAAAATGCACCGGTTCGAACACCCTTGATGGGGAAGGAAGACGGGAAGGATGATAGGGGCCTCAAAGGGGGACATCGTTTCAATAAAGGTTTAGTTTTCTTATGGCCTCTTTCGCAGCCTCCTCCTCTGCCTCTTTCTTATTTCTCCCCCATCCCCATCCTATCACTTCTCCGTTAATTGAGACAGAGGCTTTGAATCGTCTATCCCGATCCGATCCGGGCTCATGATGAACCTGATACTGGGGAGACTTTCGATAAGTCTGTTGGGAATAGATTTGAAGAAGGGTTTTTGGGTTATTCATCCTTTCTGGGATGAGTTCGGTGGGGAGGTGGGGTTCAAAATGTTGCCGGATGATCTCCGAGACTTGATCAAAATTGGAATCCAGAAAGATTGCCCCTATCAGGGCTTCGTAGGTATTCGCTAAAAGAGAGGTCTTTCCCTTCTCTTCGTCCATCTTTCTGCTCTTCCCCAGGAGGAGATAATGCTCTAATCGAAGGCCTTCGGAGAGGGAGGCCAGAGAGCTCTTCTTGACAAGATAGGAGCGGAGCATGGATAGGGTTCCCTCCTGGACCCCAGGAAATCTTTGATAGAGGAGGTGTCCCACAGCGAGATTGAGAACCGCATCTCCTAGAAATTCCAGAACCTCATTGTTGATCTTCTCCAGCGAATTCGTTTCATAGGCATAGGATTTATGAGTCATGGCCTGATGGAGCCATTCAATCTGAGAGAACCGATACCCTACCCTCTCTTCCAATTCTTTCAGTCTATTTCTTCTCTCTTCATCGATTTCCATAGACCACCTTTCCAAAGACCACCTTTTCATTCACATCGACGACCCTTACTTTAATCTCCTGGTTTATCTCCACGCAAGCCCCTTGAAGTAAGACCACAGGAATATAATTTCGGGACAATCCCATCCTTCTTTCCGTGCCTGTTTCTTTTCGGTCCTCTATGAGAACCTCCAGATCTTGATGGAGGAACTGTGAATAGAACGCCTTCCTCTTTTCTCTCCCCAGTTCCCTCATGACCTCTGCTCTTCGCTTAATCTCCTTTTCCTCTATCTTTCCAGAAAGTTTGGCCGCTTCTGTTCCCCTTCGAACCGAATAGGGAAAGACATGGAGATAGGAGATGGGGAGAGATTGGATGAGCTGGTAGGTTTGCATAAATTCCCTTTCTCCCTCTCCAGGAAACCCTACGAGGATATCCGCGCCAATCGAAGCCTTTGGCAATGTCTGATGGATCTTCGTGATGAGGTCGTATAGAAAAGAGGGATCATAGGATCGATTCATCCTCTTCAAGATTTTTTCATCTCCACTCTGGATGGGAAGATGGATATGGGGGCAGAGCTTTTTGGATCGAGTCAGGAGGGTCATCAGTTGAGAAGAGAATTCTTGAGGTTCGATAGAGCTGAGTCGAATTCGGGGAGGAGTCTCCTGATGTTCAATCTCTTCAAGAAGCTGATCTAAGGTGACGGGGGGATGGAGATCCATTCCATATGATCCAATATGAATCCCTGTGAGGACGACCTCTTTGAACCCTTTCTCTTTAAACATGTTGAGATATCCTATGACTTTGTCCAGAGGAAGACTTCTCGAAGGACCACGAGCATAGGGAACGATACAGTAAGAGCATCTTGCATCACATCCATCCTGAATCTTGAGAAAGGCCCGAGTATGAGATCGAAAAGAAGGGGTCAGGTTTTCAAAGAGAGGGGTTTCCCTTTGGATCTCACCGACCTGAACCCTTGGAGCTTCCCCTCTGATGAGAGCGGGCAAGAGTTCTGGAAGATGGAGCTTTTCTTTATTCCCCAAAAGATATCTGACTTCCTTAAGAGGGACTAATAGATCGGGTTGAGTTTGAGCATAGCACCCTGTGAGGATAATAAGAGAGTTGGGATTATATCGAATGGCCTTCCTGATCAACTGTCGTGATTCAAAATCGGCTCGATGGGTCACCGTGCAGGTATTGATGATGGTGATCTCTGCCTCCTCTCCAAAAGGAACGATCTGATACCCTCGTTCCTCCAATGAGGTGGCCAGAACCTCTGAATCGAATTGATTGGCCTTGCATCCGAGCGTGGCGATGGTGACGGTTTTCATGGTCTATCGAGGGGAACCAGGTTGACCTTTCCCCATACCCCCATTTTCTCCTCTACAATAACGATGATTCCCAAAACCCCTTCCAGTTTGCTTCCTCGCTCTAAGGCAGATTCAATGTCCTTCTTCCCCTGAACCCAATTTCCAATGGCTGTTGCCACGGCATCGGCTAAAATGGCAGATTTCGAGAGGATACAGACCGCATCCGCTCTACCAAAACTGAGAGAATGGCCTACCGTTCCTGAGGAGGTGCAGATGCCCAGAGGATTCTCCTCAGGAGGAATGAAAATTCCTATCTTTAGGCTGAGAGGGGATGCCCCTGCATAGATTCCGATGGTCCTCTCTCTGGAAGAGACAAGATAGATATCCCCTCCATTTTCAATAATTAATTCTTTAGAGAAAGGCAGGAGATCTTTTGTAACCCATTCAGCGATCGCTCCGGCTACAGAGGCCATAGGGCCAACCTGGGCAATCTGTGAGGCCCAACACATCTCTTGAACGATCTTAGGGGCATAGGGATCCATTGGAAGAGGGGAGAGGGCTGTTTCGAACCAAGGCTTCTTCTCGATATAGGCCTCGATTTGTGAGCGGTATTTCAAAACCGCTTCTCTGGTCTGGAGAGAAAGGTCTTTTTCAGCTCTTACAAGGAGGTCTGTTTCCTTCACGATCACTTCAAACTTGACCAGATCATCGGTTCGGACATAATTTCGATAGGTTCTTTCTTGATACATCGTCATAAAATTATAGGATTCTAAAACAGGAAGTGTCAATTTCGTCAGAGAAGAGATTTGAAGCGAGGGCTTGACTTTCGCGAAAGAGTTTGCCATAATTCGAAACAAGTAAGTTGTAAGGAGTGGTTGTTTGGTTTAAATAATAAGGTCGCAAAAGAAATTTTTATGGCTTTTGTGACCTTTTTTATTTAAGGCCAATGGCTATTACAACTTACGGCAGTTTAAAAAGGAGAGGAGGTGAGTTGTAGTGGCCAGAGGTCGAGTGAAATGGTTTAATGAGAAAAAGGGATATGGATTTATCTCCCGGGAAGATGGGGGAGACGTATTTGTCCATTTCTCTGCCATCAAAAAAGATGGTTTTAAAACCCTCTACGAGGGAGAAGAGGTGGAGTTCGAGATCTCTAATGGACCCAAAGGGTTACAGGCAACCAACGTGACTGTCATCTCATAAAAATGAATACGGGTATTCAGAGAAAAACCCCGGTCATGGCCGGGGTTTTTTTTAATCTTTTTCCTCAGAAGGGAGGAAAGGCATGGGCGAAATAAAATCATCTCTGGAACTGGCCTTGGAGAGGACGAAGGGTCTTAAGATCTCTGAAAAAGAGAGAGAAGAGATCAAACGGAAAGAAATCGTTCAAAAGGCAGAGTCCCTGGCTCATCGTTACCGAGAAGGATCGATCACGATAAAAGAGATTCAAAAAGAGATGGAAAGAATGGAAAAGAAAAGGGCTACGGAAATTGAAAACCATCTAATTGACCATTGGATCCAGGGTCTTTCTTTAAATCCAAGGGATGAAAGGATTCTGGATGGAATCGAAGCGTTGAGGAACCAGCCGATGGATGCGATCAAAAGAGAATTTCGAAGCCTCATCGTTTCCTATCAAGAAGAGAAAGAGAACACTAAACAAAAGCTCAGAACGATCATCTTAGAAGGGTTGAAAAAAGAGGGCTTCGATGGGAGTGCCGTAGAACCCTGTATTGAGAGCAGTCCCCTTTGGGAGAAAGAGAGTTTGAGGATCGAACAGTCCTACCAGGAAGGATTGGAAAAACTCAAAGAGAGGCTAAGACATCAAGCTATAGGTAAGGATAGTAATTCTGCCGAATAAATTCGAAATTTTCGAGAACCATCTCCCTTCCCATCACGATTTCCCCATGTCCAGGGAGAAGAAGTTCTACGTCCAATCGAGCGAGCCGTTCGATACTCTTTACTAACAACTTTGAGTTTCCTTTTGGGAAATCCGTTCTTCCTACTCCTCCGTAAAAAATAAGATCTCCTGTGAAAAGGGTTTTCTTTTCAGGCCAGTAAATTGAGAGGGAGCCAGGAGAGTGCCCCGGGGTATGAATGATCTGGAGCACTCGATCCTTCAGCCTCAATTCCCCTTCTTTCAAAAAGAAATCAATTCGGTAGGGTGGAAGAGATTTACCCATCATTTCAAAGAGATATCTTCCGATCTGTTGAAGGTACTGGTCTTCTTCACGACTCATGGTGATCTTCACAGGTGTGTCAAGAAACACTTCGAGGCCTTCGAAGTGGTCAGGATGGCAATGGGTGAGGAGGATGAGATTTAAGCGATCTTTCGAAAGACCATCTTCTTCTATCTGGTGGAAGAGCCTGTCAAGGTATTGAGTATGACCTGGATCGATGAGGGTAACGATTTCCCCACCGATGATATAGGAATTGCAATTATTTTCGTAGGGATTCTGCCAGATATAGGCATAAAGATCTTCACTCAGCTTCATGTTTAATCCTTTGGTTTTTATCCGAATTTTATAAAGATTAAAATGAAAAATCCCTTTTTTCAAATAAAGATCGATAGAAGGATTATTCTTGATTCAAGAGGAATGAGCGACTTCGGTCTTCTCATGGAAGTGCCGTTGCCCTTTTAAGTGTAGGCTCTGTTTCTCGAACAGATTAAAATTTTTCCCAAGAAAGTTGAAGTTAGAGTGACTATCCATTATAGTTTTACAAAAAAGGGGCGAAAGGAATAGAGAGATGGTTGTAAAACAGTACGAAGTGGGAAGTTTTGCAGTCTTCTGTTATCTGGTCGGTGACGAAGAGGTGGGGGAAGGACTTTTTATTGACCCAGCAGATGAGACAGAGGAGCTCCTCTCAGAGGCCAGGTCTTACGGAATAGATCGAATCAAATATATCGTCAATACTCATGCCCACGTGGATCACATTATGGGAAATGCAGCCATGAAGAAAAGAACAGGAGCAAAAATCGTGATCCACGAAAAGGACGCTCCCCTTCTTACCCATACTCCCATCTACCTTCTCGAAATGTTCAGGGCGACCCCTTCTCCTCCTCCTGATATTTTAGTAAGAGAAGGGGATAGGATCCGGGTGGGAAATGTTCAACTTGAAGTGATTCATACCCCTGGCCATTCTCCCGGGGGAATGGCACTTTACATGGATGGGATGGTCTTTACAGGAGACACCCTTTTTGTAGGTTCGGTGGGGAGAACCGATTTCCCAGGAAGTTCCTGGGAAGCGATGGAATCCTCGATTCGAAATAAACTCTATACCCTTCCAGGAGAGACCATCGTCTATCCTGGTCATAATTATGGGCCAAAACCCTTTTCGACCATCCAATACGAAAGACGACATAATCCTTTTGTCCAAGGATAATGCCTTTGCTTTCCTCTCATGAGCAAAAAGAATATTCTCATTACAGGGGCTCCAGGAGTGGGAGAAACGACTGGGTCCATCATCCTCATCGATGAGATCGGAAAGATGGAATGCTTTTCGGAAAGGTTTAAAGAAGTCCTCCTCAGGTGTCTGAATTCTGAGAAAAAGGTGATTGCCACCATAGCCCTTAAAGGAAGCGAATGGATCGAAGAAATAAAGAAAATCTTTTTTGTTAACCGCCGAGGTAGAGGCGGCGGACATCAGGATTTTCGAGAAGATCGTGTCCCCTCCCTTCAAATCGATTCTTTCCCATCTCAAGGACATATCCATAATCCGAATACTCCAGGATCATGGCTGCTTTTTGCTCGACGATTAGACAAGGGATCCCAGAGTTCTTAATCTCAACGATCTTCTCAAAAACCGTTTGGACCCATTTGGGAGAAAGCCCGAGAGAGGGTTCATCGAGGAGAAGAAGCTTGGGTTGAATCATCATGGCCCGGGCCAGGGAAAGCATCTGTTGCTCCCCACCGCTCATCTGAGCGGCTCTTCGCTTTCTCTTCTCCATGAGCCACGGAAATAGTTGATAAACACGCCCAAGGACCTCTTCTTTTTGCTTTCGGTCTCTGATCGTCCAGGCTCCCATCTCCAAGTGTTCCTGAACCGTCATCTCCGGGAAAACCACCCTTCCCTGGGGATTGAAAGCCATCCCCTTTTTTACAATCTGATAGGGAGGATGATTAGTAATATCCTCCCCTAAGAACGCAATCTTCCCACCGTGTACTTTTAAGAGACCTGCAACCGCCTTCAAAACCGTTGATTTCCCAGCTCCATTAGGACCAATTAAGCCCACAATCTCTCCCCTTCCCACCGAGAGGGAAACCCCATGGAGAATCTCCATCTTCCCGTAACCAGAAACCAGATCCTCGATCAGCAGGATGTTTTCTCTCTTTTTTTCCACCTTTCCCTCTTATCTTCCAAAGTAATGCTCCAGCAAGGTTTCATCTTTTAGAATGACACTGCAACTTCCTTCAGCAATCTTTTGACCGTAATTTAAGGCTATAGCCTTCTGGCAATGGTTCATAATGACCTTCATATCATGTTCGACAATGACGAAGGTTTTGCCTTCCTCGTTGAGTTGATGGATCAGCTCCATCAATTCATTCTGAAGGGTGGGATTGATCCCTGCCGCAGGTTCGTCAAGAAGGATGAGCTCGGAGTCAAGCATTAATACCTGAGCCAGGGAAAGGAGTTTCTGCTGCCCAAAGGAGAGGTCCGAGGCATCCTCGTCTTTTTTCTCGTAGAGTTTCACCCGATGAAGAAGCTCATAGGCTTTTTCAATCACCGTTTTTCCTTTTTCTCTCCCCACCACCAGAAGATTCTCCAAAAGGGTCATCTTTGGGAAGATCCGAATGATCTGATAGGTACGTCCAATTCCCATTCGAGCAATCTCATAAGGCTTTTTTCTCGTAATCTCTTCCCCTTTGAAGAAGATATGTCCTTCGTCCGGCTGAAGAATCCCCGTAATGAGATTGAAGAGGGTCGTTTTGCCTGCTCCGTTAGGACCAATAAGCCCAGTGATCGACCCTTTTTCAATATCAAAGGAACAGTGATCCAATGCCACCACTTCCCCAAACCTTTTTACCACTTGATCCACTTTTAAAATAGCCTCTCCCACAGGGACTCCTCTTTTTATAGTTTTCTAATTTTAGGTAAAACCCCCCTCTCCTTCATCCAGCCCAATAGACCCTGAGGAAAGAAGAGAATCAATACCATCAGGACCCCTCCAAAGATAGCCATATAGAGCAAAGTTAACTCAGCCCATAGGATTTCATGGATAAAGGTGAAGAG
>Ga0209102_1000247_pt1 | contig 37581 bp, 46 predicted proteins | sample ConPoolayeHmetaG_FD_185483 | JGI IMG/M metagenome (GOLD analysis project Ga0209102, IMG submission 185483) | Hot spring microbial mat communities from California, USA to study Microbial Dark Matter (Phase II) - Cone Pool mat layer H metaG... ...
TCAAACTGAGCTCATCTTGTCCCAAAGCACCCTCCTCAGACAAGAAGCAGAGGGTAGATTCTTCCTCATCCTCTGCCGATCAATGGCTTTGGCCTAGTGAAGCTCGGGGTGGTGTGAAACATCACGAGTACTCATCATCAAGCACAGAGGCCTCGGGTAATACTTCCTCCTTTCCCAAATCCTCAAACCGTCTCCTGTGGCCTTCCTCAAAGGAGAAACGTCTCAATTTGACCCCTATAGACACTCTTTTCCTTTCAATGGGGAGAGTGTGAAGTGTTCTCACCCTAAAACCCTTGTGGATGAGTTGGGAAGAATGAAAGAACAACGGTTTGGTGAGCGAAGCAGATGAAAATAGATGGGACCTTCTTTGAGTTGAGTCTGAAGATGTTGGTAGCCTCTAATTCTAACAGCACGATACAGTATCGCTCGATGGATCTTGAGTTTGTCGCCTTTCTTGATTTTTTGGAATCAGGAGGGACTTATTCTGATACCCTCTTTATCTCAACTCAGGTATTCATTATTGTGATGAACCTAAAATATTTTTTTGGATGCTCTTCCGATTAATTGAAAAAAATAGAATATCTGGGCCAGTAACCATAAGATTTCATTGGAATAAGAGTGGGATTCAAATTCAAAATATTAAAGCGATACGAAGGGAGTATCTCCTAAGCGTTTTGAAGTGGGCGAACTCTAATAAAAGGAAGAAATTATTAGATTCTTTCCTATAAGAGATATCATATTTTCACCAACTAATTTGAAAAAGTGCCAAATTTTTATTTTTTGTCATGTTATTTAAGGCATTAAAGAAAATGCCTAAAATTTATTTAAGATTCTCAAAATTAGAAGGGGAAAACCTTTTAGAGAAATAGAAAATCCCAAATATTCGGATAAGGATTAATTGGGTGAAAAATTAGAGAATTAAATCTAATAAATACTAATCTAAAAAACTTTTGCCCTGTTTTAAGTTATAAATGAGCCTCAGCGAAGTATCTTTTTCGACCCATCACCCTCTGAAAATGAGCTAAAATCCTCCTCTTTCCTTCCTCCCAAAAGAAGGGAAAAAATTTAATTCCTGAGCCCACTCTTTATAGTCTCAGTCCCATGGGTCTAAGGTGAAGCTTCTGAAAAATGAGACGGGAAGTAATGATAATGGGCTGAAAGGCGAAGTAAAGAGCGGCGGGAATGATAAGCCACTCCGCCAGAAAGGTTGAGCATCCGGTAGGGTAAGTGCTTAATTCGCAGCCCCAACCAAGAACCTTCCACATGGGTAAGCAAGAAGCTCGAATTGGGAGAAGACCGCATTAGTCCCAAATTCTTTCAAGAGGATATGCTGCTGAGGTTCTCGGCATCGCCTCTCTTAGGAGAGAAAAGGACTGCGGAGTGAAGGCGGTATTAGGGAAAGAGAAGCGATAACTGGACTCAGACTCAGAGAAGAGGGCTCGGTGTTTCTCTTGTGGACCAGGATGAGCCAGCAGGCTGCTTGCTCTTTTTCATGCTCTCTCCTCTGAGTGAAGCAGCGCCTCAGGCTCAGGGCATAAGTTCGCTCCGCAATCCGCACTCCACTCTCCACTAGAGCGGAGTCAATATCTATTATCAACCTCCACCGGAAATCGCATCATCAACTCAGCCACCTTGAAAAGACTCCATAACCCTGGCTCAGAACGCAAGAAATTGAGGTCTGGAAGAAAAGAAAGTACCCTGGCTGAGAGCGAATAACCCCGTCCCCCGTACTTCAGAGGAGAAAAGAGATGCTCCAGTTGCTTGAACAAACCAATATCTCTGGCAAAGGTTAGAAGAAGCGCCAGACTAGCAGAACCTGTCACCCTGGTCCGCTGAAGGGAACCAGGTTATGAAATTTTCGATGGCAAGATGTATCATAAAAATACCTTTTGGAGTTTCAGCTTGAGGGTGAAACTTCTCGGTTTTTTCATGATGCCTCTATGTTACCAGTTTCTTGGGGAAAGAGAGGCTTTTTTTTATAAGATGAAAAAATATCACCCCATAAACGAATATTCGGGTTCTTTTGCTTAGGTTTAAAAAAAAGGCCGGAAATAGGAATAATTTAATTTTTTAGCTCTTTCTTTTATTCGGAGAAAATTTCAGGAATTTTAATCCTTCATTCCAAATTCGTAATCAAGCGAGCTTTTTAAACACAGATTTGGGCTTTAATTCCTAAAATTTTGCCTTAAATTTCAAGGCAACGTTTACCAAGATGATTAAAACCGGTACCTCTAGGAGCGGACCGATAACGGTAGCAAATGCTTGATTGGAGGATATGCCCCAGATAGCTACAGCCACAGCAATAGCCAGCTCAAAATCGTTGCTTGCAGCCGTAAAAGAAACTGCCGTGGTTTGAGGGTATCCAGACCCAATTTTCTTGGCCACAAAAAAGGCTACAAACCACATGGCAAAGAAATAGATAATAAGAGGCACAGCAATCCGCACCACATCCAGCGGCTGGGTGATTATGTATTCTCCTTTCAAAGAGAACATGACAACGATGGTGAAGAGTAAGGCGACAAGGGTGATGGGACTTATCTTAGGGGCAAAAACTGTTTCAAACCATTGTTTGCCTTTTGTCTTGAGCAACGAGAAGCGGGTGATGACTCCAGCCAGGAATGGTATTCCAAGATAGATGAAAACTGTTTTTGCTGCCTCAAAAACAGAAATCCGAACATCGATTCCTTTGACCAGTCCAAGGGCATTAAGGAAGAGGGTGATGAAGATATAGATGTAAACGGCATAAAAAAGCACCTGGAAGAGTGCGTTAAAAGCCACCAACCCTACAGCCAGTTCCCTGTCTCCGCCAGCCAGCTCATTCCAGACAATGACCATGGCGATACAACGAGCCAGGCCGACGAGAATCACTCCAATCATGTATTCAGGATAGGGACGAAGGAAAAGAATCGCCAGGCCAAACATCACCAGAGGTCCGATAATCCAGTTCATGATGAGAGAGAAGGCTAAGAGCTTTTTATAATGAAAAACCCTTCCCATTTCTTCATATTTAACTTTGGCTAACGGGGGATACATCATCAAAATAAGCCCCATGGCAATGGGGATTGACGTTGCTCCTACCTGTAAACCGGAGATAAAGCGGCTTATTGCGGGCGCAAAGTAACCGAGGAAGACACCAAAACCCATGGCCATGAATATCCAGAGGGTCAAAAAGCGATCAAATAGGGACAATCGCCCGACTTTAACTTCAGTCATCACTCACCTCCGTTTCTAAAATTTTTTGCCGAGTCATTTTTTCAATGTTTATCTCGCTCCCGCCGAATTGAAGAGAAATATTAGAATATGCAATTAAACGACTAAGGTCAAAATAAGAAGTCAGGAGATCAGAATAAGAAAGAAATGAGAATCTTTTCCCGACTCTGCTCTTTACAAATTGTAGTAAATCTAAAAATTTCCCATTTTTTGCCATATTTCTTTAATTACGGGGAAATGGATTAAATTAATCAACCTTTTAGTTTTTTATACAGGGGATTCAGGCGTGATCGAAGGGTCTCTTTTATATTCTCTTCATCTTCGGCTAAGGGTTTAAGCGGGATGAGGTCCATGACCTCCTGGGGAGCTATGCTTGAGTCAAAGAGCGTTTTCGCAGCTCCCTCGATCATCCGAAGAAGAGCATACCGCGATTCCTTGCCTGAAATTCCGAAAGATTCGCCAAGTTTGGCCAGCTCTTCCCACTGAAACCAGAAATAAGTAGGCCCCATGGCAGTCAAGATTGCATATCCCTCAAGGTTTTCCTCTTTAACTTCGGGACACTCCCCCAGGGCCGAAAATAAACTCAAGAGTTCATTTTTTTCCTGAGGGCTAATGCCGGCTCCGAAAACAACAGGGTTATAGCCAGCATTTAAGATTGAAGGGGCATTCGGGATCATGCGCACAATTCGATTGAACCCTCCCAGGATCTCAGAAATTTTGGCCATGGTGATCTTGGGCGCTAGAGAGATTAAAATTGAATCCTTGCGAATCAAATTTCTTATTTCTGCTAATACTTCTGGTAATGCGGGGGGATGCAAAGCAAGAAAAATTAGGTTCGCCGAAGCTGGTTTTTCATTTTCCAAGACTGATACCTCAATCTCTGGGTGGCTCTTTTTTAACTTCAACAAAACATCTTCTTTCTGATCACTGACTATTACTCGATGAAAGCTTATCTTTTTGCGAGCTAAACCTCCCAAAATGATTCTGGTTACCCTGCCACCTCCAATGAATCCAATCTTTTTCTTTTCATCCATACCTAAATCTCCTTTTGGTTTTTTTGCCTGGAGAGATTTATGATTAAGACGATTAATTGAGATCTTAAAAATTTAACTAAAGGCTCGAGCTCCTCCATCCCTGTTTTTCCACTCACTCTAATGCCTGAAAAAGAAAAAGGCGCCGACAAGAAGGATAGTGATCCCAGCTAATTTTCGGAGGAAAAGGTTAGCCCTACGCAGACCTTTTGATTCGATCAACTTCTTGGCTGCTGCCATGGACGTGCCAGCCACAAGAATCAAAAATGAATGCCCGAGAGAATACATGAAAAGCAAAAATCCACCATAAAAAACACTCCCTTTGCTGGCGATGAATGCCAGAAGAACGACAAGAATGGGCACGGCACAAGGAGTTGAGACTGCTCCGAAGAGAAGCCCGAGGAGAAATGCACCCAGATTATCAACCTTTTCAGATCCTATCACCTTGGGGAGGGGAAAGTTAAGCTTGAGAAGACCTAAAAGCTGAGCTCCCATCATCAAACAGACTGCCGCCACGACGTATCTCCAGAAGGCACCGACATCGCCAAACATCTTTCCCATAAGCGCAGAGATGATCCCAAGAATCGTGAATGTGATGGAGAGGCCCAGGATAAATTGAAGGGAAAAGAAGAAGGAATTTCTTAAACTGACCGAGCCCTCCTTCCCAGCCACAAAACTGATTATCAATGGAACCATGGCTAGAACGCAAGGGTTGGAAGCCGTCATCACCCCGCCGATAAAAACAGCCAGCACTGCCAGCCAGGGGCTGTGCTGGATGAGGTGCTGGATATCTCCGAACATTTTAGAAATATTCCTCTCGATATTCTAATGTTAGCCGACACCTTTCTGTCTGAGGACTTTCAAAATCTCTTCCTTGGGGAAAAAACCCACATGCCTGAAAAACTCATTTCCATTCTGGTCAATGAAGACCTGGGTGGGGATGAGCTGAATTCCATATTTCCGTGCTGGTTGAGGGTTCTTCCAAACATCATAGAAAACGACTTGAACCTGGCCCTTAAACTCCTTTGCGATTTCGCGCATGATGGGCTGCATGGCGCGGCAGGGAATGCAGCGGTCTGCACCGAGCTCAATGAAGGTTATCTTGTATTTAGAAAAATCAAGCTCAAGCTTACCCACAACAATCAGCTCATCCTGCGAGGTTCTGTTTTGACTGTGCTCTTTGGATACCCGTCGATCTGTCGGGTTCTGCCTCTGGCAGGAAAAAACGAAGAGGAGGATAAAAATCATGGCTATGGTCTTCGACTCTCTCTTCATGGTTTCATTTTCTCCTTAGGAGTGAGGTCAAGAAAAAACTGATTAAAATAATGCTTGGTAAAGTTAGAGCCAGCCTCAAACCTGCAAACTGAGGTCCCAGAAATTTAATTTCAAAGAGAATCATGGGAATCTTGATTGAGGCCCAGACACAAAGGAAAATTGCAACATTAAACACTGTTGCTCCTTTTTCAAGGAGAGAAACAGCAAGGGGAAAAGCCGCATAAAGAGGACCCATGGCTACTGTGCCCACGAAAATTGCCGTCAGGATTCCTTTTAATCCCGACTTGCTCCCCATCATCAGTTCCACTGTTTCCCGCGGAATCCAGATCTGAAAAAGACCGATAAGAATAAGAATTGGTGGCAAAATCGAGAGCATTTCCCAAAGATATGTTCTGGCGTTAACCACAATTAAAACTCCCTTTGCAGGAGCTAAAAAAAAGACCAGAATAGTGGCTAAGGCAAGTAAAATAAGGATATTTCTGGCAGAAAATAATCTTTTCATCCGAGGATTCTTCCCATTATTAAAGCAATAATAACAGCCATAATGAAGCTGAGGAAATTCCGCCAAAAGGTAAATTTACGGCCGAAGAAATTGGCTTCTAAGGGAGCAGTGATTACTCCCACCATGACCAGGGTGGTCACAAAAGCAGCAATGGCGCTTACACTTGCTCCCTGCCGAAGCAACGAGCCAGCCAGCGGAAAGGCAATAAAGGCCTGGATTAGGGCTACCGAGCCAAATACGGCAGCCAGAGCTATGCCTCGCCATCCGGATTCGCGACCCACGGCATCGGATATTAGAGATGGGGTAAGAAAGGTGAGAAGAAACCCGATGGCCCAGATCGTGGCCAGAACCGGTAGGGCCATGGAGCGAAAAAACTTCCAAGCAAAGAGGAGTGAGCGCCAGGTTTTAGCCTTATCTTGAAACAGAGAGAATAAAAGAAGCCCTAAGGCAAGACCCCAGATTATGGCTATTAACATTGCTCTAAACTCTGACTTGAATGGCCAGGATGGCCATCCTCGTCTCGGCTTGAAGAGAACGTGATTCTTTTTCTTTGGGGACAAAGATAAAAGAAGTTTCACGCATAGGCTGCTCTTCGCCATCGACGATTATTCTTCCCCGGCCTGAAAGGACTATGAAAATGACATCTTGATCCATCCGGCAAGGAGGAATCTTCTTTCCCGCTTCAAGCCCTATGACCTGAGCTTTTAACTTCTCCGACTCAAAAAAGATATTTTTTGTCTGGCCCTCTGAAGAAAAACTCACCATTTTTTCTAAGAAGTAAGCCTCCATTCTTAGTACCCTTAGAGTGAATTCAATAAATTTGCTTCAATCTCCACGCTTTCCCTTCAAATTCCTCTCTTTTCGCTTCTTTCCATTCATTTGCTTGATGACAATTATCTTTCTAAAAAGCCATAAAAAGCCGTAGCTAAAAATGAAATAACAGAGACCTGTGTTTCCGCAATACTGACACATCAGCTTTTCTTTTCTATTTTCCTTCTCCTGGATGCTCTTCGTGGTATTTTTTAATTAGCTCCTGAATATCCTTCATCGAAGGAAAGGAAATGGCCTCCTGGTCGCAGAGATTTTGGCAGGCATTGCAGCCGACGACACAGTTAAAAGGCTTTACTACTCTTGGACAATTTTTCTCCTCATCCCATTTAAAGACACCGTTTTTGCAAAAATCAAAGCACTCACCGCAGCCGATGCATCTATCTTCGTCAATAGTTGGATACCATGGAATATGCTCACGTGGAACCTTAAACATTTTTTTCTCCTTTGTCAAAAAAAATTTCAACATAGAGTACAGAATGTTTTCTTCTACCCTCAACCGCTAACCTCAATCACCTCCTCCTCAGTTCTCAAATCTCCAGGACTATTTCGTTCCTTCCGCGGCCTCTCGGACTCTTTTAATCGCCTCTTCGGTAGTCAAATTTCTCAAGTCGAGAGCTATGACTTGCGTTTCGAAATTGGCGCCGACCTCCTGGAAAGCATCCTTCATCATCTTCCTCTGCATCTTGGGGTCACAGGCTCCGATGATATAAACCCCATCTTTTTTAATATAATCTTTAATGAACCTCTCCCCGTCATCTACGCAGAGCTGGGGATGGACAATGGCATATTCGACGTCCATCTCCCCGCGAACTGTGTTAACGAGTCCCCAGAGGTCAAGAGTTTTAAAACCCGGACATTGACCAGTGCAGATGCACATAAGAAACCTTGGTTTTTTTTGACTCATTTAATACCTCCATATTTATTAATTTATTTCAAGGCAAAGACTAAACAGACATCATGAATTATTTTGATTTTGTTTTCTTCGCCTTTCTTTAGAGCAGCCTTTGACCATGAGCCAGGTGGCATCCAAATCGTCGAAACACCAAGCCGAGCACAATTCTCCACAATTCTCTCTGGGACAGATGAAGGGGCCACTGTCACTACAACCTTCGGTCTTTCAGGTAAATCGATTGGGGATTTAAAGCATTTCTGGCTCTCGATAGATTCATATTTTGGATTCACAGGGTAGACCCAATATCCATAATCAACGAGTGTCTTAAATACTTCGTATCCATATTTTTCTTTATCAGCCGAAACACCTACCACGGCAAAAATTTTATTCTTCTTTAAAACTCGTATGACTTAACTCATGTTCTTACCTCATTTTTCTAAATATCTTTTGAAAAATGTTTGATGATTTTTTCTTCATTTCTTTCTGAAAGGTTTTAATTGGCCATTGACTTCTGGCGTAAATTTGATATTCCCGAAGGAGTGCTTCTTCATATAAGCTTTTCATCTTTTCGGGAATATAGTTTTTCTCCCTCACCTTCTCCATCAACTCCTCTTTTAAAACCTCTTCATCCTCTATTCCCAAAAAATAGACTTTCCTCAAGATTTTCCCGAGATCTTGGATTCCCACCTCACTCTCCCCGACTTTAATAATTTTCAAGTCAGGGGGAATCATGGAGCAGGTACATTTCACTTTTCACCTCCAGAATCCTCTTTATTCGATTTCTGGTTTAAAAAGGAAGCCCCACTTAAGCCTTAATAAATAGTCGCTTCTTTTTTTCGTTATCATTTTTTCTATTTGGAGCGAGAATCAATTCAAAAAAGAATTAATTCTCTTCTCTAATTCTTTTAAACTGAAATTTCCATCTTCTTAATTCTTCATCTCTAAGTTATTCCTGTTTTTAAATCTCTTCGTCTCTCCCATATCCTATTTTTTTTCACGAAATTTAAATCCTCCAGTTCGGATTGAGTTAACTGAGAGACATCCTGAATTGCTTTTATGAGCTTGTTTTCTCTTAGCTCTTCGTCAACAGAATAAATTATCCATTTCCCTTTCTTTTTAGTCTCCACTAAACCCAAGTATCTCAAGATGCGGAGTTGATGGGAGAGTCGAGATTGTTCGATCTTTAATATCTCCTGCAATTCGCAGACACAGAGGTCTTCTTGAAGAAGAAGCAAGAGAATCTTCAGCCTAGTCTTGTTGGCCAGGGCATCTAATTTAACTAAAATCTCATCTTTCATATTTATTAATGTTCAAATGATAATATAATCATATATAATAATTTGAAAAACATTTCCTGTCAAGCAATTTCAATTATTCTGCCCTTTGAGCTTGCTTTTCTGGCCTAATTAAAAGAACTTAGGGAGTGACTTCGACTCTTTCTCGCCTTTCTGTCTGATTTTAAGAATAATATTTTACACCCCTCTCTTGTTCTGCGCTTTGCTTTCCTTGATTCATCTTCAACAAAAATCTCCTTCCCAAATAGATTCGCTCCCCATAAATCGAATTTTTTTAGAGTTCAGCCTTAATCCACTCCTTGATTTCATTTACTGAAGGTATTCTTCCATAGCACTTTACTTTGCCGTTGATTACTAGTCCCGGAGTTCCTATGACTTTATATTCTGCGATTTTTTTAAAATCTGTTATCTTCTGGATATCGGCAGCTACATCAAGCTCGGCTAAAGCGTTTATGGTTCTTTTCTCTACCTCGTGACAGCGAGGACAACCAGGCCCAAGTATCTTGATTTCCATATCTTTCACCTCCTTCCCTCTTCAGAAAATGAAATTTGAGCTGAACCAGCCCACAAGAGTCCCTAAAATTATTATCGTTAATATATAAACTATCGCTTTTTTAAAGCTGAAAACCCTGATAATGGCTAACATATTGGGGAGACTCATGCCTGGCCCTGTAAGAAGCAAGGCTAAAGCAGGACCCTTTCCCATTCCTAATTTCAAAAGAGTATCAACAAAGGGTGCCTCTGTCATCGTCGCAAAATAACTTATCGCACCAATGAGAGTGGCCAGGAAAGAAGGAAATATTCCTTTCCCCGAAAGCCAGTTCTGGATGAATTTTTCAGGTAGAATCTTCCCTATCATTCCCACGATGAAAACTCCTGCCAAGAGAAGAGGAAAAATGATCTTTACAAACCACCATGTTTCTCTGAGCCAGGCCTTAATTTCTTCCCCCTTTTTTGTTTTAAAGGCATAAAATATGATCAGAATCATTCCTGAAGCCCAGACATAAATTTTATGAAGATAAGGGCCCTTCCTGATTAAATAATTAGGAGCCAAAAGGGAAACTAAGATCAACAAGAGCAGAACTAGGTCCTTGCCTTTCATTATTTTTTTCTTTTCCAGATCCACCTGAAACTGGCGACTTCTTTCTTCTTTAATGAAAAAGGTGCTCATTACCATTCCGACAATAACCGCCATGACCACAGCGGAAGCAAGTCTTGTAAGAGCCATGTTATAACCAAGTATTGCTCCTGTGTAGAGAAGGGCCAAAATATTCGCAGCAGGTGCAACCCAGAGGATGATAAAAGCTGCACCCACACCTGCTCCCTGATAATATAGCCCACTGGCTACGGGAATTACCGTGCAAGAACATGCAGCCAGGAAAAAACTCCCAAAGGTGGAAAGGAGAAAGGAATACAATCTTTTCGCCACTATACCCAGGTACCGAATAATAGCTTCTTTGGAGACGAAGCTAACCATCGCTCCTGCGAGGAGAAAGGCGGGAATGAGGCAGGTTAAAACATGAAGAGCTATGTATTCTTTTAAAGCCTGAAACCCTCCAGCGATAATCTCCCAGATCATCTCATCCTCTCCTTTCTTTATTTATTCTTCATTGCCCTGATGCTGCTAACTTTTACTTCCGATATCTTTTCTCTTTCCTCAGCCGGAAGCTCGATGCTCTCTTTGATCGACTGAATTATCCTGTTTTTTCTCATCTCTTCGGGAATAAAATATATGGCCCATTTCCCTTCCTGGCGAGTTTCAACCAATCCTAAATATCTCAAGATTCTTAACTGATGGGAGAGACGTGATTGTTCTATCCCCAGGATCTCCTGAAGCTCACAAACACAGAAATCCTCTTCAAGGAGAATCAGAAATATCTTTAATCTTGTCTCATTGGCCAAGCCGTTTAAAATTTCAAGCATTCTCTTCATAAGAATTATATATGTTTATATGATATTTTTTTCATTTTATATTTGCAACTCCTTCCCCTCTCTCCTATTTGATTATTTTTAGTTCATCTCTAGAGAAGATTGACAAAAATGAAAATCTCGTGATTTATTACTTAAAATTCATTGCGACAAGCGTGGGAGTAAGAGAGGGAATATGTGCTAGGGAATGAAGGTTGAAACTTTAATGCTTTTATTTATATTTAATATTTAAAAAACATAAAAAGATATTTATTTCTTTCTTTTCACCTTGTTTTATATTTTAAGTAATCACAGCTTTCAGCTTTAAAGTGAGAGAAAAATAGATATAGAAAATAATGTTATTTTACATTACTTATAAAGAAACCATTAAGTTTGAGATAATCGAGATTTTTTAATCCTGAGTTTAAGGATTTTCTTTGACTATGACTAAATAGAAGGCTCAAGTTTCTTAATTCCTCATTCCTTAGCTTTACCATAATCTCCTAGGAATAAAAATGAAACAAATTAGAGCAAAGCATGAAAACCAAAAGTGAGTTCTCTAAATATCATGACAACCAACTTTTAAATTTTCAACCCCCTAAAAAAAATAGAGGACGTAAGCATCCTTAATCTCCCAAAGGCGTGGAGGGTCAACCATCATTTCCTTTTCCTCCTTAAATGCTAACCTTCGTTGATGAAAAACTCGCCCCACACTTTACCCGAGGAGACTCTCCTCTTCCTGAGGTTTCCCCTTTTCTTTAAAGATCACTCCTTGCTTCACGAGGAGCTCACCTCCCTCTAAAGCGTTCTCTTCCACTACCTCAAACGTTTCTTTGCTGAAGATGAGAGCCACCTTGAGAAAGAGTGCCACCTCTTCCAATCCCCTCCTCAAAGAGGTGGTGAAGCACTAGTTGAACTTAAGCAACCCTTGCTGCGACTTTGCCCCCATCGGTTCTCCAAAGCGAGGGAAGAGCAGCTTTCAATGTTTTATTTCCTCATCCAGGGCTCTTTTACCTCCTTCCATGGTAAGTGCCTAGATGAATTTTCCAAGTTGATCCAGGAGAAACCGAACAGAGATGAGAAGAAAGGTTTATGAAGTTGACCCCTTAACTTGCCCTCAATGCAGGAGAACGATGCGCTTCATCTCTTTCCTCGATGATTTGCTGGGGGAAGGCTGCATCCTCAACCATCTCAAGCTAAATTTTGTCGCAGAGACCCCTGCCTTGCCTCTTAGGAACTCTAGATCGCCACCTTATAACATCGACTACGAATCTCTCTTCATTTTTTTCTTGACCTAAAGGAGATTTTCATAGGATTTTAGCCACTCTTATAATTTCTCGAGAGTATTGAGCTCCTCTTTCCGAATTCCTTTGCTCACTTGGCGTCTCATGAGAAAATCTATATGAAAGCACATTCATTGCCTCGCGGAAGAATCTACACGAAAATTTGCGCAAATTTTCTTTTCTCTTTGAAGCCGCCACAACTTCTCCCGAAATTTCTCTTTCTCCTGCTTTAGTTTAACCCCATTGAGCTCCTTAGAAATCTTCTCAAGTTTCCCTTTCTCTTCCTGAATCAATTCGCTCGCTTCTCCCAACCGCTGATAAGGAGTTTTAGGCTCATCATATCTTAGATAACCAACCAGGCCTCTGAGCACCGTGTAGTTCTTTTGCTCAACATAGCAGCTATTGTTTCTCTTATAAGGCTGGCTGCGGGTGAAGCTCAGGTTGTTTTCCTCGAAGCAACGGATAAGATTTATCTGAATCTCTCCGCAAAAGCTTAAAGGACAGTTGCTCTCTTATTTTTTCCAGAGCCTGAAAAGTCCAGACCTGAACCCTGTTGCGGAGCGATTCAGCTTCACTCCAACCTGAGGCAACATCGGAAGCGTTAAGACTGTAGAGAAAGTCTCCCTGAGCATTCCCCCCCCGTCATGACTGACCAGATCTATTTCTCCAAAACCAGCTCTCTTCTCATCCCATTCAGAAAAAGTTCTCACAGCTACTTGGCTTTTAAGCAGCGTTGCTGGCTTGGTCCTGGGTCCGGGCCTAAGTTGAAATTTCTTCCTCTCCAGCTTTAAAAGCCGATCCACCGTGGCGGCCGAAACTTGCTGTAGCTTTTCCCTGATTGCTTTCTTCCCCCTCAGCTCACCCTACGCCTCAAGCTTCGCCACCCACCGCTTCCCCCAACTATAATCTAGAAGCTGCCATAACCAAACCAGGGCCTTCAGCCTTATCTTCCATATCTCGCCAATAAAAATCACTCTCTTCCCCTCAGAGTTAAGCAAAACAACCTCCAGGCGAGAGTTACTTAATAGCCAGCTGGCATAACTTCGGTTATAGTCAGTAGTAGCTATGAGTTCCTTTCTCAGCTCTCCCTTACCTTTCTTAGAGGAGTTTTTATAGCTTGAGGCTAGTTTTTCCAAAATGGCTCGCTTAACCTTCATTTCTAACCTCATTTGCTTGCCTCTTAGCTAATTTCATCTCGAAATTAAATCGCTCTTCCCGCCAGAAGGCAAAATAATTTCGCATAGATTTTCTCGTGAGGCAACGAATCATTTTCGTCGAGATTTTAAGTGAGGCAATTCATCATATTGTTTCCCATGGTATTTTCTCCATATAATTCTTTTTTTAAATTTTCTTAAAATTCCTCAATCACAGTATTCAAGGGGCTTGCTTCTTTCATTTTTGCCTCTTTCGTAAAACTTTCACACCTTTGCATATTTATTTATAGATAATAAATCGGAAAAGATTTACCTTCTTTCTCTTTCTCGCTGAGGAAGGCTTTTTTTTAAGGATGGTAATCCAGTCTGTTCGGATAAAAAAAGAGGGTATTTATCTTTGGAGTATTCGTGTGCTTGGAATCTTGCTCAGCCTAAAAGGGATATTTTCTAGAGCTATACTGAATTGGCTATCAAAATCTACAATATCAAATTTTATCTTCCAGTTAATCCTTATCTTAGTATTCGGTTTTAAGAAGAAGTGAAGAAAGAATCAATTGTTGCTTATAGCTTCAGAAGACAACGCCTTGCCTTGGATAAGAAAATCAAAAAGAAGCTAGAATCATTTATTTTCATTTAGGATAAAAACCTCTGGGACTGAATACCCAGAAGACTTTAAGAGCCTTAAAAGTTCGTTTCTCTTCGCTGTGAATTCACCTGAAAAAATCTCTTTGCAACTCATGATGTTCACACTCTCTTCTGAGAGCTTGACCGCAAAAGCCAAACAAGTCAGTTCTCCACATTTTCTACAGTTTGTACCGGGGAGTAGCTTGTAAATATCAAGAGAACTCAGTTTATGTCTTCTTTCATAGATAGGCTTTATCGAAGCTCTGTTTTCATAAGAATAATTAATCCTCTCTTTCAACCACTCTACAATCTTCTTTGCATCTTCCTCATCCAGAACTTTCCCCGCCGCAATCTTATCTGCATGGAGGGTGATGAGCCTCCCTTCTTTTTTAAGGGTCAGGGTTTTTCCTTCGTGATTATAAATTGCACCTTCTAAAATAGAATTTAAATAGGGAAAGACTTCAGAAATATCTTTTTCGAAGTAGGCTATGAACCTTATTTTTTCAGGGTCCGCAAGGCAGGGAAGAATCTCTCTTATTTCTATACTCTCTAAATACATCTTCTTTTTACCTTTTCTTTTTCCACCCTCAAATCATGATTTTTATTTGAACTATTTTCTATTTCTCTTTTTAATCATTCTTAGGCCAAAATAAAAACTTATTCTTTTTTCTTACTTTCCTCAAATATTCAATCCAGAGCCCTTTGCTGAGAATATCAATCTTCTTTTTCATTCTTCAATTCATTCCTCTCCCTGAAGAGCTCCTCTATTTTTATTTCCATATCTCTGAAGTGAGTCCCCTGCCAGAAAACCTTCCCGCACTGGGGACAGATGGCAAAAGAACGGGCACTTTCATAAACAAAAGGACTGACAAGATTTCTGGCTCTTTTCTTGGGAAGAGACTTCAACCTTTGGTTACAATGAATGCAACGAGTATTTGGCTGAACCTTTTTCCAGAGGTTGAGTTCATTAAGAACCTGGAGAAGCTGCGAGTCCCAGTTTGAGTTGCGGATGAAAAGGCTGGGGAGATTTCGCGATTTCTGGAGCAGATTAACATCTCTAGTGAGAAGCACACGCCTTTCCTTCTGAGCCAAGGCAAGAAGCTCAGAATCTTCTATTTTTCTGAAGTAAAGTGTATCGAAACCAAGAATTTTAAGCCATTTTGCCAGCTTTCCCAGCATGCAATCTACGACAAACTTCATCAAAATGATTTTTAAAGTCCGAGGAACCTGACTCCAAGTCCCGAGAGGAAAATCATAGCGCCTGCCATGATGTGAACGTATCTTTCTGCTTTGCCAAGGTTGATTAAACCTATCCCCCAGGAAGAAATTAGGATTATTGTGAGCATGGTTAAGATAGTCACAACTCCAAATGCCGTAGTAACCATGATCAATCCCGCCGTATTATGCTTTGAAGCTGGATACATGACGAGGGGAATGAGTGGTTCGCAAGGCCCGAAAACAAAGATTGTGAAAAGGACCCAGGGTGTAATACTCTTTTTTTCTTCCTGAAGATGAAAATGCAAATGCTCATCCTGATGGGTATGGAGATGATCATGCTCCAGACCGTCTAAGTGAAGATGAAGGTGTTTATGAGGCTTGTTTCTTATGGCATGCCGCAAACCCCAAACAAAATAGGTAAAGCCAAACCCGATTAAAAGCCAGGACGCAGCTTGACCGCGAAAAGACTCCAAATCTTCAAGCCTCGAAACTGCTATCCCAAGGGCAATTCCTACGAAACCAAGAACAACCGAGCTCATCACGTGCCCCAGACCACAGAAAAAGGAAATAAGAAGTGTCTTGCGAAGTGCCCATCTTCTGGCACGAGCAATGAAGATAAATGGTAGATAGTGGTCTGGCCCAAAAACTGTATGAATAAATCCGAGAGAGGCTGCGGTGATTACAAGGAGTTTAATTCCTCTTTCCATCCTTTCACTCTGGTGGACGGTAGGGGATTTGAACCCCCGACCTCAGCGTTGCGAACGCCGCGCTCTCCCAGCTGAGCTAACCGCCCACCCTTCATATAAGCCCTCTAAAGAGAAAAATCTACCATTTTTTCCATCATTTTCCAAGGGCTGAATTAAATTTCTTCCTGAATTAAACTCAAAAATCAAAATCAAACGCAGTGCATCTAATCATAAAATGCTTAAGATTTATGAGGAAAAATTTTAAGGCAAAATTCAATTTACAATCCAGGCTAATATCAAAACATCTCCACATCCGTACCTTTTCTCTCTATCCCTAAATCTGAATAATTGCCTTCTGATTCTCTCTCTGGATGGGACAAAGTAGTATACCTCACCGCTGAGAACCATTCCTTTTTTAGGTTCATCTCTAGATTAGTTGATAAAAATATCAATCTTCGCACGAGTAATTGAAAGATAACCTTAAGGAAACGGGAGGAACAAAATCCATTCTATAAGCTAGAAAATGGAAGGAGGAATCTTTGGTAATCCTTTCGATCTTAACCTCCAAAATTAAAAGAAGATATTTATTTCTTTACCTTTTTCTCCTCTGAGCTTTTACTGACTGATTTAGAGAAGAGCCTAATTTTATTGATTTTATTTTTAATTCAAGTTTATTAAAAGAAGGGTAGGCTTTGCTCGAAAGCTCACAAAAGCCCCAATCTGTACTTTAGGGAATTTAGGGTGTTTCTCATCAACATGGCAATCGTCATGGGTCCTACACCCCCTGGCACAGGAGTAATCCAGCCTGCAATCTCTTTCACTGCCTCAAAATCAACATCCCCCTTCAATATCGGCACCTTCTTACCTGTCTTCTCACTAATCTTCTCGCCCACCCTATTTACTCCCACATCTATGACACAAGCACCCGGTTTAATCCATTCAGGCTTGACAAGGTTGGGAACCCCAGCAGCCACGATCAAAATATCAGCCCTCTTGCAGTGGGCGGCAAGGTCTTTAGTTGCGCTGTGGGCGACTGTCACCGTGGCATTGGCTGCCAACTCTTTCTGCATGAGCATAATCGCCACAGGTTTCCCGACGATGTTAGAGCGCCCTACGACCACAACTTCCGCACCCTCAGTCTTAACCCCGGAACGAAGAATTAGCTCTCTGATTCCCGCGGGAGTACAGGGTGGAAACTTCACCGCAGAACCCCCGATTACCAAGCGTCCCATATTGAGTGGATGAAAGCCGTCGACATCCTTATCGGGGTCGAGTGAGCAGAGAATCCTTTTTTCATTAATATGAGCGGGGAGGGGAAGCTGGACAAGAATTCCATGAATTGTCTCATCTTTGTTATATTTTTCAATTGTAGCCAAAAGCTTATCTTCGGAAATTTTCTCTGGAAAGTTTTCCTGGATTTCCCTATATCCGAGGCTCTGCGCAGTCTTTATCTTTGCAGTAACATAGGAGACCGAAGCAGGATTTTCTCCAACGAGAATAGTCACAAGACCTGGCACAACTCCATATTTTTCTTTTATTCTCTCTGTTTCGTCTCGGATTTCATTCAGAATTTCTTCTCTTATTCTTGTGCCCTCGATGATTATTGCGCCCATCTCTTTCAACTCAACCTTTAACATAAAAAACCAATCTTTTTAACCTCTCCTTGATTAATCTTCAGCTAAGTGAATCTTCTACCATAATTGCGCAAAGTTTGCAAAAATTTTATTCGAACTAAAAAATCCTCATTGTTTTTCCTTCCTGACCTTATCAAATCTTGAGCCGGGTAAAAGGCTTATAAATTTTTTTGTTAACTTGCAACTGGAAAGATAATTTAACTATCATAATTAAATTGAGCTAAGTTTTAAGTTTAATGAAAGGAGTGAAACTTGAGAAAAAATTACCTTATTTTAATCCTAATTCCTTTGCTTTTAAGTGCTTGCCAAAAAAAAGAACGAACTGAAATAGACCTTTGGCCTGAGCTTGAACCATATGAGACAGGTTATCTCAAGGTTTCTGACCTTCATGAAATCTACTACCAACTCGGAGGGAATCCACAGGGAAAACCAGTGATGGTCCTCCATGGTGGCCCGGGGGGAGGTTGTCATCCAGAGATGTTTCGCTTCTTCAATCCGGGTAAATTCCACATCATCCTCCATGACCAGCGCGGCGCAGGAAAGAGTAAACCCTATGCTGAAATAAGAGAAAACACGACCCAGCGTCTTGTTGAGGACATAGAGAAATTGAGAAAACACCTGAAATTAGAGAAAGTCTTGCTCTTCGGCGGTTCCTGGGGCTCAACCCTGGCGCTAGCTTATGCTGAGACATACCCTGAAAATGTAAGCGGGATGATTCTACGAGGAGTGTTCACCGCCACTAAAGAGGAAATAGACCATTTCTACCATGGAGGAGCAGCCCATTTTTTTCCCGAAACTTATCACCAACTAATTGAGTTAATAAACAAACCTGAAGAATGGAACTACCCTCAACAATTGCTCGAAAAACTTCTGGACCCTAACCCCGAGATTAGAAATAAATACGCGCTAGCCTGGGCAAGATATGAAATCAAGATGTCATTTCTCGAAATTCCAGAACAAGCTTTAGAAGAAATTATATCAAGCTTCAATCCCTACGATTTTGCTCTCTTAGAAAACTACTACATGTCCCATAATTGCTTCCTCGAAGATGAACAGCTTCTGAAGAATGCTGATAAGCTAAGGGATATTCCTGTAGCCCTCGTCAGCGGTCGCTACGACGTAATCTCTCCTCCAGTAAATGCCTACCGACTTCATAAGAAGCTGCCCAATTCAAAGATGTTCATCATCGAGAGAGCAGGGCATACGGCAAACGCAGAACCCTTGAGATCAGCTCTGGTTAAAGTGATGAGGTTATTTGAATAGACTCCCATCTTCCACTCTCAAGGTGGAATATAAAGCCTGATGGGGTCTTAATGCTCAACTAATCGCTACAAGAAATCTTTAGTTTCATTAAGGAAATAATTTCCCTGAAATCAAACCTTCAGCGCAATTTAGTTCAACTTAATCCCATTCAAGGGAAAGAAACACACCTTCCAATCGTTACTTCTATTTTCCTCCTCCCTTTTACCCTCAGCCCTTAAAAAGGTTAAATTCGCCTCCTCCCTACCTTGACCTCTCTATCTTCCAAAAGGAGAGAAAATCAAGGGAAAAATTTTAATCCCTGAAGCTAAAGAGCTACCTCAAGACGAAAAATCATTTTCCCTGTTGACAGCTACCCTTCATAATTGATAGATTCAGAATGAAAGTCAGAAATTTAAAAACTCAATTAAGAGTTTTCACCGCCATTTTCGAAATCAGAGTTGAAGAAGGTAGCAAGCGGTGGAAGAGATTGTTATCAGGAGATATCATCCCCGTGACAGGGAACAGGTAAGAATTCTTTGCTGCGAAACGGGCTTTCTCGGTAACCCGATTGACGATATTTTCGAAGATAGAGCTTGGTTTGCGGACCTTAACACAAATTATTATTTACAGTATGAGCCTCGCTCATGTTTTGTGGCCGAGAAAAATGGAAGTATTCTAGGATATGTGCTCTGCAGCCGTCATCCTCTCAGGTTTGCTTTAATTTTCTACCTCTTTATAGCTTTTCCCCTCTTCACAAAGGCACTCTTCAAGTGTCTCACTCGCCGCTATTCAGCGAAGAGCAGGAAATTCATTTACAGGCTGATTACAAGAGGAAGCCTTGAACGTCCAAAAAGGCCAAGAGCAACTGCCCATCTTCACCTGAATGTCAAAGAAGGATTCAGGGGGATGGGACTGGGGAGGAGGCTTGTAGAAACTCTCTTTGATTATCTAGTTAAGGAGGGAGTCAGGGGAATTTACGGAGAGCTGACTTTTGTTGAAAGCCGCCAAAGCGAGCAGATTTACACCAAACATGGCTTTCTTATCTATGACAAGAGGCCCACCTCAATCTGGGGGAAACTAGAAAGAAAAACATATCTCATGTGCATCAAGATGGACTTAAGAAATTGGGCAAAAAGGAAAGAAAAGTAAAAAAGTTGATAATCGCCATTCATGACGTCAGCCCGGCGTTTTTCTCTCAGACTAATGAAATCTTAAAGGCCTTGAAAAAACAAGGGATATCAAAAGTGTGTTTGAAGGTGATCCCTGACTACCTCGGAAAATGGAACATCATCGCTCATCCCCAATTTGTCACCTGGTTGCATAGAGAGAAAGAAAAAGGTTGTGAAATCATCCAGCATGGTTATAGACACCAGCGTCAGGGAGGGAGAAGAGGACTTCTCCATTTTTTCAGAGCGAAATTTCTCACCCAGAATCAGGATGAGTTTTCAGAATCAGATTATGTTGAAGCTAAAGAAGCACTCCAAAAGGGAAAGGAAATTCTCGCCACAGCAGGCTTTGAATGCGAGGGGTTTACTGCGCCTACCTGGTTTCAGAGCAGAGAAACAAAACGGGCAATCATAGACCTTGGTTTCGCTTACTTTACCCTCCTTTCTGCGATCTTTGATTGCAGGAAAGGAATAAAAACTCATTGTCCTGCCCTGGGAAACATGGGCCTTCAGCCCTCTTTAGAGCGATTAGTTTCCCTCAGAAATTGGTTTTTAAAGGAAATCACCCTGAAGAACAGGGTCTTAATGAGGATAGTTCTCCATCCCCAGGGAACATATCTTAAAAAAAAGTTTCCCTCTTTCCTCCGCTCGATTCATGAACTCGCAAGAGAAAGGGAAGTAATAACTTATTCTCAATGGATAAAAGCTTCATGAATCCAAAGATCTCAATCATCATCCCTGCCTACAATGAAGAAAAATATCTAAAGCTTGCCCTTGAATCTGTAGAGAGACAAACTTTCGACCATAATCTGCTGGAAGTAATCGTCGTCAACAACGCCTCAAATGACGGAACCCCTGAGGTGTTTACCTCTTTTCTAGGGAAAAACACCGTCAAGATGATTTTACTGGAAGAGCCAGTGCTCGGAGTCTCAAGAGCCAAGAACAAAGGGGTAATGCATGCTTTAGGTGAGGTGCTCATTTTTCTCGATGCTGACTCTCAGATGAGTGAGAACCTTACGGAAGTGGTTAATTCTTATTATGAGCGCGGCTTTCCGGCAGGAATAATAAAGCTTATTGCCGATACTCCTGATCTCTGGGGACGTTTCTTTTTTGACCTCATCGACTTCGGGAAAAGAGTCTTCCGCATAAAGGCTCAGATGGGTTACTGCAGTAAAAAAATTTTCTGGGAAGCAGGGGGATTCGACCCCCAGCTGAAGCATGCCGAAGACCTGGCATTTTTCACCAAGGTTGACTGGATTCTGAGGAAAAAAGGGAAATCATTCTCTTATATCAAAGAAGCCTGGATCTTGACTTCCACAAGAAGAATGGACCGCCTTCCCTTTCATCTTGGTTACCCACTGGTGATGATGGAATGGCTATTTGGAGGGCTTCTTGGTCTGAGAAGAAAGTCATACAGGCCAATCCGCTAGGAAAGAGGTGCACGTTGAAAAAATAAGGATTTGAGGCCAGTAAGGCTTCATTCAAGGTATACTTTTCTTTCCCCCTCGATGAGCTTCCCGATCATCCATGCTTTCTGGCCTAATTTTTCAAAACTTAAAATAACCTCACTTGCTATTTTTTCGCTCACGATAAGAACCATTCCCACCCCCATGTTGAACACTCGAAACATTTCGCTCTCTTCTATTTTCCCTCTAGCTTGAATCTTGCGAAATAGGGGAGGGATAGGCCAAGAGCCTTTTCTTATTACTGCACTCAATCCAGAAGGAAGCACGCGGGGAATGTTTCCCTTAAAACCACCTCCAGTGATATGCGCCATAGCCTTTATCTCCATCTTTTTCAAAACAATCAAAATCTTTTTGGCATAAATCCTCGTCGGACGTAGAAGCTCTTTTGCCATTTTGCCTTTTATTTCTTCCTGAGTGAATATTCTTCTCACCAGTGAGTAACCATTGCTGTGCAGTCCACTTGAGGCAAGCCCAATCAAAACATCTCCCTTTTCACAACGGCTTCCATCTATTATTTTTTCCCTCTCTACAAGCCCCACACAAAAACCGGCAAGGTCAAATTTACCTTTGGAATAAAGACCCGGAAGTTCGGCAGTTTCACCCCCTATTAAAGAACAGCCAGCTTCCTTACAACCTCTAACCATCCCTTTCATTAGCTCATATAACTTTTTCGGCTCAAGCTTTCCACAGGCAATATAATCGAGGAAGAAGAGTGGCTCGGCCCCGACTACGATCACATCATCCACACACATTGCCACGAGGTCGATCCCAACCGTATCGTATTTTCCTGTAGCCTCCGCAAGCAAAAGTTTTGTTCCCACTCCATCTGTGGAAGAAACAATCACCGGATTTTTGAATTCGTCGAGGCGTGGAGAAAAGAGCCCACTGAATCCCCCTATCTTCCCCAGGACTTCTGGCCTTCTCGTTTTTTCTATAAGTGGTGTTATTCTTTTGATAAAATCTTCCGCCTCATCTATATCAACCCCAGCTTTTTTATAGGTTAGCGATACCAATTTTCTCACTCTTCCCTCGCTTTCACTTCTCTTTTGTATATATCACTTCCTGCCTTTGAGTCAAACTAAAAACTTATGGGGAATCATTGATTCTTCTAAAATCTACTCTTCTGAGACATGAAGGCAGGCTCCCTCTTTTCCCTGGTGAAGGAAGAGACAAGATTTAAGAGGAGACTAATTAAACTCTAGCCAGTGCTTGCTCTGCTCTTCGCCTCACCTTCTTTGCTTCTTTTCTCTGTGAGGAGGAATTCACCTGGATTTTCGGCCAAAGCTAGAGCTTCTCAAAGGGTAAGAGCCATCAAGACTCATTCTCCAGATTAAAGGGAATCAGGGCAAAAAGAGAATTCAAGACCCATTTTCCAGTTTTTTCTCTTCCTTTTAACTTTTAATCTTAACTCAAGAATGAAGATTAATAAAAAAGCGGGAGAGCAAGCCTTAAATTTAGAATACTTGCACAGGGATTTAAGAAATTCTTTTAAAGAAGATTTAAAAATGGCATCGAGGCTTAAGCTTCAACTTTTTCGCCATCTCTTCCACGAAGAAAATCCATCATCCGAAGAATAACAAGGGGCATAACATCGGCAAGCATCTTGGGCATAAGATTCTCCATCAGCTTGGACATGAGTAAAGGCATCTGTTCAGCCATGTAATCCGGCATCTTAATAGAGTCATTCACTCTCTCGATGATAGCAGGCATTACTTTAGTCATCATTCTTGGGAGTAATCTTGGAAAAAGCACAGGGGAAAAAGGTTTCATTGCAGAGAGTAGAATTCCGCCTATAAACCCGAGCTTCCCTGTAAGTCTCATTATTTTCCCCATTCCAAGAGGCATGGCATCCAGAAGCTCTGGCCACATTGACGACATTAGATTTGAAAAACCATGGGATTCATAAGGGCAATCATCTTTTCAAAAACTGCCAACTGCTGAGAAATTTCGGGACTTGGATCCTTGAATTCCTTGCCGAGGCCTTGACAGGCAAAAATTGCCAGGTCTTGGATTTCAAGAGAGAGATTCTTTTTTTCCTTTGTCACTCGAAACTGAAATTCACAACAAGGACAAAGGGCAAGAATAGTCTCCGCCTTCACCTCTCTAAAGCCTCCTCTAACCTCGATTTCCCTATCTCATGGGCAACAGATGGCTCTTTGATTAAAGTCAAGACACTTCCACAACAGCTTCCCTCCTCTCTGTTGTGAGGCATATCTGCGAATATCACTCCTGGAATTGACTTGATTATCTTCCGATGCTCCTCATAAATACCCGAGACTCGACCAATGTGACAGGAATCGTGCCAGGTAACTCTTTTCTTGACCGGATGCCTGAATCTAAACTCAGCGCTTTTAAGCTTCTCGGAAATTATTTCACTGTAGTGTTTAACACTAATCCTGTAATCAATTCCAATTTTTTCTGACCATCGAGGATAAGTGTGCCGCCACATCATATCACAGGCAGGGCGGGAGGTGATGACATTTGATGCTCCGGCTTCCTTAACTGCTTCGATGTTTTTCCTCATGATGGTCTCAAACAATTTCCACTTGCCGGCAACGAGCATATGAGTCCCACAACAATTTTCCAAATTCCCAAGATATGAAAAATCAACTCCTGTTGCGTCAAGTAAAGTCACAGCAGAAGCACTTATATCATGCTCAACATAAGATGCGGTGCACCCTGCAAAATATATGTTCTCGCTTTTCACACCTGGCCCATGTCTTGTCCACGACTCTTCAGGAAACCAGTTCTTTCTGTCTTTTCTGTAGCCTGCCCATATGTTCCCCTCTGCTTCAAGAGCAGCTGCCATCATTTCAAAAGGAGGAAAAGTCATCCTTTTCTCCTCTTCAATCAACCTACCTCTGAGCTTCATCCAGGATGATTCAATGGAAAGCCTCGCCGGACAGCGGAGATTACAGAATTCACAGGTAGTACAGAGAAGGATTGTATCAACCATGAACTGGTCTCATTCTGTTTTTCCTTCAAGATACTCCCTTAGCCAGTACCATTTGCCTCGAGGCGACTGACTTTCCCAGTTTCGGCTATAAAACTGATCGCACTCATCAAGACAATAACCACATTGAGAACAGGCATAAGCATACCAAGCAACATAGGCTGGAATGCCCCTTCGGGCACTTTCAAACCTCTCTCCGACTCGAGTAGAAACACTGTTTGCAGATAGTCTCACCAGAGGCTCAAAAACCTTGGCAATCTGACTTGCCTTACTGATAAGCTTTGCTCCTATGACCTTATCCGGGTTAAGAATGTTTCGAGGATCCATATCTTTCTTAAACTGCCTTATCCTTTCCATTCTTTCCATACCCAATATTCTTCCCGCCTCATTGGCGAAAAAAAGACCTGCGGAATAGGGACGACCTCCATGCCGCTTTACAATTTTTATGATTGTTAATATGAGAGAAAATACAAAATTATAGGAAAACTTCCTCTGATCAGCAGGGATAAAGCCCAGAAGAACTACTTCACTCTTACCATCCCTCCCTCTCTTGATCACAACCCTTTCCTTCAGCACAGGTTGATTAATCTCATTCTCAATCTCCTCCATTACCTCTCCCAATTTCTCAAGAGGCACAACTACCTCAGCAGGGACAAGGGATGGTCCGAGGCGCTTGACAACCATGAGCTTAAAGCGATTTTCCCATTCATGTTCAGCTATCGATTTGGGTAGAACTTCACTCTCCCATCTTTTGAGGATTTCCAAGAGTCTGCACATTACTTTTTCTTTGTTTATCTTCCGAAAGGCAAGTGTCAGGACATAAGCTGGAGGAAGAATCACTCTTTGTTCCACAGGATAATCATGGTGAGTACGAAGGGGCGCTCTGTTCTTCAGTTCTGCCATTCTCGGATTAATGAATAAAACTGACCAAAGAGGAAGGTCTTCGCCTCTGAAATCTTGAAATATTCTAGAAAGCTTATGAGCATCAGGACAGGCAAACGAAACAACGCTTATTTCTTCTAATTTATGAACTCTAATTGTCAATTGGCGTATGAACCCTGTGATTCCTTCAGAATCCGCAATGAGCTCCAGCTCTTTGTCCTTGAATTCTTTTACTTCCCCATTGGGCAGAACAACTCGAGCGCTTGTTACGTTGTCAGAAAACCAACCATATTCATATGAACTAATTCCCGCCCCTCCCTGGGCAAGCCATCCTCCCGCCGAGGAAGGAGGGTAACTTGTTGGATACAACCTGATAGTTAAGCCGTGAGATTTTAGTCTTCTATGGAGTTGTTCCTAGGTAATTCCAGGCTCAACCGTGACTAGTTCATTTTCTGCATCTATAGAAATTATGTTCTTCATTCTGATAAAATCAACCACGATTCCCTTTCTAGTGAGAATTATCCTACCGTAACTGGAAGAGCCTTTTCCTCTCGGAACAAGGGATATTCTTCTCTTAGATGCCCAGCGCACAAGTTCTGACAATTCTTGCTCATTCTCTGGCTGGACGATGGCTTCAGGCAGTGTATTTCCTATTTTAAAAAGCCAAAGATTCGAGGAATAGCGGCTATATCGTGGCTGTAAAGAAGCCTTTCAGTCTTGTTAAAATTCACCCTATTTCCGAACTCTCTTTTAACCATTTCTCATCTTTTTTTTATAAATCTTGCCATTTGGCTCCCTCTTTTCACTCTTTAGAAAATATTGGTTCATGCAGCATTGTTGGGCTTAATAATTAGTGTTATGCTTTTTTTCTTGCCTTAAGTCCGCTCTTTTACTTCAATTATGTATTGAGAACCCGAAAAACCAAAGAATTTTGATAATAAAATTCCACCCTTATAACTTATTAATTCTATAGAATTAGTAGAGCTGAGTCAAGACTAAAATGTCTTACTTTTCCGATAAATCAAGAAAATATCCTTTGAAAACATCAAAATTCGTTTGCGTAAAAAACCGACGCAGATACTCATGATTTTTTGCTCTTTCTTAAATATTATTCGATTCGCCTCTTATATACTTGACTTGCTGCTTCGCATCATCTAGAGCTTGGTGTTCAATCTCATCCAGCCTTCCCACGAAGCCAGAGTTGTCTTTTTAACCTTTGGAGAATAATAAAGAAGAAAAGCCATCCTCTCTCTCAGATCTAATACTCCTCAGGCAGAGCTTGACATTACTCGTTTTTTTAAGCAGGGGTCACATCGTCGGTCGGAAGAAAAGGAAGTTTAGCCTCGCGTTGACTAAGACCATAAATCAGCTTCCTCCTAAATATTAAGGCCTTCCTCTCCTCTCTCTTCATTTGGGAGATATGCTTGAAAAAGCTTCCTTCATCCCCTCAGCGGAGTCCAGAGTTAATCTCTTTCGAAGCTCAGTTCTAGTGATTTCAGGACATCATTTGATTAAGAAGCCCTAACTTCCTCTTTTCCCTAATTTCTCGTCTTTTCTAATTTTGGCCTTTCTTTTCTATTCCCTCTAATTTTAAGCTTTAAGGAAAGGGTTTAGATGGCTCTCCTCATTTTTACATTTTTTCCTCTTTAGACAGAGTATTCACTCAAGCTGATGAACCCTTCTTGCATTCTCCCTCATGACTTTCTTAGCCAAGGAAATCGCCTTTTCCTCGTCAACAATTTCCTCTTCTACAAGTCTTCTCATGGCTTTCGAGAGCGCCTTTCTCGAATTCTCTGCCGCAATCCAGAAGAAGATTGGGGTGCCAGCATCGCTTCCAAACATAAGTTTCTCAGAAATTCCATGATAAGAAAGCCATTCATAGAGTATTTGAGAAAGCTCCCCATCGAAGACCATCCAGTTTACTGCAGAAAACTCAACGAAGACATTCCTTTTCTCCAGCATGGGTTTTAACTTATCCCAGTGAGGGTAGCCAGCATGAAGCATCACAAACTTAGTTTTTTTAAATTCCAGCTCAGAAAAAACACTCTCAAGATTTAAAGGGTTGGAATCAAGGTTTTTTAGGGTAGCTGTATAACCGAATCCTGTGTGGAAATGGACAGGTAGGTTGAGCTCACCTGCTTTAAGAAATACGTATCTGGCGATGAAATCCTGGAGCCTCTTATATTCCTGCCAGCTTGAGATTTTCCCTTTCTTAGCCTCTTCAAAAATCTTTGTGGCTTCTTCCTCTTCAACCCTATCAAACCAGAGAGTCCTGATATAAGCGCTGGCTACCTTTAAGGCCACTGCTTTATTTTTCCTGTAATCTTCGAGAACGGCGTCCACAAATTTAAGGTAGGAACGCAAATCGGTGATGGGCAAGCCAAACTTTTTCGCCAATTCATCGTCTGCTTTCTTATAGTTCCTCAAAGCTTCCCTTAATTCAGGAGCTATAGCCTTAAGCGACGAGGGGTCCATAACGTAGAAAAGGGGGTCTACAAAGGGAACCCAGAGCACCCTTCTTTGATCAAGGTCTTCCTCAGGTGAAACAGAATTGCAAAATATTTTCTCTATTTTACATATGTCGAGAACCCTGTTAAAAGCTTCCCTCTTTCCTGCTTTCCAGAACTCAGTCCCTAATTTTTCGAGGAGGGGGATGTCATCTAGAGTAACATCTTCTTTTTCATACCCGAAGAGTTCTCTCAAACCATCGACTTCAAGGGAGTCAACCACAGCTACTCTTTTTTTCTCTATTGGCCAGAATGGCCTTGAAATCAAGGGCTCAAGTTTAGGATATTCATCTTTGGGGTCATATTTCACATCACCGGCCATAGGATGGGAGTGGACATCGATGAGCTCAATTTTATGTATGGCTTCGAGGATTTTCTTGGGCTTTGGGTTCTTTCCTTCAGGATAGGATACTATTATTCCCGAAAGGAAAAGCAGAAGGGATAAAAAGATTTTAAGCTTTTTTCTCATTTTTCTCTCCCTAAGCTAATTTAATCTCATTTATTTAATCTATATTTTTTATTCTCGAGGAAGGAAAGAAAAGATTTTCCTGAAATCGAACTTGACACTTCATCGAGCCAGCCTCAAAGAAGAAAAATAAAGATTTACAGGTAAAAGACGCTGCCTCGAAGTTTGAGTGTTCAAGAATTGAATATTTGAGGAATTTTCTCCTTTTTTTAACACTAAATTTTTATGATGAATCTCTCTTTCAGGTATAATCATCTTTTCTAAAAATTTCATGAAAAACAGTTGCCCTCTCTATCCTTTCTTTCCTCACCGAGACTCCAATCCCTGGAGCTTGAGGCACTCGAAGTGTTCCCCGCGAAGTCAGTTCAAATGGAGGCTCAACTAAATCTTCCTCGTAGTATCTTCGGCTAGCAGAAAGGTCGTTGGGAAGAGAAAAATTCGGGAGAGTAGCCAGATGGACATTGTGAGCTCTTCCTATCCCACTCTCAAGCATTCCCCCACACCAAACAGGAATATCTTTTTCCAGACAATAATCATGAATCTTCCTTGCTTCAGTCACTCCCCCGACCCTTCCTACCTTGATGTTTATGACCCGACAGCTTCCCATCTCGTAAGCTTTTCTCGCTGAATCCATACTCAAAATGCTTTCATCCAGACAGAGGGGAGTTTTAAGTTCTCTCTGAAGCTTCGAATGGTCCCAGAGGTCGTAGGCAGGAAAAGGCTGTTCAATCATTTCCAGATTAAATTCATCAAGCAATTTAAGTCTTTCTATATCCTGGAGGGAATATGCCCCGTTTGCGTCAACTTGAAGCGGAATATCCGGGAAATTTCTTCTTACTTCCCTGCAGACATCTATATCCCAACCTGGCTTAATCTTAATTTTTATTCTCTGATATCCCTCATCGATAAACGACCTAATTCTCCGGATTAATTCCTCAAGAGAATCTTCTATGCCCACGCTCACTCCGGCGGGAATCTCTTTCCTTGTTCCTCCATACAAAGCTTGAAGTGGTATCCCTTTCTTCTTCGCTTCTATGTCCCAGAGCGAAAGCTCCAGCCCGGCCTTGGCCATCGGGTGTCCTTTATACCTTTTCACTTCTGAATAAAAATTCTCGGGGTGAGTGATTGAACTTTTGAAGACTAAGGGAATCAAAAAATCTTTGAGAATGTGCCACGCACTTGAGGTTGTTTCGTAGCTATAAAGCGGGCTCTGACTCGCCACAACTTCACCATATCCTGGAATTCCCTCTGAAAATGTCTCAACCAGGATGAAGGTTTTCTCTTCCTCCCTTCCAAAGCTCGTCTCAAAAAAATGGAGAAAGGGGAGTTTAAGCAGTCTTAACTCAATTCTTTCGATTGCCATCTTCTTCAATACAATTTTATTCCCTTCCTTTCTGCAAGTTCCTTATAGAGGCTGATCACCTTCTCTGCCATGGCTTCCACAGAAAACCTCTGATGCACGAGTTGATATCCTTTCTCACCAAGTCGAGAAGAGAGATTGCGGTCTTTATAAAGAGTGAGAATTGCCTTTGCAAGCGCCTCCGGGTCTCTTGGGGGGACCAGCAGTCCTGTTTCTCCGTGGACTACAACCTCTGGAATCCCACCCGCCTGAGTGGCAACAACTGGCAAACGAGAGGCCATGGCATCGAGAAGGCTACTACCCAGGCCTTCAAGATAAGAAGAAAGGACAAAAAGGTCAAGAGAGCCAAGTATCTGGGGAATATCTTCCCGGAAGCCGAGAAAAAAAACTATGTCCTCAAGGGCAGAATTTTTCACCTGTCTATTGAGCTCCATCCTCAACGGCCCTTCACCAACCACAATCACTTTAATCTTAGGTGCCTTTTCTTTAAGTATTTGGGCAGCCTGGAGGAGATAAATGTGGCCTTTATGGTCGGCAAGATGAGCAATTATGCCCACGAGATAATCATCTTTGGAAAAAGAAAATTCCCTGCGCAAATAATCGCTTGAAGAGACACCTTCAAAAGGAGAAAAATCTATTCCTGAGGAGATGACCCTTATTTTTTCTTCAGGAATGCCGCTTCTTTTAAGAACCTCTTTCACCGCCTCTGAAATGGCAATAATCACATCCACATTCTTTCTGTATTTTCTGGAGCTGAAAAAATTTTTTTTCAGCGGAAAGTCTACTCTCCTTGAAATCACCCTGAGGGGGACTCTGGCAAGGCAGGAGGCAAGGCTCCCCACGGCAACCGAATGGGCATCATGAAAATGGGCAAGGAGACACTTTCTTCGTTTCATAAGATAAGCAAGCTTCATGACTGCAAAGAGATCGAGCTCATTTCTGATTTTAAGCGGGAATAAGGGAAGCCCATCTCCCGAGGCTTTAAAGTGCAGCGGGCTTTCAGGCTGGACGACGAAAATAACAGGATATTTTCTTCTCCACAGTTCTCTCACCAGGAAGAGAGATTGCCTCTGCCCCCCTCGCCATTCTTTACCTGCATCAACATGGATAAGGCTCAATTCTTTCTCCTTTTTTCCATATTTCTTTCAACTTGGCGTAACGAATAAAGATTGAGTACCCGTTGAGCACAGAAACAATAAATCCTGCAAATCCATCTAAGAAACCTGCCTTTAAAAGATATGAATTGAAAAACCTAAAAAAAGGTAGAAAAACAAGGTGGTAGAAGTGACACTTTTTCCCCTCTGCGTAAAGCTTCCTTGCTCCGAGCTCAGAAAACACATTTATTCTTTCTAGATGGTCTTGAATGTTTCGGTAGGTAAAATGGTAGATAGGTTCCTTTAGTTTTTCAACCTTACCCTCAACTAAAAGCCTCTCATGAACGTATTCTCCTTCCCAGCGGGCACTATCCTTGCGGAAGAGCCTAATTTTCCTATCAGGATACCAACCTGAATGTCTTATCCATTTTCCTAGATAAAAAACCCGCCTCGGAATTGAAAAAGCAGAGCAATCAGTTTCTCTCTTCTTTATGCGCAGGATTTCTTCTTTGAGCTCAGGAGAAAGTCTTTCGTCTGCATCCAGCGAGAGAATCCAGGGATAGGAAGCTTGAGAGTTTCCGAAATTCTTCTGGTCTGAAAAATTGGTCCACTTTCGCCTGAAGATGCGGTCAGTGTATTTTTTGGCTATTTTGAGAGTGTCATCCTCGCTCTCTGCATCGACGACAATAATTTCCTCCACCACTCCTTTGAGACTTTTTAAGGCTGGCTCAAGTCTCTCTTCCTCATTCAAAGTAATGATTACTGCCGAGATCTGCATGGCTAAAATATTATCATAACTCTGCTTTCAACTCTACAAGTTGCGCCTTATCAGTCCTCCATGAAATCTTGGTCTAAGAATCTTATCTTTCTTTTTTCAAGACTAATTCCGCATGCCTTCTCAAACTTTGCCCAAGCAAGCCTGTAGTCAATCATCGCTTTTAGCTCCTGAGAACGGGCAGTTGAGAGCTCCTCTTGATACTGGAGGACAAAATAATTTGTAGTCAATCCCACTTCAAGTTTCTTCTCTTCTGCCTCAAGCCTCTTCTCAGCAAGCTCCCTTGCCAGACGAAGTGCTTCCACCCTCTTGGCATTAATTTCTAGCTCTCTCACTGCATTGCGAATTTCAAGAAATACCTGTTTCTCCTCTCTCTTCAATTCAAGCTGGCTTCTAGCAACCTCCATCTTTGCTTTTGCATACTCAGCCCTAGTAATTACCGTGCTCAGCGGGAGAGAAAGCGTAAGAGCTATGGACCAGTTTCTGTAAATGAGCCTTAGAGCATCATTCAATGAATCTTGAGCACTTCCTTTCTCTTTTCCCACGACTATTCCAAGTAAAGGGTTGTCATTCAAATACAGGATTCTATCTCCTGAAATGCCCGGACTCCAATACGAGAGTCTAAGGTCAAGAGCAGGCAGTAATTGATTTCTGGCAAGGGTGAGATTGAGCTCTTTGGCTTCGATTTCATTCCTTCTGATTAAAAGCTCGGGTCTATTCTCCCTAGCAAAAGCAAATGCGTCTTCAATTGAAACTGCCCTCTTCTCAAACGAAGGCTTATCTAAAGGAATTATCTTCTTCTCCTCATCATTTTCTTTAGGAAGATTCAGGATACTCCCCAACAAATCCTCATAACTTTGAATAAGGGCTTCAGCCTCAAGAATATCAGCCTCCCGCATGGCCACCGCCGTTTCAGCATTTAAGAGTTCGATAGGTGCCAGTTTTCCCAAATTAACTTCTTTCTCGTTCTTTTTCAAGAGGTCCAGGGCAAGCTCTAAAGACTGTTTCTTCACTCTATGATTCTCTATGGCATAAACAAGATTCCAGTATGCTTCCTCCACCCTGTAGACGAGGTCGAGAAGCACAGATTGGAGTCGATTTATAGAGATCTGTTTATTATTTCGAGCGAGAAGCATCTCTTTCTGACTCACCTTGAACCCAAACCCCCTAAGTAAAGGCTGGGTAAAATCAAACCTGAGGACACTTCCATAGCGAGGATTGATGAGCTGGAAAGCCTGATTTGTATCTGACTTATAGCTCATCAAAGAAAGAGAAAGGTTTCCTCCAGTGGGAATTTCTTGAATCAGAGAAAAGGAGTAATCGAAGTAGCTGCTTTTGACCATCTCCTTTCCCTGAATCCACCAATAGGAAGGATTCTCTGTCCTTTGAGCCGCATAACTCAGCTCAAAACGAGGCAAGAAGAATTCTTTAGCCTTGATGAAGGACTCTTCCGCGAGCTTAGGGTTGAAGATTTCAAGCGAGAGTTCAAGGTTGTTTTTTAGTGCTTCCTTGATGCATTCCTCCAAGGAAAGGGTGATTTCTTCTTGAGAGAAAAGTTTTCCTGAGATTACAAATAGAAAGAAGAAGGAAATTAGAATCGAATTCAATTTGATTCTCATTTAAGACCTCCTTTGTCTTTACTCTTTCTCTTTTCTTTACTCTTTATTTTATTCTTTTAGCCCCTCAAGGTTTAAGGATTAATTTCAGGAACTAAAAAATTTGGTTTACTCCAGATGAATTGATAAAAATGTGAATCATAGATCGAGGAATTAAAAGATATCATTGAGGAAACCTTGGGAATAAGAGACGCGACATAAACTGGAGAATGAAAGATAGAGTCATCTGTGCTTCTTTTAATCTTAACCCACAAAATTAAAAGAAGAGGTGTGTTTCTTTTCCTGCTTCTTGTATGTTTTTTTAGCCATCTAATTTGGGGAAGAGCCGAGAATTATTTTTTTAAAGATGATTCTTTTATCTAAAAAAATCTATTCTAAGTTGAGCAAGACATAAAATTAAAACTAAATCAAAATTAACTCTAGCCCGAGTAAAGATATTGACTAATTTATTCTAGCATACAGGAATGGATTCATTCTAAAAAGGTATTTTTGAGAGCATCTGTGCTTGACAATCTCAACTCAATTTTCATAATCTCACTTCGAATGAAAAAAATTCTACTCCCTCCATCTTATTTTTCCTTCCTTGTTTTTTCTCTTTTTCTCGCCCTCTATTTTCTCTACTTTGAAAAAGCCTCTAATTTCACCATCGAAAGTCATTCTCTTGAGATTGATGAGAAAAGACTCGTTCTTTTAACTCTCCTTTTCTTGTTTCTTCTCCTCTCTTTGTGGCTTTTATTTTCCTTCTTCCTCTCGAGAATCTATTCCTTGAGATATTCTTCTTCGCTTTTCCTTGATTTTTTGAGCTATCTACCTTTTTTTTTCATCGCTCTTTTACCCCTTGCAGCCGGACACTACTTGAGCGCAAGTGACCTTCAGCTTCGCCTGCGACTCTTCGCCATCGGTCTGGGATTTTCCTTTCTTTATCTCAAGTTTATTCTCATTCTCCAGCAAGAAAAACAGAAGCCTCGCCTCCTCATCCTCTTCCTCGAGAGCTTCCTCGCCCTCTCTCTTAAAAAGAAAATAATCATCCTCTTTTTTCTTGCCCTCATTCTCTATAACTCAGGCTCATATTTCCTTACTTTAAAAGGTATAAATTTCTCTGGAGACGAGCCTCATTACCTTCTCATCACTCACAGCCTGATGAAAGATGGCGATTTTGACCTTTCTAACAATTATCGAAATAAAGATTATACCCTCTTCATGAAGCCTGGCATCGAAATTCAGCCCCATGTTGCTCCAGGAACAGGGGGGAGATATTCCTTCCATTCGCCAGGAACTTCTTTCTTCCTCTTGCCTTTTTATGCCCTCGGCCAACTCTTCGCTGGAAAATTCCTCATTCTCTTTTTGCGCTTCGGGATGAGCATCTTTGGTGCACTCCTCGGGATTCAAATTTTTCTCTTCTCCCTTGAAGAGTGGCGCAGAGAAAAACTCTCTTTAGCACTCTGGCTACTATCCAGCTTGACTTCTCCTGTTTATTTTTACTCCCTCCACGTTTATCCTGAAATCATCATCGCCCTTTTCTCGCTCTTTATTTTTAGAACTATTCGCTTCTCGAAAAAATTCCCTAAACTCAAACTCATCCTCTTAGGCTCAACCCTCTCTTCCTTTCTCTGGTTTCATGCGATTAAATATGTTTTCCTCATGGTTCCCCTTCTTCTTTATGGATTATTCGTTGTTTCCAGAAAACAACACCTGAGATGGGAAATCAGCTATTTCCTAGGGCCTTTTTTCCTCCTCTTCGCTCTCTATTTCTTCTTCCAGCACTCTCTCTACTCATCATTTTCTCCATCTTCGGTCACGTGGAGAGGGGCTATCGAACCCCAGGAGTCTCTCTCCTATTTAAGGTCAATCCTCACTGAGATACCATTTCGCGTGAGATGGGAAACGCTTGCCGGTTATTTCTTCGACCAGAAAGATGGTCTGCTCTTCTATTCTCCGCTTTATTTTTTCTCCTTCCTGGGAATGATTGAAATGGCAAGAAGAAAGTTCCGCGATTTTGCCACTCTATTTTTCCTCACTGCTCCCTATGTTCTCAATTCTGCCTTTCTCACGCAAAGGACAGGGTACGCCCCTCAAGCAAGACCGCTTGTTTCTGTTTCCTGGGGATTGGCAATTTTTCTTGGATATTTTCTCGCTGAGTGCAAAAAGAAAATTTTTCATTCGAGCTTAGTCTTCTCCTCTTTCTTGAGTTTCGTTTTTTTGATTTTACTCCTTGTAAACCCCCTTTCCCTCTACCAGCTTACCACAAGAGGAGAAATTGAGCGCTCAGGGAAGCTTTTCCTCCACCTCAGTAATCTCCATTTCTATCTTCCTCAATACCTTCCTTCATACCTAAAAATAGATAATTCCGGTTGGATTCCAAACTATGTCTGGCTTGGCATCTTTCTTTTTCTGATTGTGCTCTATCTTGCGATGAAAAAACACACTTTCACTCTGGGATTAAAATCTCAATTCACCCTTCTCTTTTTAGGCTTTCTAGTTTTCTATTTCATCGCTGTCCTTTATCCAAGGCCTGTCCTTCTTTACCCCACAAAGACTTCATTCCCATCAGGAGAAAAAATTACTTTTTACGCTATTGGAAAGGTAGCGAAGATGAGAGAGCCTGGAAAATTCTACCTTCCAGAAGATAGGAGACCCTACATCTTCTATTTTACTTCTTGGAGGAAAATCGAAGCATTCGAAATAGTTTTTGGCTCTCAAGATGGAGAGTTCTTTGCAGAGATAGCCCATTTTGACTCTCAGATTTTCAAGGGAAATATAAGACATAAAATAAATTCGCTTCGGCTTTCTCCTGCCTATTCTTATCGTTTAAAGAATACGAATCTTTATCGAGTCAGCATCTACTTGGAGAAAAAATCGGGACTGCTCGACATTGAAAGACCTTTCTTCTTCTTCATCCTTCCCGTCCGTTCTCAGTCATAACTAAAATATGGAAAAATCTCGTAGATTTTATCCACGAATTAAAATCTCGGGCTTTAAACAAAGGCTAACTTGTTACACCATATTTGAACTGTCCCCACTTTTCCACATTTGAATTGTCCACTACAATGTGACATGAGAGATTGACTATGGAGAGGAGGTCACATGATAAATGAGGCGAAATTTGAGTTAAAAAAAACGTTATTTTGGACATCATAAATGGGGGGATTAAAAAGAAGGAAGAGGCAACGAAGTTAGGATGTTCTTCTCGGAGTTTAAGGCGCTATATGAGTCGCTTTCTTAGGGAGGGGCCTTCGAGCCTAAGGGATAGAAGGGGAGGAAACAATAGGAAATTAACTGATAAAGAGGAGAGCAGAATCGTTCGGTGTAAGTGAGGAGGGAAGCATCTTTCAGCGAGATTTATCCGCGATAAGCTCCTGCTTTCTGTGCACAAGGAGACGATGCGGCGGGTTTTAGCTCGGCATCATTTAAGCCGGGTTTCGCTTCCTCCAGTGAAACAGATTGAACGCTTTGAGGTTGAGGAGGCGAATGATTTATGGCAGATCGATATCATGGGCAAGACCTATTTTCCCCTGATTGGGGACTTGGATTTAATTTGTTCTCTCGATGATCGCAACCGGTTTATTCCCTACGGCCAGTGGTTCTATAGCAAGTTTGGGATAAATCTCTTTCAGGTGATGGATCAGTCTTTTGTTAAGTATGGGCTACCCAGAGGAGGATTCTCTCTGATAGAGAGAGCCATTTTAGGGCTACTCACAGGCAAGGAGAGGCGAGTTATCAGTCGATGCTAAAAAGCTGGGGATAAAGCCTCACTATGCCCAGAAGGTAAGGAGAAAGGGGAAGATAGAAGGCTTATTTTCCGGTTTATCCAGAGGGATTTTGTTCTAGAGAATGTGAAATTAAGTTCTATTAAGGAGGTACGCGGAGCTTTTTCTGACTGGGTGGAGAAGTATAATTTTTCGCATGAGCATGAAGGGATTAACAAGCAATGCCCGGCTGATCTTTATACCCCTTCCTTACGCAAATTAACTCCAGAGGAATTAGAGTTTATCTCGGTTCAGGAAGAGTCTCGGAAGGTGTTAAAAACTGCTTCCATTACCTACCATGGACACTTTTATAGAGCGCCTGAAGAATATATCAATCGAAGAGTTTGGACAAAGCTGAAAGGGTCAACCCTCATCATCGAGTGCGGAAATAACGTTATAGCTCGATATAAAGTGAGGGAAGAAAGATACAAAGACATCGCCATAAATCTTTTGTGAAAATAGAAACAAAAGTAGACAGTTCAAAAGTGGGAAAAGTGGCCAATTCAAATGTGGAACAACATTAAACCCAAAATTGCCGTTAGAGATTTTTAGAGCCCCCCATTTTGCGGTCAGAGAGCAACAATCTACGGAGATTGTGCTCTTAAGGTCAACGCACAGCCCCATCTCATTATCTTCGGTTCAGTTTCACCGCTCTGATTGTATTTTTGAAAAGACCTCCCCTTTGCTTTAAGGTCATCGTTGTTCTAATGAAACAGAAGTTGAGCAGCTAATGGAAAGTCGCACAAAGCCGACGAATCTCGAGGA
>Ga0209102_1000248_pt1 | contig 37563 bp, 40 predicted proteins | sample ConPoolayeHmetaG_FD_185483 | JGI IMG/M metagenome (GOLD analysis project Ga0209102, IMG submission 185483) | Hot spring microbial mat communities from California, USA to study Microbial Dark Matter (Phase II) - Cone Pool mat layer H metaG... ...
TCTCCTTATATTCACCCGTTGCTGTCCTACACAACATCTGCAAGGACCTCCCGTGCTACCCCACATGACTTCCCCTGCGTGTCACCCCTGCTACCCCGGGAGTCCACCTATCGGTTATGGCAGTTTTCGTTAGGATAGGTGCTCCAGCCTTCCCCTCCTGACCACAGGGTCGACAACTCCATTTCCATTCACGAGGCTACTTATAGGTTCGCTTTCGCTGCAACCCGCAGGTTTGCTCGGCTCACTTCCTGAGCCTTTGTTAGGGAACTTAGTGTTTCAGGTTACCCCTAACACCTCCCTCAAGCTACGTGGGCGAACTGCCGAATTCCCACGGCCAGACTCTAACTGGCAAGTCATATGTTCTACACGGCATACGATCAGGCTTTGAAATGTGAATCAAGGCGATTCATCAGTTTTGATAATTCCTTATCCTTGACCATCTCCGCTCTCAACCAGGCAGAAACCTTGCTCACCGTACTATAATGAATGCCCCCAAATAGTCCACAATCTCTTTCAATGTATAACCATAATAAAATTTCCCAGTCTTGGCCATCATGGTAAATCTTCCCCCGGGAGGTTATGCGATAAACATTTCTATAATATTCAATGCGCAACGGTCTTGCCATAACTCCTACCTTAAGAGTTTAATTCTTATATTTTATTTCAAGACATGACCCCAAGCACTTTAGGGAAACCAAATGAGAATGCAAGTTCCATTATGCGTGTCAGCCGATCTGTCGGCTACCGGGGCAACCACCCCCACTTCACGAAGATTTCTTGTCCCTCGGCAGATTGCAGGAAATCCGAAAATTCCTTTGCCAGGACCTTGTTTTCTGAGCGAGTTGTCGTCGCAATGCCACAGGACCGGTAAATCGTGTTCTCCTTCTCGGTGGGTATAAGGTCGGCGGCGGCGGGATCCTCCTTTTGCCAAATCGTCCAGATGAGCCACACATCATAGCTCAAATCGCTATTCCAGAGCTTCTTGGCCTCGCCGCTATTCGCGGCGAAGAAGGCAATGTTCCGCCGTATGCCATCGACAAGCCTGACATCGCCCGTTCTCCCCGCCACGTCCTCCCACATTCCGACTTGTCCGGCACCCTCAACCACAAGAATCTTGATACCGGCTCGGGTGAGGTCTCTCACCCCTCTGATCTGCTTAGGATTGCCCGGACGGACAAGAATCGCCGATGGCCGCAGGTACAGGGTGCGGATCGTCGCTGCATCGATCAGACCGGGAAAGTCTCTGCGGACAAAATCCGTCATCATATATTCAGAACCGCTGAATATTAGGTCCGCATCTCTCATGGCTTGATCTTTCCAAGTCGGTGTTGGACCGGCGGTAATCTCGATGGCAATCCCCTTCTTGCCTGCGAATACCTTCGCCGCTTCGCGCATCGCCGGAGCCGGACCACCCGGCCCGTAGGCTTTTAAAGTCACTCTTTGACCGCCAGCGGGAGCCGTTTGTTGTGCCAGTGTCGTTATGTTTAAGGTTAGCACTGCGAAGGCTGCTACGGCTATTCCACAGATAAACGTACTTACGTTCGGTTTCATGGCATCTCCTTTCTCAGTGAGGCAGTTTTGCGATCTTACGGCGGAGCAAAGCGGAGCCCGACTTCAGTCGGGGCACAGCGTGATGCGCAAATCCGCTTCAGCCACTTGTTGCCGCCGCGCGAATCAGCGCGCGTCGCAACGAATCATTAACCCTATGAAACGGCATCAACCTGAAAAATTGTTGCGTCAACAAGGAGCTGAAAAGCGGAAGCTTAGCTCTGCCGTTGCCGACGCGCGCAGCGCGGCGGCAACGGGGCACGTCACCGGCACAGGTTTGGCCGTGCGTCCGGTGGGCGCGGGGGTTAGGTTTCACTTGTTTACCTGCGGACGGAGCGCGTCAATGTAAGACTCCAGTGCTCGTAACTTTTCAAGCTTTGCGGCATTTAGCTCCCGCTCCCACTGATAAGTAGCCCTTTACAAATACCTCTCAGTGGTTGTTATCAAATGACCTACAAGTCTTTCTGCGATAGAATGTGCGGCACGAACGTCCTGTAGACGTCCAAGCTTCAGGAGGACCACTGCACTTATAACATGACAGCCTGGACTGGCATAAAAGAGATCAATACAAGCTTCAGTGGCCGACAGCGCAGCCATTAGGTTGCCCAACTCAAAATAGGCATTGGCAAGATCCTCCTGGGCGCTTGCAAGGCTCTCTGAGTCGTGGACACCCCTGCATTTTTGAAGATACCGCTTCGCCAACCATTCAAGCTGCTGCCAGTCTTTCGCGGCGAGCGCTGCGGTGCGCTCTTTTATCAGAGATATGCATTCCTGGTTTTTCTGTTCAGAGGTCGTTTGAGCGATCGCATCAACTGCGCCTACAACCATAATTACAAGTAGGAGCGAGAAGAGCGCCAGTTTGAGCATTTTTCGCACCATGATCCCATTTTCTGAAACCTAACGACTTAATTCAGCGGGAGCTGTAAGCCATCCGCTAGAGTGATTTGTTAGCGAAGCTATAATTTCTTGATAAACTCATCTAACGAGATTCTCGCTTGTCTCAATATATGTGATAATGTTGACCTCTTTATTGGCTTATGGCCTGGGACTATGATTTTTAATACTTCATTCTCAAAATGCTTTTGAAGCCTAATATGAGAACCTTTTTGTCGAACGATCACCCACCCATCCCTTTGTAATGCCTTGATAACCTTGTCATAATTCAGACTCGGAACCTTATTCATATTGCCAATTCTACTTCCTCTGCCTGAGCGATCGTTAAGGTATCGTCTTCGACCGGTTCTAAATAAAGCTCAATTGCCTCTCGAATATTTTTTAACGCCTCTTCTTTTGTGTCACCCTCGGAAATACAGCCTGGCAGGGAAGGAACTATGGCGGTATATCCTCCTTCTTCACTTGGTTCCAAGTAAATCTTGATTTTCATATTTTCCTCCTATTCATATCACTAACGCCGGAGCTAAGATGTTTGCGCAATGCGCAGCCTGAATTCAGTTGAAGCGCAGCGCGGTAGCAACATTAACTTTATTCTATTTTTACCCATATTTTGGCCAATTACAGAAAGAGAATCAAGTAAAAATTCGAAAATTGAATTACCAATGAATTCAAGGATTTATTCGATTATAATGCAGGAATTCCCTAATTATCTTTTTTAAAATTCAAGAGGGTGTATATCAAAATATGATAAAATCTTCTTCTGAAGCAAAGAATCGCTCAAAGTCCAATATATTTTTAGTAGAATACTGCTTTCCGATTTTTATATCTTTGTAAATAAAACTATTACTTCTTTTTTAAAAGATAATTTGTTTCACAGGGTAAAAAATATGAGGACTGATTTGGTCGACAGCCTTCTTTTTATACACTCAGGGGCAGATTGGCAGAAAATCTTTTGGGTAATCGCTATGACTTACCGAAAATCCCGTTGATACTCATCCAACAAAACTTCTAAATTACCCGTGACAATATTTGCGGGGTTTAAAAAGAATCTATTAAGAGTTAGAAATTAATGGTATCAATAATTTTTATCTCCAAAATGCTATGGAAAAAATGGAATTTAATCTCCTGGTAATCTTAGGTCCTACGGCTTCGGGGAAGACAAAAGTAGGCATAAAAGTTGCGCAAGCCTTAAATGGAGAGATCATTTCCGCCGATTCTCGCCAGGTCTATCGGGGAATGGACATCGGCACGGGAAAGGATCTAAAGGAATATGGATCAATCCCTTATCACTTGATTGACATCGTTGACCCTGGTTATGAATTTAGTGTCTTTGAATTTCAACGCCTCTTCTTTAAAACTTTCACCGAGATTCAAAGAAGAGGTCATCTGCCTATTTTGGTAGGGGGAACGGGTTTATACCTTGACTCCGTATTACGAGCTTACCAATTGGTTGAAGTTCCCATGAACCATGCTCTGCGGCAAGAACTTTCTTCTTTAACTAATGAAGAATTGGCCGAAAGATTAAAAATAGTTAATCCTAAACTTCATAATACAACCGATCTTCTGGATCGGGAACGTTTAATCAGGGCTATCGAGATTAGCGAATTTAGTCAAAATAAAAGAAATCTTTGTTTCCCCGAAATAAACCCCCTTGTCTTCGGCATTAGATGGCCGCGGGAAATTCTCCGCAAACGAATTGACCTGCGTTTGGAAGAGCGTTTGCAGCATGGCATGATCGAGGAAGTGGAAAGGCTTCAACAAAAAGGAATTTCCTTAGAGAGATTGGCATCCTATGGTTTGGAATACCGTTTCATAGCTAAATATCTTAAAGGTGAATTAACTTTTGATGAAATGCAACAAAAATTGCAGCATGCCATTCACCAATTTGCCAAAAGGCAAATGACCTGGTTTCGGCGGATGGAAAGAATGGGAATTAATATTCATTGGTTAGATGGTGACGCAGACCCAGCACAGGCTATTTTGCATATAATAGAAAACAGAAGGGATTAAGAAATTTAGTAAATTTGCCCCTCGCCCCATTGGGGAGAGGGTTGGTGGATAACAGGATTGACGAAAATATTATTTTTTGCCCTTACCTTTACTTTTGGGCTTCCCGGCATCTTTCTCCACATAGAGATCATCGCCGCGCTTCAAGGCATGAAATTCTTTTGATCCAGGTTTAATCCCCAAATTCTTGGCAATTACTCCCCAGCCCTTTGTTTTATTAGATCTATATTCCTGCATCACATAATCAACAGGTTTACGCGACATTTCGGCCAGACGGCAGACTAAGTAAGCATCGGCTGGTTTTTCGACATTACCGATTACCGTGTTGATTTCGGCATCACCTATTTGAAAACGAGCTGCCAATCTCGCTCGGAAGCCTGATGGGTCGGCCTCCGCTCTGATATTGAAATCCTTAATCCAATCGAAATCGCCCGCAACTAAAATCGTTGGGCAAAAAACTAAAAACATAATGGAAACTAAGAACAACATTTTTCGTTTCATGTTTGCCTCCGGTAGTAAAAATTCCTATGGTCAAAAGTCATTTCCTTCCCCCTTCTGAGGAATGGGGTCAGGGTGAGGGGCCAAGGGGAAAAATGATTTTTCAGAGATCTCGATTTAACTTGTGACAATAATAATATCGTCTCTTCGCATACTATTTCTTTAATTATGTTTTTTCAACAATTAATTATTCATTATTTATTGCTATAATAAAATTTATGGCAAAAGTTCAAGAAATTTTAGCCAAAAATATTCTCTCCAAATCGCAAGTCATGGACTATGCTCTTAACCCTTATATTGGTTGTGAGCATGAATGCCATTATTGCTATGCTCGCTTTATGAAGAGATTTACCGGACATAAGGAGAATTGGGGAGAATTTATAGACGTCAAGATAAACGCCCCTGATTTATTAGCTAAAGAGATAAAGAAGAAGAAAGTTGGCCGAATATGGATAAGCGGCGTCTGCGATCCTTACCAACCTATAGAAAGCAAGTATGGACTGACGAGGAGTTGCCTAGAAATTCTCGCCCAAAACAATTGGCCAGTGACTATCCAAACTAAATCCCCTTTAGTGCTCAGAGATTTGGATTTAATAAAGAAACTAAAGGATGTAGAAGTTGGCTATACTATTACTACTGCTGATGAAGAAATTAAAAAATTCTTTGAACCTAAAGCTCCCAGCGTGGAATCAAGGATTAAAGCTTTAGGTAAATTAAATTCCGCGGGGATAAAAACTTATGCCATGATTGCTCCTCTTCTCCCCGGGGCGGAAGGATTAGTCTCCGAAATTAAAGGTAAAGTAGATTATGTTTATATTGATCGCCTGAACTACCATTATGCTGATTGGGTTTATAGAAAATATAATTTAAAATGGGCCAGAACTGATGAATTCTTTTGGCAAAAAGGCGCAGAAATCGCGGAATTATTTAAAAAAAAGCAAATCCCAGTTTATTTATTATTTTAATCTTTTTTTATAGTTTAAGATGGAAGCTCTTCATGGATAAGAACATTCGCCGGTATTTACAGGCCAGAGGGGTTAAGGGGCCTTGGAAAATTTCCGGAACTGATCGTGACGACTTTGCCGGAGCGATAGTGATTCCAGCCTTGGCCGAAGCTGATTATGTTTGGAATACCATTAATTCTCTCGCCCAAAATCCTCCAGAAATTTTAGATAAATTTTTAACCTTAGTTGTAGTGAATCACCGCCAAGATGCTCCCCCTGGGGTCAAGAAGAATAATCTGGACACTCTGCGAATGCTAGCCACCAGAAAGGATTATTTCCAAAATTTATCCCTCGCCTGGGTAGATGCTGCTTCTCCCGGATTCGAACTACCTCCGCAAGGGGGCGTAGGCTTAGCCCGCAAAATAGGTTTTGATTTAGCCCTGGAGAGACTCAATTACCAAAGAAATTCTCCTTTACTCATCTCCCTCGATGCTGATACTCTTGTTCGTCCGGATTATCTTCCAGTTTTGGTTCACCATTTTCAAAAAAGCTCGACTGGAGGAGCAATCCTTCCCTTTTGCCATCAACCAGGATCAACCCTCGAAGAAGACCAAGCCATTAAAAGATACGAGCTTTTTTTGCGAGCTTATGTTTTGGGACTTAAATTGGCAGGTTCACCTTACGCTTACCATACAATTGGAAGTACCATGGCTTGCACTGCCTCCGCTTATGTGCGTGCCGGAGGCATGAATACCAGGTCGGCGGCAGAGGATTTTTATTTCCTCCAACAATTGGCCAAGACCAGCGGCCTTACGCAAGTTAAAGGAACCGTAGTTTACCCGGCAGCTCGCCCTTCCTGGCGCGTTCCTTTTGGTACGGGCAAATCCGTACTGAAAATTTTAACTTCGCCATTAGGGGCGATTAAATTTTATCAAACAGCCAGTTTCCAAATGCTGAAAAATTGGCTGGACTTGGTTTCTCAACACACCGACTTATCGGCCGACAATATCCAAAAGATGGCCGCAGAAATTTCCCCTTCTTTAGTTGATTTTTTATCCAGAATTCATTTTCAGGAAGTCTGGCCGAAACTGCAAAAAAATTATCCTTCCCCCCCGCAGCTCCAGTCTGCTTTCCATGTCTGGTTCGATGCTCTCAAAACTCTTCAGTTTATTCACCACCTCTCCGCAAATCAATTCCCCAAAGGAGAGCCAGAAGAGACTCTTCCTTCCCTTTGGCAATGGGCAGGATTTGTCCCTCCGGCAACACTCGCCGAGCATCTCTCTTTATTAAGAAGGCTGCAAATCAGTGCTGATTATCAAGACTAAGGTTTATTTTTATCAAAAAGGCGGGGTGGCCCCCAACCATCGTATTTGACAGATTCAAAGAGGATTAAAGGAGGAAGGCAATGGAAAATTAGTTTGGTGTGGACATTGTGGAAGATACGTTCCAAATGATTTCTCAGGAATTCAGGCAACTGGATAAAATTTTGGTAAGCAAGGAAGCGACCACCATTTTTTAAGGCGGCATGCGCGTTTCCTAAAATATGGGTTTTTATTTCTCGGGGGAAAAGGGAAAAGGGAATTCCTGACAAAATATAATCAACTTCCCCTTCGCCGCAACTTTTTAAAATTTCCAATACATTCCCAGCACAGTCATTAAAAAGCCTTAAGCGCGGATCAGTAATATCACGCTGCAAAATGCGAAAAAAATCGGGATTTCTCTCTATGGCAATCAAGCGCGAATCAGGCCCCATGTGGTGCAATAGTTTTAAGGTAAAAACTCCTGTTCCCGGCCCATACTCCACAATGACCTTTTTTCCATTAAAGTCTATCTGATCGCAGATCCGCTGCACGGCAATTTTCGAAGTAGGGGTTATGGAAGCTACGTACTTATCCTTGGCAAAATTTTTAAGATAAATGATGGTCTTTTTCATACTCAAATTTTAAAAGGAACCCCTACTTCAGCAGCGATCGCTTCCAAGTCTTCATACACTTTGTAATATAGAGGAATTCCTTCGCGTCTATATTTCTCTTCCAACTCGAATTCCTTTTCGCCATGGATAAAAATCCGATCTTTACCTTCGGCTTTGGCCGAGTTTTTGAGACGCCTGATTAAGTCATCCATATCTCTCTTGAACTCTTCCAAGGGGCGAAAAGAGTCAATCCGTATGGCGCCGAAAAAATGCGCCACTAAAGAGGGAAGCGGCTTGCCCTCTGGTGTCTTGGGATAAAGGAGATTTAAATAACCCGAGCCGGATAGAACTCCACAAAGAATATCAACTAGCAGGTCCAAACCATAGCCCTTGTGTCCGCCAAATTCTTCTCCTTCGCCCCCCAAAGGAAGAATCCCTCCACCGGCTCTACTGCGGATGTTATTCAAGACCCGCACTGGATCATCACAAGAATGTCCTTTTTCATCTGTGGCCCACCCTAAGGGAAGTTTTTTTCCTAAGCGGCTATACACTTCTAACTTTCCCAAAGTAGCCACGGCTGTAGACATATCTAAGACAAAGGGCTTTTCGTTTAAAGCGGGTACGCAAACGCTAATTGGATTTGTACCCAGCATCACTTCTCGGCCGAAAGTAGGTACCACATAAGTGTCGGAGTTAGTAAGGGAAATGCCGATCATCTCATGCTCCAAGGCCATCATTGAATAATAGGCAGCGATGCCATAATGGTTGCTATTCCGCACCGTAACGAAACCAACTCCGTTTTGCTGGGCTTTGGCGATGGCCATTTTCATCCCTCTTAGCCCAGCCACCTGCCCCAAGGCTGCCCCACCATCAAGCAGGGCAGTTACAGGAGTCTCGCGAACTATTTTTATCTCCGGCCGGGGCACCATAACACCATTCTTTAAGCCCGTGTAGTAGCGCCGTAATCTGGCTACTCCATGTGAATCTATACCTCGCAAATCTGCTTTAACTAATACATCAGCAGTTACCCACGCATCTTCTGCTGGTACTCCCATTTTTACAAACACTTCTTGGCAAAAAGATGTTAGTGGCTCGGCCCAGACAATTTTATATTCATTATTCATAAATTAACTCTTCCCATCCTTATAATGAAAAAATAACATAGAAATTAAAATGCATTATTTTAAAAATGTCAAGAGAAATGTAATTCTTCATCCTTTTTCTGTTATTAATAATCACCTCCGCCCTTCCCTTTCTTCGCAGAGTTTAGGTCGTATGAGCAATTTTTTTATTATGGCCAACCTCCCGAGCGAAAGGCAAAAAAGGATCTTTTAATGATTTAATTTTCTGGAAATAAGCCTGAACACCCCATAGGACTTCTGATTTGGTGCGCCATTTACCCAGCTCCGCCCGGAAAGAATTATTTTCAGGTAATCCTTTTGTATACCAAATAAGATGCTTGCGAAATTCTTTTACTCCCTGGATTTCCCCCAGGAAATTAATCAACATTTGCAAATGCCGTTTAATAATATTTTCTCTTTCTTCTAAAGAAGGACCAGGAATATCTTCCCCTTTCCCTAAGGCCAGGGTTCTTTTAAAAATCCAAGGGTTACCTAATGCTCCTCGGGCAATCATGACCCCCGCACAATCTATTTTTCTAAAAATATTTATGACCTCCTGGGGAGTCATTAAATCTCCGTTTCCGATAACGGGAATTTTAACGCGCGTTTGTGCTTCACCAATTGTTGCCCAATCAGCATGAACATTATATCCTTGCGCCCGGGTGCGGCCATGGATAATTAAACCATCCCCGCCTTCTTCTTCTATCATTTTCGCCATCTGCAAATAATTTTTATTCTTTTCATCCCATCCTAATCGTATTTTTACAGTTAAAGGAATAGAGATAGCTCGCCGCACAACTCGCAGAATCTGTTTAGCCAAAGATATATTTTTTAATAAAGCTGCGCCAGCTCCCCCTTGGACTACTTTTCGAACCGGACAACCCATATTAATGTTTAAAACATCTACTCCTCTTTCGGCGATCAATTTAGCAGCATAAGCCATCGCTTCCGGGCGGGCACCAAAAATCTGGACTCCCCATGGTTTTTCTTCAGGACACGTTTGTAAAAATCTTTCCGCTTTTTGAGGTTCGCGGATAAGCCCTTCGGCGCTGACCATCTCGGAAAAAGCTAAAGCACATCCCTGCTCCCGCGCTAAAAGGCGGAAAGGCAAATTGGAAATGCCGGCCATGGGAGCTAACAGCAGAGGGTTGGGCAATTTGAGTTGACCAATCTCCAGTTTGGGCAAGATCTCAGTGGGCAAGGGAAACCTTTCCTCTATAAAAAATAGGTGTAACCTGAGAAACATCGACTTGCGCACAGATGCGCACATCTTCTTCCAAACCCAAGCCGATTAAATAGCGCCCCCATTCACAAGAGGAAAGAATCCCATAAAGATCATCCTCAAAGTGGGCATATAAAATCTTGGCCATCAGAGCGGCATCGGTTAAAGAAACTTCTCTAACCGTCTCTATGAGCTTTTTCACCAAAGCCCCGGCACAAAGCGTGTCTTCCAAGCAAAATAACCCCTTCTCTCCCGCACAGGCGATGAGCACATCCCGCTGGGTTTCTTGTACAGCAGCGCTTACAGCGGAAATATTTAAAAATGCCCCAATGAAAACCTTAGCCGCTTTTTGGGCGGCGACTAAGGCCTTAGTTCCATTAGTAGTGGTCATAATCACAATTTTTTCTTTCACTTTTTCGGGGAGATAATCCCGGGGCGAATTACCTAAATGAAATCCTTCTAAGCGCATTGCTCGGCGTTCGCCCCCTAAAAGAAAATTAGGATTTTTCTGCTCCTCCACCAATTTTTTAGCTTCTTCTACTGTGCCTACCGGAATAAAACCTTTACATCCATTTTCTAAAGCAACGATCATGGTGGAGGTGGCCCGCAGAACATCGATAACTACTACGGTTTTATCCGTGATCTCTTTTTTTTCAATCTCCAATGGCGTCAGAGCCACATCTATAAGCATGAAAATATTTCCACCTCATTTCCACAGTCTTTTTTTCAATTTACCTCTGCCCAATTCCGCCCCTGGCTTATTTTTACTTTGAGTGGGACGGTAAGCTCCATGACACTTTCCATTTCCTTTTTGACTATCTCTTTTACCTCGGATAATTCCTCTTCGGGTACTTCGAATAAAAGTTCGTCATGAATCTGCAAGATAAGTTTTGTCTCTTTCTTTAATTCTTTAAGGCGTTGGTAAATTTTAATCATAGCTAACTTTATCAAATCTGCAGCGGTTCCCTGGATAGGCGCGTTAATGGCCATCCTTTCGGCTAATTGCCGGACACTCCGGTTTTTGCTGGTTATATCCGGAATATACCGCCGGCGGTTTAAGAGCGTAGTTACCAAGCCCCTCTCCCGGGCTAATTGTAGGGCTTGGTCGATATAATTCCGGACCCCTTGGTATTTCTGGAAATAATTATCTATATAGGCTTGGGCTAAGGCGGGAGAAACTCCTAATTCCCGCGAAAGGCCGAAAGCACTCATCCCGTAAATAATGCCAAAATTGATCACTTTGGCCAAGCGCCGCATCTCCGCCGTTACTAAATCTGGAGCAACTTGAAAAATCTCGGCTGCCGTAGCGGCGTGGACATCCTCATTCCGCTCAAAAGTAGCTTTCAATAAAGGATCACCAGAAAGATGAGCTAAGATCCGCAACTCTATTTGGGAATAATCCGCCGCCAGGAATAAAAACCCCTGCTCCGGAATGAAAGCTTCCCGAATTCTTTTCCCTTCCGGGGTGCGAATGGGTATATTCTGCAAATTGGGGTCGCTACTGGAAAGCCGCCCCGTAGCTGTAACCGTTTGATGAAATGAGGTATGCAGCCGTCCCGTAAGCGGATTAACCAATTGCGGCAGAGCGTCTACATAGGTTGATTTCAATTTGGCTAAACTCCGGTAGGCGAGCACTTTGGCCGGTAAAAGATGATCTTGAGCCAGTTGCGTTAGTACATCCACATCGGTTGCATAGCCCGTCTTCGTCCGTTTTCCCCCCGGCAATTTAAGCTTTTCAAACAGAATTTTTCCCAATTGTTGGGGAGAATTTATATTAAAAATTTCACCGGCCAAATCATATATCTCTTGCGAAATTTTCTCTAATTCTAAGTTAAACTCTTGGCCGAGCTTTTGCAAATGGGCCAGATCAACCTTTATTCCCGCCACCTCCATTTGAGCCAAGATCTTCACTAAGGGGAGCTCTATTTGCTCAAAAAGATCACCCAAACTTTCTACTTTAACCTTCTCTAAGACCAAATTAGCCAAGGCCATGATCATGTCCACATAAGTACAGGCGAAGTTACGAGCTTCTTCAATTTCCACTTGAGCAAAAGAAATGGTTTTAGCTCCGCTGCCAACAACTTCTTCCATTGTGCTTATATTTTGCTCTAAATATTCTCTGGCCAATTCTTCTAAAGTATGCCGGTGTTTCGCTGGATTAAGTAAGTAAGAAGCTATCATTAAATCACCAGCAATTCCCTGGAGTTCAACACCCGCTTTAGCTAACAGAATGTAATCGTTTTTAAGATTATGCCCAAATTTTTTTAATTGCTCATCTTCCAGAAGGGGGCGTAAAATATTTAAAACCTGGGAGGGGGAAAGTTGCTCGATTACTCCGGGATTGGTATGGCCGACAGGAATATAAAATGCCTCTCCCACCTTATAAGAAAGAGATAGGCCAACAATTTCGGCCCGCATGGCGTTGTTAACCGTGCCTTGCAAAGCCAGAGCAAATGTGCCTGCTCTTCTAAGCTTCTCAGCCAGTTCCTTCAACTTTTCCTCTTGCGTGATTAAAAAATAATCTCCTGCCTTCTTTTTTATTTCTAGGTTTAGAGAGAATTCTTTTAATAATTTGGCAAATTCCATCTCTCTAAATATATTCTGCAATTTAGGTAAATCAGGAGGCTGCTTTTTTAAATCTTTGATTTCCCAACTAATGGGGGCGGTCAAATTTAGCGTGGCCAGTTCCTTGCTCAGAAGTGCTTGCGGAGCATAATTTTTTAAATTATCTCGTACCTTGGGATTCTCCACTTTTTCCAAGTTGTTCATGATTTCTTCAAGGGATCCAAATCGCTGAATAAGCTCTGCCGCAGTTTTTTTACCAATACCCGGGATGCCCGGGATATTGTCCGAGGTATCACCGCAAAGACCCATTAAATCTGTAACTTTCTCTGGCGGCACGCCAAAATATTCTTCCACTTCTCTACTCTGGTACTTTTTATTCTTCATGGGATCATACATGGTGATCTGGGACGAGATAAGCTGCATCAAATCTTTATCTCCGGAAATAATTATTACTTCTCCCTGGTCCCATTTCTTGGCCAAAGTGCCAATCAAATCATCAGCCTCAAAACCTTCTTTTTCCAGAATAGGAATACCTAAGGCTTTGGTAATTTCTTTAATATAGGGAATTTGGGCACGCAAGTCCTCTGGCATGACCGGCCGATTAGCCTTATATTCCGCAAAAGCTTCATGGCGAAAAGTAGGACCGGGCGCATCAAAGGCCACAGCGACTAATTCCGGATTATACTCGCGTAACACTTTGAGGAGCATATTAGTGAAACCATAGATGGCATTAGTGGGAAAGCCTTTAGAATTGGCCAGGCGAGGCAAAGCAAAAAAAGCGCGATAAATATAGGAACTGCCATCTATCAAAAAAAGCGCGGGTTTTTCGGTAGACTTGTTTTCGGGCATATTTTAAGTATGCCATAAAAAAAGAAACTTAAGCAACCAGCTTGTTTGCATATTTTACTTGACTTTTTTACCCCTTTCTTTAAAATTTGGCGAATAGGGGAATTTGAGCTAATAAAATTTTCCGCCAAATGTACTGAAGTCAGATAATTTAGCTTATGGACATAATAATCATCGGCCTAGTGAGAGGAGCTCTTTATTCTTTGGTTGCCGTAGGTTTTGTTTTAGTTTTCAGTGTGGGAGGCATTCTTAACCTTGCCCACGGCACGTTTTATATGTTAGGGGCCTATTTTACTTTCATCTTTTACAGCCTCGTTTTTCATTCTGCCAAAGGCTCAGTGTTAATCTTTTCTTTAATTCTTGCTGTCCTGTCAGTTACTGCTCTCGCTTGTCTCATTTTTCACTTCTTGTTGCGCAGAAAGATAGAATCTCTTGTCTATACAATGGTAATAACCTTGGCCTTGGCTCTTTTTGTTAGTGAAATCATGTCTCTTATTTTTGGTGTTTCTGGGACCTCTGTCCCCAGTTTGATTGAAGGGTCTGTTTCTATTTCTGGGATAAAAATCATAAAGCATCAACTAATCTTTCTTCCCATTACAGCCATTATATTGCCTTTACTCTGGCTATTTTTAAAGAGAACCAAAATAGGTCAAAGCATTGATGCTGTTTCTCAAAACCGTATCGGTTCACTACTCATGGGCGTAGACGTGGAAAAAGCTACTCTGATAACTTCTGGGCTTTCAGCGGCTTTAGCTGCATTAGCAGGCGCCCTGGTCGCTCCAGTGTCTTCTGTCGTACCAGAAATGTGGTTGTTCCCTTTAATTAAAGCCTTTGCCATAGCAATTTTGGGGGGGATGGGCTCTCTTCCGGGTAGCATTATAGCCTCATTCTTGCTCGGGTATGCAGAAGTTATAACATCATTTTTAATCGATGAACAACTTACCGAAATGGTTTCGCTGGCGGTAATAGTATTTGTTCTCATCTTCAAACCAGCAGGAATTTTGGGTTATAAAACATCTTGAGATGAAACGGATTTTAAAAAATTTTTTCTCGAGGCTGCAAATTTATCCTCTCGCCGGGTTCGTCATTCTGGCCGCTTTAGGAATATACCCGGCCTTAAGCGGCAGTGTTCTGCATGTAGAAATTTTATTGTTAGCTGCTATTTATGCCATATTTGCCATGAGTTGGGATATTCTTACTGGATATACTAATGAAGTAAATTTTGGTTTCGCTTTCTTCATTGGCGGGGCGGGGTACTTAAGTGGAGCTTGCAACGTTTTTTTAGGTTGGCCGCCAATTTTATCCATTCCCGCTTCGGCAGTGGCGGCGGGAATCGCCGGTATTTTAATTGGTTACCTAACCTTAAGGTTAAAAGGGCCTTATTTCGCCATGGCCACTTTAGCCTTCGCGGGTATCCTTTTTAAATTAGCTTTTATTTTATATAAAATTACGGGCGGCGAAGAAGGAATTTCTGGGTTGCAGAGCTTAACCGCTGGTCCTATAACCGATTTTTATCTAGTCTGGATAGTTATGGTAGGCATATATATTCTGCTCATTTTATATTCCCGGTCTAAGCATGGCACTATCTTGAAGGCTATTCGTGCCGATGAGGATGTTGCTCAATCGTCAGGGATTAATACTGCTTATTATAAAATAGAAGCTTTTGCGCTTAGCGGGTTTCTGGCGGGGATAGGGGGTGCATTGTATGCGCATGCCCAAATGCATATTGGACCAGTAATGCTCTCAGGTTCCCTTTCGGTAATTGTGGTCCTTTTAGCTATGATAGGAGGTATGGGGACCATCGTCGGCCCTTTATTGGGAGGCATTTTATTGTCTTTTCTTAATGAGGCCTTGCGAATTGTCGAGGCTTATCGGATTGTAATCTACACCGGGTTATTAATTGTCTTTATTTATTTGGCACCGCAAGGATTGATTAATTTAGAACTTATTAAACAATCCCCACGATTAAAACGCTTCTTTTTTGGTAAAGAGGAAGTACATGGGTCCTCTTTTAGAAGTTAAGGGAATCAGCAAATCTTTTGGAGGCCTGCAAGCACTCCGGGACATTAATTTTACGGTAAGTGCAGGCGAAAGGGTAGGAATTATTGGGCCAAATGGAGCAGGGAAAACGACTCTTTTTAACATCCTTTCTGGCTTCACTCCACCAAATTCAGGAATGGTTTTATTAGATGGCCAGAATATTTTAGGAAAAAAGCCTTATCAGATTGTCAACTTGGGATTAACGCGCACCTGGCAATTAGTTAAGCCTTTCTCAGGGATGAAGGTAATTGAAGCCGTCAGTGTGCCCACCTTCAGCAAACGATACAAGAATATATATCCCGCGCATCCGCAGGGACTTAAGGGTATTAATCAAATACTTGAGGGAATTGGGTTAGCGGAAAAGATTTGGGAAGAAGTGGAGAATTTAAATCATAGTGAACTGCGGCTCTTGGATATCTCTCGGGCAATGGCTACAAATCCGCGAATTCTCCTTCTCGATGAACCATTTTCTGGACTCAGCCCTAAAGAAACAGAAAAAATTTCGCGTATGATCATAGATTTAAACGAAGAAGGTCTTACCTTACTTATAATTGAGCATCGGCTGAAAGAGCTGATGAAGTTAGTGCAGCGCGTGATAGTGATCCACTTTGGGGAAAAAATTGCTGAAGGTCCACCAGAATGTATAATACAGGACCCGCGTGTGGTCGAAGCGTACTTAGGTGAGAGGATTACCGATCTTGGCTTGGCTTAGCATTCAAAATTTAGAATCATTTTATCACCGGATACAAGTTATTCACGGAGTGCAGATAGAAGTTGAGCGAAGTGATTTTGTGTCTGTTATTGGAAGTAACGGTGCGGGCAAGACCACTTTGTTACGAACTATTTCGCGTTTGGTGCAAGGTAGGGGGAAAATTTTATTAGAAGATGAAGATTTGCTGAATATGGGCCCGCGCCAAGTAATTCTAAAAGGAGTCATCCATTGTCCGGAAGGCCGCCTCCTTTTCCCGCGCATGACTGTAAAACAAAACCTTTTGATGGGTGCTTTTTTGCGTCAAAATAAGGAAGAAATCAAAAGTGATTTAGAGAGAGTCTTTTCTTATCTGCCTATTTTAGAAAAAAGACAGAGACAACTTGCTGGAACCCTATCTGGAGGGGAACAACAAATGTTAGCAATTGGGCGTTCAATCATGGGAGCACCTAAACTTCTGACTCTCGACGAGCCTTCTTTCGGGTTAGCCCCCTTAGTGATCAGCTCAATATTTCACGTTCTCCATTCTCTCAACCAACATGGAGTCACCTTAATTTTAGTGGAACAAAATGCGCGGTTGGCTTTAGAACATTCTCGTTTTACTTTTGTATTAGAAGAGGGCCATTTAATTAAACAAGGACTTTCTAAAGAATTACTTGGAGATCAGTCCATTCGGGCAGCTTACTTAGGGATGGCTTGAAGATAGCTTATTAAAGAGAAGCATATATGGATAATATCCATATTAATCAAAAGAGGAGGTGGCATATGAACCTTAACAAAGGGAAAATGATCAGGCGGGGCATTTTAGCAATTCTCTTTTTCGGGGCCATATTTTTTGTTACGGGCTTAAGCATGGCCAAAACTATCAAAATTGGAGTCCTCTCCCCATTCAAAACACCATCGGGAGAAGATCAATTAAACGGGGCGAAAATGGCCGTAGAAGAAATTAATGAACAAGGCGGCATCATGGGCCAGAAAGTGGAGCTATTTTTAGGAAATACTGAATATAAGCCTGAGAAAGGAGTTATGGCCTTTAAGAAGTTGGTTTTGGATGATAAATGCGAAGTTGTTTTTGGGACATGCTCTTCAGGGGTAGCTAAAGCAGTGATGGACCAAATGGCCCGCTATAAAAAATTATTTATCTCCACAGGAGCTGCTTCTGAAGCCTTGTCAGACCTCCTTAAATCTGATCCGGCCAAATATAAATACTGGTTCCGGGTTATGCATCTATCAGGAGACCTTTCCACAGCCGTTCATGAATTCATCTACAATTTACCGGTAAAAAAATATCAAGCCAAGAAAATGGCTATTATGGCCGAAAATGCTCTTTGGACAAGAGGCATGGTGAAAGATGCCGAAACTTTTTTTAAAGAAAAAGGGTTGGAAATTGTGTATTCAGAATTTTTTGATACAGAGACTAAAGATTTTACGCCCATTTTTACCAAAATAATCAACGCTAAGGCTGATTTTATCTATGAAATATCAGCGCATGTCGATGGAGCCATTTATATTAAACAATGGTACGATTTGAAAGGCCCTATGATTGGTGGCGTCTCCGGTACTGGGGTGACTGAACGCTACTGGAAAGATTGTGGGGGCAAAGCAGTTAGCGAAGCCATCGTCGTTTATACTCCCCGAGCCCCCATAACTCCCAAAACAATTTCCTTCTACGATAAATATGTAGCAAAATTTAAACTCCACCCGGGCTATCCCACAGCTTATACTTACGATGCCATCTATATGTATAAAGCTGCTGTAGAAAAAGCTAAAACTACTGATCCTGAAAAATTAATCCCTATTATTGAAAAGCTCGATTATGTTGGAGCAGCGGGAAAATATGTGTTTGATGAACTCCATAACACCAAATACGGGGAAGGTTACCGTCAGCTTCCTATCGGGCAATGGAGAAAAGATGGCAGCCGGATCGTGGTTTGGCCACAAAGTTTCGCTACTGGAGAATATGAACTTCCTCCTTGGATTAAAAAATAGAATCTCTTCGATCCGGGAGAGGAAAATTAAAAATTTCGACTTATTTCCTAATAGTCTCACAATCGCAATTCCTCGCCTTTTAAGCGAGGAATTGCGTCATCCATCGAGATAATTTTATTCTCGCCCTTCCTTTGGCAGTCTAGCCATATTCGCTTTTTCTACCATCAAGACTATAATGAGGGCAAACTTTCATTACTTAACGAATAAAACGAGGACCACCCCTCTTTTTTTATGCTTTTTCCCTGCGCCACAAATTTTATGGTAATTGGGGAAAATAGCAGAATAGCAATAAAATCATCAAGTAGATAGAAAGCCAGACCCAAGCAAACGACTAAAAAATCACGAAGGTGATAAGCATTGCCAGGCAACTTAATCGCTTATTGAAGGGTGGGAATTTTTACTTTATAAGCCACAATTTCGGGAATAATAACCTCTGAGGGGAAAATTTATTTTGTCGCCTTATGAATTTTATCCCCTTTAAAGGAGTCCTTAAGCAAAAAATATTTTTTGGGGCAAAGGTTTATCCCTGGCGGAAAAGAGGCAAACCCCAAGGGCTTGCTTTACGGAATAGGAGTAACTAATGATTCTCATTATGTCACCCAACAATCAGTGAGAATTTCAGCAAAACAAATAGTTTAGAATTTTAATTCCTGAATTTAGATATACCCATAAGCTTCCCAACCACCATCAATGTTAATCACGGAACCGGTCATGAAGCTAGATTCATCGCTAGCCAAATAAACTGCTATGGCTAAAATATCTTCTACTTCTCCTATCCGCCCTAGAGGGGTTCTTTTTTCTATGGCCCCCACAGGGAGCAGGCCTTTGTCGATCAAGGTCTGAACTAATTCGGTGCGGATATAACCGGGGGCGATAGCATTAACCCGAATATTTTTCTTGGCCCACTCTATTGCTAAAACTTTGGTAAGCATATTACAAGCCGCTTTACTAGCACAATAAGCAGCCCGGCCTGGAGCAGCTACTAATCCATAAACGGAAGTGATGTTAATTATGCTTCCGCCGCCTTGGCGAATCATCTGGCGGGCCGCACACTGGCAGCCATAGAAAACTCCGGAGAGATCTGTATCCAAGGCTCGCTGCCATTCTGCATAGGAAAGTTCTTCCGAAGGAGCAACCATGGCGATGCCCGCATTATTCACTAAGATATTGAGTTGTCCAAAATGTTCAACAGTCTTCTCTACCATTTGCGCCACGCTGGCATATTGGCTCACATCCACTTCTAAGGCCAGGGCTTCGCCTCCTTCTTCTTTAATTTGCTGGGCTATAGCCATCAAGAGATTCTGCGATCTACTAGCCAAAACTACTGCTGCACCTTCCCTAGCATAGCGCCGGGCAATGCCTTTACCAATTCCTCGGCTTGCCCCCGTAATAATAGCTACTTTTCCTTTTAGTTTCATAATCTCTATCTCCTTCCCTTAAGAAATTTCCTCAGGGGGGACTATTCTCCTTTTCCTCTTCATCCAGGGGATTAAAGGGGAAATGAGGAGAAAAAGGGCGATAATCAGCGAGACGGCGGCTAAAGGACGATTTAGAAATATGGAAAAATCGCCTTGCGACATAATTAAGGATTTGCGCAAGTTATTCTCTAAAAGTGGACCAAGGACAAAAGCCAAAACTAAGGGAGCTCCTTCATAAGCAAACTTTTTCATCAAATAGCCTACAATGCCGAAAATTAGCATAAGATAAATATCAAATACCGCGTTACTTACACTGTAAACACCGATCAAACAAAAAAGAAGAATTAAAGGAAAAAGAATCTTATAAGGAACTTTTAATACTTGGACCCATATGCCGATGAGGGGCAGGTTCAGGATAAGGAGCATTAGATTTCCTATATACATACTCGTAATAACTCCCCAAAAAAGACCGGGATTCTGTTTCATCATTAAAGGTCCGGGCTGGACCCCGTGAATCATAAATGCTCCCAAAAGCATGGCCATTACTACATTGGGAGGAATACCCAAGGTCATTAGCGGAATAAAAGCCCCTCCCGTGGCCGCATTGTTCGCGGCCTCTGGCCCAGCCACTCCCTCAATAGCGCCTTTTCCAAAGCGTTCGGGATGCCGGGAAAGCCTCTTTTCTACGGCATAAGAGAGGAAAGAAGAGATGACTGCTCCTCCGCCAGGAAGGATGCCCAAAAAGAACCCTAACAGGGAACCCCGGGCTATCGCCCCCTTAGCCTCCAGCCAATCTTTGGCCGTAGGCAGAAGGCCTTTAATTTTGGTCTCAAAGATTTCCCGCCGTAATGTCTGCTCTATATTTAAGAGCACCTCTGAAATACCAAACAAACCCATAACCAAAGGTACCAGCCCAACTCCATCCATCAATTCCAACCGTCCGAAGGTGAGGCGGGGCCGGGCATTGATAGAGTCAAGTCCAATGAGGCCCAGGACTATTCCAAAAGCCGCCATGAGCAAAGCTTTGATCATAGAACCATGGGCCAAATAAATAAGCACCGTCAATCCTAAGACCATTAGAGTAAAGTATTCAGGTGGACCAAATTTTAAGGCAATTTTTGATAGGGGCGGGGCTAAAACCATTAATCCGACGATAGAAAGAGTTCCGGCAATAAAAGAACCAAAAGCCGCTATCCCCAGAGCAGGACCAGCTCGCCCCTGGCGAGCCATTTGGTATCCGTCAAGACAAGTAACCACCGAAGCAGCTTCTCCAGGAATATTGACCAAAATAGAAGTAGTGGAACCCCCGTACATAGCTCCATAGTAAATTCCAGCCAGCATAATAATGGCCGCTTCCGGAGTAGACTTAAAGGTGGTGGGTAAAAGAAGAGACATGGCGCCTACTGGACCAATGCCCGGCAGGACTCCGATAAGAGTGCCAATAAAAACTCCTAAAAAACAATAAAAGAGGTTAATAGGATCTAAAGCAACGGCAAAGCCTACACGCAAATATTCCCAGAGATCCATAACTCACCCTAATGGCAAAATACCTTTGGGAAGTTGCGTCCCCAGCCACCAATGAAAAACGGCATAAGCCGTTAGAGCGCTGACTATGGCCCCGCCAATGGCTATTGACCAGCGTTGGGGCTCAATCGCCTTGAAGAGGAAGATGAGGAAAAAAATGGTCGTCAAAACGAATCCTAAATGATAAAAGGTCAAGGCATAAGCAATAAGAGCCCCTAAAACAAAAAGTACCTTTTTCCATTGGACCTGGGCAAAAATGGCCTTTAACTCCATGCCGGGAGATTTCTCTCTGATTCCTTTAATAAAGACGGCTGCCGCTAACCCAATCATGATTATTCCGACCCAGAAAAAAATAAACCCGGACCCCGGATCATGAAGCGTCCCTAATTCTAAATCTATTCCTCCCCAACACACTCCCAGCCCAATGGCCATCCAGAAAAGTCCGCTCAGCGCATCCTTATGCTGCATTTGCTTCCCTCTTCCCCAAACAAGTCGGCTTTTAGGCTTCTTCTGGAGCTAATATTTTTTGTAAAACATCTTCCTTCGGCTGCGGGGCTTCTTCGGCTAAATAAAGCATTACTCCTCCCCGCACTGGGCGGATTATGATTTTCCCTTCTTCCGCCATTTTTTTAGTAATCTCCACCGGGTTCTTGCCAAAGTGGGCTTTGAAGGCTTGATTGAAGCCACTGTAAACGCTGTGTATCCCCAAGTAGGGGGGTTTACGCAAGCGTTTAATGGCTCGACGCACGAATTCTTCTTCACTAATCAACGCTTGGTTATTTTCCATCTTCTCCTCCTCCATATTGTTCAAGTTTATTTATTAATCTACGTTTTCAGCTTATTTTTATTTCTTAATCCTCTTCTTTTCATCCATGATACTGCCCACTTCTTTCCATTTTCCATTAGCATAGATAATAAAGACATCACCCAAGACTGTATCAATTATCCAAGCTGAATTACTATCGCAGCTGGCAATTTGATACCGTCCGCCCTGCTGCGCCATTTGCGGCGCTAATTGTCCGCCAAAGGCCTTAGGCAAATTTAACCAAAGTACTAGCACACCGGCTAAAAAACTAATTAATACCGCGACCACCATTATTAAAATTTTCACCCTTAGGGCCATTATTTCCTGCATAATTTTTCCTCCTTAAAATAACATAGTTTAATAACCTTTCTTAGCTTTAAAATATCCCCCCTTAAGAATAGAAGGCTGCGCTGGCAAAAGTAACTACCGATTTGGTGGCAGCATCAAAAGCCTGGCTATATTTGAGAAGATTTCCCTTCGGCGTACGATTTTGCAATAAATAGAGCAAGGTATAAATTGCCGGCAAGCCGCAAATCCTTCGCCGATCTCTTTCTTGCCTAATCACCTGATAAAATCCTTCGGCATCCACCTGTTCCACAAATTTCAAGAGACGCAAATCATCCTCTTGCAGAGTTTGTAAGGAGAAGCGATTCGGCTCCTCCGCATCGCCAAAACGCAGCCCTAAATGCGCCAAATCAGCACTGGCTAATAGACAAATTTTTCGTCCTCCTTGAGAAATAATCGTCTTTAGACTATCCAAAAAATTTTTTATATGCTCAATTTCTTGGGGACTCCTCCCTTCTAAAACCGCTTCGTGAAAAGAACCACAAAGAATAGGAACAATTTTAAAGGAACTTTGATTTGGCCATAAAGATTTTAAAAAAATAAGCTGTAATTCTATAGAATGTTCGGTCTTGTGGGCAAACTCATCCTCATAAGGGTCAAAAGACAATTTGTTCTCCAACTCCGTAATAAAGGAACGATCAGTCTCCACGACTCCCCAAGGAGTTTCAAAATCCTTGCGCGTGAGCACATAAGGATTTTTGGTCGCGGCATGGGCTATTCCTAAAATAATATATAGGTCAGCGGCAGCTGATTCTAAGATGGCCTTATGGGCGAAGGCGTAGCAGTGGCCTCCTCGGCGGTAGTCAATATGCGGCGCCATAACGCCGATTAAATTCTTTGGGGGAAAGGGAGTTTCTGGTAATCCTGGGCCAGCAGGCGGATAAAAAAAAGAGTTCACCATATTCTTTACTTCTTCTCGGTCATCTGCATAAGCCTCGCCGATTAAGGCCATAGGACGCAAGGTAGCCTTTTTAAAATCAGCAATAATTTGGTTTTGGGCATTCCAAAATCGTTCGCTCTCCAGGAGATAATGCTGCTCCAATTGCCCAATAAGTTCATATATTTTTTCCCGATAAATAAGCTCGCCGAAGCGCCGCATAAATTCTACTTGGATATCCGTAATGGAATGCTGCCCATCAAAAAGGCTCACAATAAAAAAAGCATGATAAGGTAAAAAGAGAATTTTTCCGGAAAGATTCAAGGGATCACGCAGAGCAAAAACTTTCTGGCCCGAGATCTCCGTGGGAATAATATCTAATTGACGTAACTTGGGATAAGCTCGTTCTTTCTCCATGAAAAGAATAGGTTAACCTTAATTTACTTTAATTTTAATCGCCATATGGTCAAGTTTAATTTTTATATAGGTTTTGAGGAGAGAAGTCAAGGGTCAATAATTCCTGTGTCCATTCAATCAATCTTGGCAAGAGGGTTTAGGAAAAGTAAAGTCCTAACGGTTGCTAAAGAAGAAAATCCATGTTAATTTAATATTGAGGTAGGGGACATATTATGGATGATTTTTTTGAAATAGGTCCTATTCGGCCTCCCAGTGAAGCGCAAAGTCTCTTAATCCGCGTAACCCGTAATTGTCCGTGGAATAAGTGTGAATTCTGTCACACTTATAAGGGAGAAAATTTTTCCTTTCGCACCGTAGAAGAAATTAAAAAAGATATAGACCGAATAAAGGCTGTGGTCGATGAAATTCGCGAACTCTCTTGGAGTTTGGGTTATGCGGGTGAAATTAACCGTTACGTCCTCCAAGCCATATTCCGCCGCCGCGGTTCCTACCATCAGGCCTATCAAAGCGTGGTTAATTGGCTTTACTTTGGGGGTACCCAGGTCTTCCTCCAGGATGCTAACTCCCTCATCGTAAAAACCGCCGATTTGGTGACCATCCTTAAATATTTAAAAGAAAAACTCCCTTCCGTGCAACGGATTACCAGCTATGCCCGGGCCAAGACTGTTGCTAAAAAAACCGTGGCCGAACTTAAGGAATTACATGCCGCGGGCTTATCGCGCATTCATATTGGTTTGGAAACCGGCTATGACCCCCTTTTAGCTTATATGAAAAAAGGGGTAACCGCAGCCGAACACATCCGCGCCGGTCGGAACGTGGTCGAGTCAGGCATATCCCTTTCTGAATATGTGATGCCTGGCTTAGGAGGTACGAAATGGTGGCGGGAACATGCTCTAGCCACGGCGCAGGTGCTTAACCAAATTAATCCAGATTTTATTAGGCTGCGCACTCTCTATGTACGCGCCGATATGCCGCTTTATAAAAAAGTCGAGTCCGGAGAATTTGTTCTGCTTACCGACGATCAGGTGGTGCAGGAGATAAAATTATTTCTGGAAAATTTAGAAGGCATCCAAAGCACCGTCGTGAGTGACCATATTCTAAACCTTTTAGAAGAAGTTCAAGGCCAACTTCCGACTGCTAAAGAAAAAATGCTTAATCTTATCGATCAATATCTTGCCTTACCCGCTGAGGAGCGTTTAGCTTTTCGACTCGGCCGGCGCTTAGGTTACTATCGTCTTCTGGCCGACTTACAGGATCAAAATATGCGTGCTCGGCTGGCGCCGATGATCAAAGAAATCCAGAAAGCCGCGGATCCGCAAGCAGCCGAAAAAGAAATTTACCGCTTGATGGAAAATTATATTTAAAGACCATCATTAAAAAAGGAGAAAAATGGCCCCGAATTTAACTTTACTAACTGACCTCTACCAACTAACCATGGTGGGCGGGTATTTCCTTTTGGGTAAATCTAAACAATTAGCCAATTTTGATTATTTTTTCCGCCGCATTCCCGAAAATGGCGGATTCTGTGTGGCCGCTGGCTTGGAGCAGCTTATTGATTATATCCAGAATATCCATTTTACCCAGGAAGATTTGGACTATTTAGCCAGCCTTAACCTATTTCCTCCGCCGGTGCTGGAATATTTCCAAAACTTACGTTTCACGGGCGATCTTTATGCCGTTCCCGAAGGTACTTTAGTTTTTCCCCACGAACCGATCGTGCGGGTAACGGCCCCTTTACCCGAAGCTCAATTTATTGAAACTGCTTTGTTGAATATTCTCAATTTTCAAACCTTAATCGCCACCAAAGCTGCCCGGATATGCTTAGCCGCCAACGGCGATCCCGTAATTGAATTCGGGGTGCGCCGCGCTCATGGACCAGATGGGGGATTGAGCGCTTCCCGGGCGGCCTTCATCGGCGGAGCCCGGGCTACCTCTAACGTACTAGCCGGAAAAGTATACGGTCTTCCCGTCCGGGGAACTGTAGCCCACAGTTGGATTGAATCATTCCCCAGCGAATTAGAAGCTTTTCGGGCCTACGCCCAAATCTACCCGCAAAATGTTATTCTCTTAGTAGATACTTATGACACTTTGCGGAGCGGAGTCCCCAATGCCATCCAAGTGGGTCGAGAACTTAAAGAAAAAAAAACAGGAGAACTACTGGGCATCCGTTTGGACAGCGGCGATTTGACTTTCCTCAGTCGCGAGGCCAGGCGCATGCTTGATGAAGCCGGCTTTGAACGGGCGCGAATTCTTGCTTCCAGCGATTTAGATGAATGGTTAATTGATTCGATTAAAAAACAGGGGGCCGAAATTGAACTTTGGGGCGTGGGTACCCGGATGGTGACTTCTTACTCTTGGCCGGCTTTAGGCGGAGTTTACAAACTTTCGGCTATCTGGGAAAACGGCGAACTCTGCCCTAAAATTAAGGTCTCGGATGACCCAGAAAAAACTACCAATCCCGGAGTAAAAAAGGTCATTCGCTTTTATGATGAAAAAAATTTCATGCGGGGGGACGTCCTATTTTTTGCCGATGAGCAGCCGCCGGCCGATACCCCTATCAAAGCTTTCCATCCTATGCTGGCTCATATTTTTAAAACCTACCCACCTCATTTTGAACGGGAAGAAATTCTGGTACCCATCTTCAAAGAAGGTAAATTAGTTTATGAAAAGCCCAGTTTAGGGGAAATTCAAAAGCGCACTTTATATAACCTCCAGCGTCTGCGCCCAGAATACAAGCGCTTGTACAACCCCCACATTTACCATGTCAGCTTGAGCGAAACACTTTTCCAGCAAAAGCAGGAGTTAATTAAGGCTGCTATCCAAGGGGGCTAAAAATACCGCGAAATATTAGAGGGGGGAAATTTTTAGGACGCCGCTGCGGGCCTGCGCTTTCTCTATCCGCACTAAAATCTCATCCCCCGGAACAAATTCTCTCCCAGGAACTAAAGGCATTTCCACTTCTAAAAGGAAATCATTGATGTGCACCAAATATTTATTAGCTAAACGGTCCAAGACCACGGCGGTAAAAGTAGCCCCAATTTTTTTCTCTAAGAAACGATAAATCCAATACCTCTCGGTCAACTCTTCCACTAAATTTACGCGGGAAAGAACGGGGCTAACGCGCGTAATTATCTCTTGCAATTCTTCTTCTTTAAACACGGCCTCTCCCCGAATTGCCCTTAAAATTTGCACCTCCATTAACAGGTCGTAAAAGCGCCGAATTGGAGAAGTTAGGGTCAGATAAGCTTCGGTGCCTAACCCAGCATGCCGCTGGGGACGTGTACTGATTTCCACGCGGTTCATGAGGCGACGTAAGCGATAGGCCTGCAGAGGGTCGAATTTATCTAAGGCGGGCATCTTCTCCCGGGGCTCATTTTGTCCCCGGAATACAGCCGGAATTCCTCTTTCTTTTAAAAAGCAAGCAGCCAAGGTATTAGCTAAAATCATAAACTCGGAAACTATCTTCTGCGCTGGACTTTCCCGTTCTCTTTTGGAAATAAAAATTTCTTTCTCGCGGCTGATACGGATGATTCTCTCTGGGCGCGGGATAAAGAAAGCACCCGCTTCCAAGCGTTTTTGCCAAAGTTTTTGCGCTAAACGCTTCAAGATGACTAAATTCTCTTCTTCCTCTTCTAAGAGGTGATCAGCAGATTCGTAAGATAATCTTTGTTCCACTTGAATTACACTGGGGACAATTTGGTAATCCAGAATCCGCCCCTCTTCATCCAGTTTAATCAAAAAACTCAAAGCCCGCCTTTTCTCCCCCACGATCAAGCTACAGGTGCTCTCGGAAAGGATGGGGGGAATCATAGAAATTCTTTGATCGGGAAGATAAATAGAAGTTGCCCGGAACATGGCCTCTTGGAATATTTCCTGGTGGCCATTGAGGTAAGTAGCTACATCAGTGATATGCACCCCCACTTGATATGCCGTTCCCATCTTCTCTAAACTCAGCGCATCGTCTATGTCGCGCGTATATTCGCTATCAATCGTGAAAGGATGCAGAAAAGTTAAATCGCGATCTTGCGGGCGGAGGTTCTCCGCCTTGGCTTCCCCCAATATTTTTTCCGCCTCGGCTAAAACCTGCGGGGGAAATTCCTGCGGAATTTGGTAACGATAAAGAAATAAATTCTCATCTTCTTTCCACTCGCCCAATTTGACTAAGATTTCCCAAGCGCCTTCAGGAAAAGCTATTTGGGCCTGCTGGCATATGGTTTTCCCTTTTTCATAATTATTAGCTTCTGTTCCCCAAATTGCTATTTCTTTCAAAAGGGCGATGATCTCTTCTTTATGGACGGGAGGCGCAACCTCTTCCTGCCTCCATACTTTGGCTAACCAAGAACTGGCTTCTTGAATCTCTTGTTCTTTTTGCGCCTCCTTTTCTCTTTGTTGCCAAATCTGTTCTACTTGTTCTGGGGAACGAGGTTCATAAAGGTCACCTTTTTGCTTAAAATAGACCCGATCTTCGGCTAAGGCCCGAAAGAGAGCCAGCTCTTGTTCCATAGATTGCGGGGGGTGGAAAGTTAGCTCTACCAGCTCCCGCAGACTGAACTCTCTTCCTTCATTATTGACCAACTCCCAAAGCTCTCTTATACATAAAGAATTTTGTAGGGCGGTTACCCGTTGGGTAAGATCCTTTAGCTCTTGCACAATCAGGTCGCGGTGCAGATTAACTTTTAAAAGGCGGCAGGAAATATAGGCCAGCCGATTCTCACCTAAGGTAACTTCTTTATTTTCTTCGGTAAGCAGATAGCACTTGTCTGTTTTTACTTCTAAGCATACGGCACAAATAACTTTTTTTTGCTCGAAGAAAGCTACCACTCGGCCGACTTCCATTAATATCCATTTCCTCTCTATTTTGGCCCGGAAAAGTGGCCAGGGAAAGCGCCAGTTCTGTTCTCTCCGGCAGGGTTAGGATATTTTATACCCTATTTTGCGCAATAAATCTTTGCGCCAGCGAATGTCCCTCTCGCCCTCGACTCCTTTGGGTGGGAAACCATCAATCACTCCTAATATTCCTCGACCCAGCTCCGATTCTGCGACGATAACTTCCACCGGATTAGCCGTGGCGCAAAAAAGGGAGCATACTTCCGGACAATTCTTTATGGCATTTAGGACATTGATCGGATAAGCTTCACGGAGCAGAAGGTAAAAAGTATGTCCGGCGGCTACCGCTTGGGCATTTTGGGTAGCTACTTTCTTTAACTCCTCATCGTTTCCTTCTACGCGAATCAAACAAGCTCCCGAGGCTTCACAAAAGGCTATGCCAAATCGGCATTTAGGCAGGGAACTAACCATAATTTCATAGAGGTCTTCCACGGTTTTTATGAAATGGGTCTGTCCCACAATAATATTTGCTCCTTCCGGAATGATTAATTTTACACTTTTAATCTCCATAGCTTCACCTTTCCTCCGCCCTATTATATTTAAGGCAGTCTCTTAAAAAACAAAAATTTTTTTCTTCTCTGCTTATTTTCCAGTTATTAAACCTGTAAACTACCGATTAAGGCTTTCAAGTTTGGTATTTGCTGTTCCTGCAAATAGGTCTTTATGCCCTCTATAATCTTTATACTAATTCCCGGATCCACGAAGTGGGCCGATCCTACTTGGACGGCCGAAGCCCCCGCGATAATGTATTCTAAGGCATCGGCCGCGGAAGCAATGCCCCCCACGCCCACAATTGGAATGCGCACGCTTTTGGCCACTTGCCAGACCATGCGCACACCAATTGGTTTAATGGCCGGGCCGGAAAGACCTCCGGTAATATTGCCTAAGAGCGGGGTGCGCGTCTGAATATCGATGGCCATCCCGAATACCGTGTTTATCAAGGAAAGGGCATCAGCCCCCGCCTCTGCGGCAGCCAGCGCAATCTTTTGGATATCGGTAACATTAGGAGAAAGCTTAACCATCAAGAAAAGAGGAGTAGCGCGCCGAATTTTGGAAACAACTCGATAAACCACTCTTGGTTCATTGGCAAAAATAACTCCTCCCGCTTCTACATTGGGACAAGAAATGTTTATTTCTAAACCACTTATACCTCCGGCGTCCGTGAGGCGGGAAGCTAATTCTACATATTCTTGGACTTTGCTGCCAAAAATATTAACTAGAACGGCGCAGGGCGCTTTTCTTAGAAAAGGGAGCTTTTGTTTAAGAAAATTTTGCAGACCTATATTTTCCAGGCCAATGGCGTTAAGGAGGCCGCAGGGAGTTTCAGCCAGGCGCGGTGGTTTATTTCCCAAGCGCGGCTCGAGAGAAAGCCCTTTGGTAATGAACCCGCCCAATCTTTTCAGCGGCACAAGGTCAGCATATTCTTCTCCATATCCAAAAGTACCCGAAGCGGCCAGCACTGGGTTCTTCAGCTTCAAGGGACCTAATTCTATACTTAAGATAGAATCTTCGGCAGAAATTTCTTTAGACGCCGGCATGTCCTTCACTCCCAAATTATCGTGGCGGCCAAGAAAACCGGTCCTTCTTGGCAGACGCGAGCATAGCGGAAAGGAACCGGAGTATTTACGGCCCATCCGGCCTCTTGGTCAAACAAACTTTCCTCGCTCGCCCGCTCTTCGTTTGGGGCAGATTTTTTTAGAAATTCTTTTCCGGCATGCTCAACCCGCACTTTGACGGCGCACCCCAAACAGGCCCCCAGGCCGCAAGCCATACGGGATTCTAAGAGCACTTGACAGGGAATATCGAACTGGTCAGCAATCTGGGCCACTTTAGCTAACATACCCCAAGGGCCGCAAGCGTAAATTACCGTACCCTCATTCCGACCCGTCATCAACTCCCTCTCTAATAAATCAGTGACTAAACCAGTCCTCCCCCAACTACCATCTTCCGTAATAATCTGCGGCTCTAATCTCATCCTTTTTAATTCCCGCCACCCCAAAATTTCAGCCCGGCTTTTTCCCCCCATCAAAACCAAAACTTCCAGGTTTTCCGCGGTCAATCTTCGTTCTTTCTTGTCCCGCTGCATCTTCTCCGCCCAAGCTATTAGGGGAGCAAGGCCAATTCCTCCGCCAACCAAAATTGCCTTCTTTAAATTTTCGGCCAGCCAAAATCCTCTCCCCAGAGGACCTAAAAGATCCACCTTCTCGCCCACGCTTAAGCGACTCATTAAGTGCGTACCCCGACCTCTGACCTGATACCAAATCTCAATCAACCCATGATCCTTTTTGTTTTTCTTCTTCTGATCTGGAGGCAAGATGCGGGCTAAACTAAAAGGTCTCCTTAAATAGGGGTCTCTTGCTTCAGCTACCCGCAGCATGACAAATTGTCCTGGTTGAGCTACGCGGGCTATTTCAGGAGAGAGTAAACGCAAATTAAAATATTTTTCCCCTAAGCGCGCATGGTGGACAATTTTAGCTTTTACTTCTCTTATTTTTCTCTTCATAACCAAACTAAAGAAGGAGCTACTTCTAAGTGCAAACCCATCACTAAAGCGTCCTCGCCCGTGTCCGTATAATAGCGGCGCCTAATCCCCCACGGCTGAAACTGAAATTTCTTGTAGAGTCCAATGGCTGGGTAATTTGAACGCCTTACTTCTAAGGTAAAATGCCGTCCTCCCTTTTGCCAGCCATAAGCCAATCCATGTTGTAATAAACTTGAACCGATTCCCTGCTGCCGCTTTTGCGGATGAACCGCAATGTTCAGGATATGTACTTCCGGTATTATTAGCCAGCAGCAAAAATAGCCTATTACTTTGGGCGGAGAGATTTCTTGGGCCACAAAGGCTTTCCCCAGAGGCAGTTGTAGTTCTCTTTTGAAAAGTTCGCGCGACCAAGGGCTAGGAAAAGATACTCGTTCAATGGCCATTACTTCATCTAAATCCTTTTCGGCCATCTCCCGAATAAAAAAGGATTTTCTTTCGGCAACTTCTTTTTCCAAAATCAAACCTTTTTCTGGAGAATTTCGCTGGCTAAATTAATATTTCTTTGCCCTGCTTCTTTAGCCAAGAAAGCCAATTCATTTAGGCTTTTACCCTCGCGGCAATTAAAAATTTTGATGAGCATAGGTAGATTCAAACCGGTAAGTACTTCCACGCGCCCTTCTTCCAAAAAAGCTAAACTCATATTAGAAGGCGTCCCGCCAAACATATCTGTTAAAATGAGCACCCCTTTTCCGGTATCCACACTCTTGATGGCGGTGGCAATCTCCCGGCGCAATTCTTCTACTTCTTTTTTAGTATCAATTGATACCACGGCCACATTACTGAATTTCCCGCAGATTAACTCTGCCGAGCGGAGAAACTCTTCCCCTAAATTTGGGTGCGTAACTAATATTACTCCCACCATAAAATAACCATCTCCCTTCTCCCCCATAGCTCCGTACTTAATATACTACTTCCAAATCTCGATGCCTTTTGCGCACTGGAAAACGAGCAGAAAAAACCTCCACCATTTTCTCCGCTATAGCCACCGACCGGTGTCTTCCCCCCGTACAGCCAATGGCCACCGTAAGATAAGGTTTGCCCTCTTTTTCATAAAAAGGAAATAGATATTCTAAGAATTGTTGCAAGTTATTTAAGAATTCTCTGGTCTCTTCAAACTGAAAGAGATAATCTTTAATGCGGGCATCAGTACCGGATAAATCCTGCAGCCCTTCTTCAAAGAAGGGGTTAGGCAAAAAACGGACGTCGATTACTAGGTCTGCTTCGGGAGGAATCCCCCGGCTATAACCAAAAGAAAGGAAGGTAATATTCATCCTCCTTCCCCCCACCTTGCTACCAAAAATTTCTCTGATGGCCCTCTGCAATTGATGAACATTATAAGTAGAAGTATCGATAACTATGGTGGCTCTGGCCCGCAGACCGTCAAGCATCGTTCTTTCTTTGCGGATGCCCTCGGTAATGTTTCCCCCCTCGGCCAGGGGATGAGCTCGCCGCGTTTGACTGTATCGTTTGACCAGAACTTCGTCTGTGGCTTCCAAGAAAAGTATTTCTAAATCCAAATTCTGCGCCTGCAACCAATCGAAAAACTGGGGATAAGTTTTCACAAATTCCTTTTCCCGTAAATCCATCACTAAGGCAATCTTCCCATAATCTCTTAGCGAGGTGGATCTCAATTCAAATAGTTGAGGCAGAAGAGCAATGGGCAGGTTATCTATACAAAAAAAACCCATATCCTCCAGAACGCGGCTCACGGTGCTCTTTCCCGAGCCGGATAGACCAGTAATGATAACTAATTTAAGGCTCCCCCAATCTTTATTTTCCATAAGCCCCACGTTTTGGAGATTTCTCTTCGGCCCACATTCCCAACACCCTTAAATATAAGCGACACCTTGAAAAGAAGCAAGTGGCTGGACCAGTAATCAAAAAAGAAGGGAAGCAGCCCTTAGGCAGATTTGTCTTCCTCAGCAAAAAGGGTATAAATTTCCTCCGCGGAATTCACCTCCAGCAGCCGTTTCCGAAAAAGGTGGTCCTTCATTAAGCGCGAAATTTTGGCCAGAGCTTGTAGGTGAATACCCGCGGAATTTTCGGGAGCGACCAACAGAAAAAATAAATGCGTCGGTTTTCCGTCTAAGGCATCGAAATTTGTTCCCGCCAGGCTACGGCCAAAGGAGGCCAGCAACCGGTCCACTTCGTTAGTCTTCCCATGAGGAATAGCCACGCCATCACCTATGCCCGTACTCCCCAGACTTTCTCTCTCCAATAATATTTCTAACAGATGATCCTCATTGATTTGCTTTTCGACTTTGGTAATGGCGCGGACTAGCTCGCGCAACACTCCTTCTTTGGTGGTAGAACTCAAATCCGGAATAATCATCCGTTTATCCAAAATATCGACGATTCTCATGGCCTCAATCAACCTGGGGTTCTAATAAACCATAATTCCCATCTTTCAAGCGATAAATAATGCTTAAACTTTTGGAATCGGTATTGGTGAATATCAAGAAATCTTTTTGCGAAAGATCTAATTGCAAAGCTGCTTCTTCTACGGACATGGGTTTAGCCATAAGCTTTTTAGTCTTGATTAAGCGCGTCTCCCCCCCCTCGGTAAAACTATCTGGAGCATAGACGTTTATCCGCCAGCTCATTTCTGGGAAATGCGCCGCGTTTGTTTTATGCCTTTTAATCTTATCTTTATATTTTAAAATTTGGCGCTCTAACTTCTCGGTCACTCTATCTATCGCCACAAACATGTCCTCTGTTTCTTCTTGAGCGTTAATGGTCAAGCGGTTAGCCACTAAAGTCACTTCAGCTATGTGGCGATGTTTTTCTACAGCCAAGACCGCGTTTACTTCTATAGGAAAATCAAAATATTTTTTTAGCTTTGAAAGTTTTTCTTGTAAATATTCCCGCAGCGCCTCTCGGGATTCAATATTTCGAAAAGTAACTGCCAGCTGCATGAGTTCTCCCTCCGTTGGTTATAAATATGCCCCTTTACCCGGCATCTATTTTTATTTTTTCTGGCTTCACCCACCTCCTTTCCCGCTTCTTTTCATCTATTTAAAACTTGCTTTCTTCTGGTCGAAGGAAGGAAGCCGAGCATCTCGCGATATTTCGTGACCGTGCGGCGAGCTATAATAATGCCCTCCTTCTTGAGCAATTCCACTATCTCTTGATCACTGTATGGTCTTTGCGGATCTTCCTTAGTGAGTATTTCCCGAATTTTTTCTTTGACACTTTCGGAAGCAATATTCTCTCCCCGTGAAGTATTGATGCTGGTATTGAAAAAGTATTTGAGCTCGAAAATCCCTTGGGGCGTATGCACGTATTTATTGGAAGTCACCCGGCTAATCGTAGACTCATGCATATTCACATCCATAGCTACATCTTTCAAAACCATTGGTTTTAAGTAAGCCACTCCCCGATCCAAAAAATCACGTTGAAACCGGACGATTGATTTAGTTACGCGGTAAATAGTTCTTTGCCTTTGGTGAATTGATTTAATCAACCACAGGGCGGAGCGGATCTTTTCATTAATATAATCTTTAGCTTCGCCATCATATTGAGCTTGGTCGCGCAGTATATCCCGATAATAAGGGTTAATGCGCAACTTAGGCAAACCATCTTCGTTCAAAACGACTACGTAATCTTCACCTATCTTATAAACGTACACATCCGGAATTACATACTGAATGTTCTCCTCGCTGTAGGCCCTTCCTGGTCGGGGATCAAGCACGCTGATTAACTTACTGGCTTGGACTACTTCCTCCCAAGATATTCCTAATCCCTTGGCAATAGCTTGGTAATTTTTCCGCCCCAATTGGTCTAAATAATTTTCAATTATCTTGATTACAATTGGATGGCCACCGTAAATCTGTTGTGCCTGAATAAGTAAACATTCCCGCAAATCCCTGGCCGCCACCCCGGGAGGATCAAAGGCCTGAATTTTCTTTAGGACCGCTTCCATCTTGGCCAAAGGGAATCCACTTTGCGCCGCAATCTCCTCTAAGGGATACTGGAGAAACCCATCTTCATTAAGATTACCTATGATCAAGGTGCCTATGATACATTCTTCCTCGTCAAAATTGCTCAAGCGTAATTGCCAAAGGAGGTGCTCTGCTAAAGTAGGTTTTTTGGTCAGAAAATTTTCAAAAGAAGGACGTTCTTCATCTTCTTTTAAAGAAGAAGGGAAAAATCTTTCTCCATCCCAAGTAATGGGCGGAAGCTCTTCTTCTTCCTCCCCCGGCCCAGATTCTGGAGGCGACAAAGACTCAAAACTTGTTTCCAAAGGTTCGCTTTCAGCTGCCGGTGAAGTAACCTCTTCTAAGAAGGGGTTTTCTTCCTGTTCTTGGCGAACTAAATCGATCAATTCCATCCGCGAAAGTTGCAGCAGCTTGATAGCTTGCTGCAGCTGCGGCGTCATTATTGGTTGTTGTACTAATTTTAGATTTTGGCGAATCTCTAATGCCATATCTGCTCTTTATTGGGCCAAAGTTGTTCCCTCTCTGGGTAGCTAAAATTTAAACTTCTCCCCCAGATAAATTTCCCGCGCTATCTTGCTTTGAGCAATTTCTTCAGGGGTTCCCTTCTCTAAGATCCTTCCCTCGTTAAGAATATAGGCCTGATCACATACTCCCAACGTCTCGCGCACGTTGTGGTCGGAGATAACTACCCCTATTCCTTTGGACTTCAAATGCCTAATGATATTTTGAATATCTCCCAAGGCTAAGGGATCAATTCCGGCAAAAGGTTCATCTAAGAGAATAAAAAGAGGAGATATAATTAATGAACGGGCAATCTCTACCCGTCTCCTTTCCCCGCCCGAAAGGGAATAGGCTTTGCGTTTAGCCAATGGAGCGATCCGTAACTCCTGCAAGAGGGTTTGGAGCCTTTCTTCTTTTTCCGCCCGGGATAAGTCTAAGGATTCCAAAATTATCCACAGATTCTCCTCGACCGTGAGCTTGCGAAAAACAGATGGCTCCTGCGGCAGATAGGTAACTCCTTTCCGCGCGCGCCAGTACATGGGGGCGGTGGTTATCTCCTCCGGGCCCAGGAAAACTTGTCCCCCATCGGGTTTAATCAGGCCTACAATAAGATAAAAAGTAGTTGTTTTGCCTGCTCCATTAGGCCCTAAAAGGCCGACTACTTCCCCGGCCCTAAATTCTAGGTCCAGATCGGCTACGGCCCATTTACCATTATATTTTTTTTTCAACCCCTTGGTTATTAATATAGGGTTAGAATTCAAGGTTTTTCTTTGCCCTCCAATTGAGCTCCTTTGGGGTAAAAGATCACTTCTACCCGCCGCTCTGGACCACTTTCCACCAGACTCTTATCCTCCTGCAAATAAACAGTAATCTTTTCTCCGCTAAGCATATCTTTACCCTGCCAGACTTTGGGCTGCCCCGTGAGAATAATCTTTTGTTCTTGATGGTAAAATACTGCTTTCTGACTAGTGGCCAAACGATTACCTTGATAGATGCGCACATTTCCCATAGCCACAATTTCTTTTATTTCGTGGCCTTCTTCTTTTTTGGTATAGTACACCCGGGCTGTATCAGCTTGAATAGTCATCTCTCCTTGACGGGCCAGCACATTCCCCTTAAAAGTAATTATCTGATTTTTATTGTCAACTTCCAAAGTCTGGGCATTCACCCGTAGCGGCTGTTCCCCAGTTCCTATTTCTTTTTTCTCCCCTTTTTCTAAAGGTAAAGTTTTTTTCTCTTCACCCCCACTTGCATTAACCAAGAAAAATAGCATTAATAAAAGGGAAAAATAAATTTCGCAGCGGCGCAAGTTCTACCTCTCTTATAAATTAATCTTGCTCCCCTTTATAACTTTATCGGCAAACACGGTGCTAACTTGATTTAATATTTTTACCCGTTGGCGATCTATATCAACAATCATCCCCTGGCCCTCTACCCGCCACCTTGGTCCCTCCATCTCCACCAAATCCGCCGTAACTAGTTCTTTCTTCTCGGCCAAGTATTTTATGCTGGGCGAGCGTAGATGATAACCATCGGTGGAGTCAATCCTGACCCCGCCGAATACTTCGATAATTTTAGTTTTTATGTTGAACTTTCCTTTTACTCCTGTCAATGTATAAGCAACTTCATTTTGGCCAAAAAAAGTGGCTTTAACTTTTTCACAAACGACTATTCCTTCTTCTTGGAAATAGCCCACGGAAAAAGCTTCCAGTTCCCATTCCTTTACCCCTTCGCGAGTCTCTGTATATTTAACCTTTTTAAGCTCCAGGTCAGCCGTGGTCGAAGAAAGGTTAGGTTTTCCCTGCTCCTCCAGAGGCTTAAGCATATACCAAATCCTAGCCCCTAAAAATGTTAAGCTCACGATGGCCGTGATGATCACTAAAAGAGTAATTTTTTTGCGCATTATTTCCCTGAGCCCTTTTATTAACGGAAACATTCTACCACTCCTGAGGAGGACTGTAAAGGCTATTTTTGCCTGGGGAGAACTCCCTCCCCGATAGGCCCTGATCTTTGC